>Ga0265296_1002608_pt1 | contig 17846 bp, 12 predicted proteins | sample MunlanPumphouse1_FD_189073 | JGI IMG/M metagenome (GOLD analysis project Ga0265296, IMG submission 189073) | Groundwater microbial communities from a municipal landfill in Southern Ontario, Canada - Pumphouse #1 | ecosystem: Environmental > Aquatic > Deep subsurface > Groundwater | place...
TGCAACCGGGCAGGCAAAGCAGCCTCTGCGTCGGACCAAAATCGTTTTCACCAGAGTCTGTGCATCATATGCACCACCCTCATCGAAATCCTCAAAGAGACCACTGTTGAAATTGTTGGTAGGCAATATGCCCATCACGTTGCCGATGGCGCTCCCGGCCCAGGTTCCCCACTTTCCGAGGACACTTTCCGGGCCGATGTTCATGTGCTCCATGGCATTATTGACAGCATCTCTGAACTCTTTTCCGTCGGCCAACTTGATGCCTTTGGTTCCCCTGACAGCGATGGCCTTCATGTTTTTGGAGCCCATTACCGCCCCTAAACCGCATCGCCCCACCGCGCAGCCTCCGTCACTGATAACAGCAGCGAATCTCACCATGTTTTCACCAGCGGGACCGATGCAGGCCACATGGGTATCCTGAGCGACCCATTTATTCGCCATTTCCGCTTTGATCGCATCGTCCGTCTCAAGGGTGGTCTTGCCCCACAAATGAGAGGCCGGTTTGATCTCTATTTCATCGTCATTGATCAAAAGATACACTGGCTCATCTGATCTACCCTCAAAGACAATGGCGTCATAACCGGCGAATTTCAACTCCGGACCGAAGAACCCACCGGCGCCCCCGTAGGCAATACACTCCGTAAGAGGTGATTTAGACACCATCATGTATCGAGCACCGCAAGGGGCACCGCTTCCTGTTAGCGGGCCGGTGATGACGATCAGCTTATTCTCCGGGCTCAAGGGGTCTACCTCAGGATCGACCTCATCAAGCAGGAGCTTCGCTCCCAGCCCCCGTCCCCCGATGAACTTCTCAGCCAGATCGAGGTCCAGGTCTTCGACCTCCCATTCTTTCTGGGTCAGATCGACTCTGAGAATTTGTCCGACATATCCATTTCCCATTCTTTTGACCTCAACTTTTGGTGGTTTTTGCCCTGCTGTAGACTGGCGGCGTACCTGGCTCAAGTCAAGCGCTCTACTCCTTCCAGAACTTGAGTTGACGACCTCTTCAGGGTAAGTCGGATATCAGGTGCGCTAATCCCAAGGCTTCGAGAGTTTCGGGCAGGGGAATGCCGGTCTGCTTGTCCCACCCCATTAACCCATAGTAGTCTTCAAGCATAGTGTTCCAGACATCTTGCGTGCCGACGCCTGCCGCCAGACCGTCGACCGGGGTTGATCCGTATCGGGGTGACGGCCTGTCCAGTTCGGCGCCGATGCCTCTTTTCAGATTGAAAAGCCTGGTCAGGTTCACCGCTCGCCGCCCGATGGACATAGCTTCTATTGCATCCATGTCCCAACCGGTAGCGGCGTTGACTGCCTCAGCCAACAATGGCATTCTAGTATTGCCATTGAAATCGCATATGCCCAAGGAGTCCTGAAACTGCATTGCTCCCTTGGAATTGGCAACCACGGCCGATACCTCATCGGGTGAACCAATGCCCACGGGGTTATTCCTGGGCGACGCATTGGGAACGTGATCCAACATATGCGCCTGCGTCTCGATAGTGCCGCAGTTGGAGACGCAAGTATCGAACATCTCATACCACATGATGCGATGGTCATGCGTCCGGGGGGTATTACCCTTGGCCGTGTGAATGGCCATATCGGGGGCTTCTCCGCCGATCTTTTGAGCGGCCCTCATCACCCCTTCCGCAAGCATATCGCCAATGCCTTCCCTCCGGGCGATCTTCCCTGCCAGGGCTCTGGCCGCTTCCACATTCCCCCAGGTCATCTCCAGCCCTTCAAGCTGTTGCTTGGTGAGAATGCCCTTTTGATAGCATTCCATCACAAAAGAAATAACCCAGCCAGTTTCGTTGACATCCATCCCTAAACGGTCGATATCGTCGATGAGCACCATGGCGGCTGCTACATCGGTATTGCCGATGACCGGACCGCAGGAGGCAAGCCCCTCGTATTCCGGCTCCTCCACTTCCTTTCCGGCATACGGGCCGTCCAGGATCTTCATAGAGAAGCAATGATTGAACTGACAAGCCCAGCAAGGATGCTTCTTCCCCCCGAATTTACCCCGGATACTCTCCTCGCTCCATTCTTTAAGTTCCTCCTCGCTAATGCCCCAGTCGCTGGTTTGGTAGTTGTTTACCGGCAATATTTTCACCAGTTGCCCTATAACGATCCCCTGAAGGGTTCCCCAATTGTAAACATCCAGCCCTGCATAGGACTCCGACCTCAGCCGTTCCAGCAGTTCCCCGGATATGGCGGAGAGGCGTTGCGGATCCTTGATTTGAATGGCGCTCTTGCTTCTGGAAACTGCGATGCCCTTGAGCTTCTTGGAACCCATCACTGCACCGGGACCATTGTGCGCCGCCACATGCCCCCGGTCGCTTTCGATCATGGCGAAGCGCACCTGATTCTCACCTGCCGGGCCGATGGCAGCCACGCTCAATTCCCGCCCGGATTTGTTTAAATCCTTTCTGATGGCTTCCTCGGTCTGAAAGGTGTCCATCCCCAAAAGATGTTTCGCATCTTTGATTTCCGCCTGGCCGTCATGCATATAGAGGTAAACCCAATCGCTGGCTGCACCCTGCACCACCATGGCGTCGAAGCCAGAGAATCTCAGATATGCCCCGAAATAGCCGTTGGCCTGGCTGGTTGTAGCGCCGCCCGTGAGCGCACCGAGGGTGACCACCGAATAGGTGCCCGAGCCGCCGATCCGGGTGCCGCCCAGCGGACCGGACGCCAGAATCAGCCGGTTTTCCGGATCAAAGCATCCCACAGAGGGAGGCACCTCGTCGTAGAGTATCTTTACCCCCAAGCCGGTGCCGCCAAGATACTTCCTCAAATCGGCTGCATCCAGCGTCTCGATAGTGGCAACGCCGGTAGTCAGGTCTACTCGAAGCAGCTTCCCGTTGTAGCCACAAACTCGATCTTTCATTGCCTACCGCCGAATGCTGTCCCACCACATTTTAATGATCCTGTTGTTCAGATCTTTGTCGCTGGTTAACGTCTGCTTGACCAATACCTTGTTTACTATGAACATCATTGAGCCGTAGAGAAACCAGTTGAAAATCGTTGTGCTGATATCCTTGATCTGCTTGGTGTCTCTTCCCTCTCGAATAATCAGTGAGTGGAACTCCACCAATCTGGCAGATGTCTTCTCCCTGAAGCTCTCATCAATGTATGGCGTCGTGGTCAAGTATAGTAATAAGCTCGCCTGCTTCTGATGTGTCAACATATAGTCAAGGAGGCGGGACCAGTAGCTGAGAAAGCGCTCGTGGACAGGCGATTCAGTCTGAGAGCCTTCCATGACAGCATCAGTCATATTGTCGATGAGTTGTCGGTAAAGGCTACACACCAAATCTTGCTTGCTGTCAAAATATGTATATACGGTTCCGATAGCAACTTGAGCATGGTTGGCGATGAGCGACATCGGCGTCGATTGAAGACCGTGCTCCATAACAAGAGCGCCAGTAGCCTCCAGAATCCTCTGGCGCTTATGCCCGGCAGTATCCTTTTCCTGTTGGACCATCACTCCCCCTTTCCAGAGCGGATTGACTTCCCGGCTATCACAAGCCTTGGTAGAATCTCATCCACATTTTAACCCCTCGGCAGACCCAGACCACTGGTGGCAATTATCGTTCTCTGGATTTCGCTGGTGCCGCCAGCGATGGTGAAGAAAACGTTGAATCTGTAGAAGTATTCCAACAGGCCTTTCATCGGGGCCCATGTCGAGCCTTCTTGAAGTTGGCCGAACAGCCCCAGGATTTCCATACCCGTTCTGCCGATTCGCTGCTCCGTCTCGGTGGCAAAGACTTTCAGTATTGAAGCCTCGTGTGAACCGGAGAGGCCTTCATCCAGAAGCCAGGCCATTCGCATGCCCAGCAAAAAGCCGATCTCGACCTCTGTGGCCAACTGGGCGAGTTTCTGCCTGACGGTGACTTTTTCGATCAAAGGTCGTCCATCACAATCCGCCGATTTACAGTATGCCACCAGTTCATCGAAAACACGCCGCCCTGCGCCTGATATCCATATCCGTTCCAGGTCCAGAGCGGTGTTGATGTAAACCCATCCCTGATTCTTCTCACCTACCAGACAGCTCTTGGGAACCCGAACGTCCTCATAAGTCAAGATGTTGGTCTTGTGCCCGCCCAATGTCACCATAGAACTCAAACTGATCCCCGGCGTTTTGAGGTCCACAATGAACACCGAAAGGCCTCTGTGTTTGGGTGCCGAGGGGTCGGTTCTGGCCAGTAGCCAGTGGTAATCGGCATAGTTGCCGCCCGATTGGAATATCTTCTCCCCGTTGATGATATATTCGTCCCCGTCCTCCACGGCCTTGGTGCGAAGTGATGCCAGGTCTGATCCTGCCTCCGGCTCTGTATAGCCGATACAAAACTCGATTTCTCCGGAGGCGATCCTGGGTAAATACTGCTGTTTGTGTGTTTCACTTCCGCATTGCAGTAGAGTTGGCCCTACGATCGAGACACCGTACAGCGGACGGGGAGCGCTGTGCCCCCATCCAAGGGCATAGGCCAGCTCATCGGTGAGGACGAACCAGTCCATAGCGGACAGGCCCCTGCCTCCGTACCGGGCAGGCCACGAAGGCGCCAGGAAGCGATGTTCACCAAGTTTGTGCATAAAATCCCTGGTGTGCGGCCCCATGCCTATATCGCCGTGATATTCCGCCAGCACGTCCTCCGAGAGTTCCCTGTTCAGGAACCCCCTGAGTTCCTCTCTGAGCCTCTCCTGTTCGGCAGTGAGCTGAAAATTCATTGGATCATCTCCAGAAAGCTTTGTATCCGGGTTGTTAATTGCCCCATGGTCGCCATGCTGTAATCGTCCTCCAGATGCAGCACAGAATATCCCAGTCCTTCCAGATACTCCCTGACATCGGGGGCGTCCAACTCAAAGGTATCGCAGTAGCGCATGACGTAAAGGATGGCGGCGTCAATCTTCCAATCACTGGCAAAATTTTTCAGATGACCAAAGCGTTGTTCCAGATCAGCCTTATGCTCGCCCGGTGAATCCCGGTAGGTGCGCGGGCAGGTGAGCTTATCGAGATAGCGATCGGCGATGCCGTCCAGCGGATCGGCGGTGGGCTTCACATCGTGCCAGAAGTACTTTGTGCCGATGCAGAGATCATCGATGACTACATTAGCCCCAGAGTCTTCTACCAGTTTGATAAAGGCGTCATTATCGATCTCGGAGCCGTAAATCATGATACGAGCGGACTTTTTCCCCGGTCGATTCGTCTGCCGACTGCTTGCGTCTTTGATGACTTGCCGGAGCAGTTCGTTGCCTTCCTGCACAGGGAGGGACATATTGACCACAAGAGTTCTGGTAGTCTCAGCGCCGGACAATAAGGGAGGGTTGCCCTTTCTCAAGTAGTAGAGTTGGCGCAGCAGCGCACGATTTTCGTTATGCAGCTTCACAGCCTGGGCAAGCCTGGCATCGGTCAACTTGCTTCCGGCGAACTCCTCGAGCGCACTGCGCAATGACTGGAGTTCGTTCTTGAAGAATTCGCGAGAGCCTGAATGCACCATATGAGGCACGTTCATGAAATAGCTGAAGGCGGTGGGTTTGTAGTAGCTCCAGATACCTTTAATCCTGGCTACGGTATCGCAGCTATGGGGAACCAGCAACCCGTCCAGAAAGTCATAGTTGCCCTTCATGGCCAGGTCAAAGCAACTCCTCACGAAGGGGCACATGATGGTTTCAAGATACGCATCTGCCTGGGTGATGGGTTCGTTGACGTTCCCCATGATGCGCAGAGGCACCATATCCAGCGCGGTCATCATCTCCGGCGGAGAAAAACCACACAAATAGCCAATGATCCTTCTCCCCTCTTTTTTTAACTCCTTAGCTCGCTCGGTGCGGTTCTGATAAAGCTCGTTCACTCTGGTGAGCCCTGTGGCTTTGGTCAATTGTCCGGACATTTTGAACTCCTTCCTTAGATCACTTTCTTATTTTTCAATTCGGCGATTTTATCCCAGGAATATCCACAGATTTCGAGGAGCACTTCCTCGGTGTGCTGGCCATGTTCTGGCGCTACGGTTTTTATTGCGGCCGGTGTCTGGCTCAGCAAAACAGGCAGGCCCACCATCTTGATGGAACCCAGAACGGGATGGTCAACGTCGACGATGTAGTTGTTTTCAATTATCTGAGGGTCTGCAGGTAAGTCGCTGGCAGACTGGACAGGTTCGTATTGGAAATTTGGATAGTCCCTGAATACCTTTAGCCATTCTGAGCGCGTCCTTGCGGCAAAGGCTTTGCCAAAGATTGAGATCACTTCCTTACTGTTAGCCACTCTTTTTTCCGTTGTGTCAAACCGGGGGTCTTTTTCCAACTCCTCGATGCCAAGCGCCTTACAGCAGTCGCTCCAGAACCTATCCGGTTGGTGCAAGTTCAGATAAAGCCACTTGCCATCCGAACACTGGTAAAAATTACTCATGGGATTTTGCACTCCAAACCTGTCAAACCGGGGAAAACCATGGCCTGTAAGCAGGTGCATATTAACAATCAGGTTTTGCAGCCAAACCAAGCTTCCGAGCACGGAGGCCTCTACTTTTTGACCCACCCCCAAGCGTTCCCTGGCAGTTAGCGCTGCCAGTATCCCTTGAACTAACATTACGGCCGCCATCAGGTCGCCAAAGCCCAACACGTATTGGGGAGTTTGGCCTGGTGGGGTGAGGGCATCTATAAACCCTGAGCGAGCTGCTACAACCGGATCCATGCCAGGCTTTGCCGCGTCGGGACCGTAAGGCCCGTTGCTTGAGCCGGAGCCGTAGATAAGCTTGGGATTATGCTGCCGTAGAACCTCATAGCCAACACCTAGCCTATCCGCTACGCCAGGAGCCATATTCTGAACAAAAATATCTGACCTTTCGACCAAGCGATAGACTATCTCTAGGGCATCTTTTTTCTTGAGATCCAGCGTCATACTTTTCTTGTTGCGATTGCTACATTCGTATAATACACTCCGGCCGGGGCTCAGCTGCATCGATTGGCCCCACATCATGGTCAACCCGCGGCTGGGATCGCCCAGCACAGGGTCTTCTATTTTGATTACCTCGGCTCCCAGGTCGCCGAGCATCATGGTGGCCCAAGGTCCCATCTGCCAGATGGTGCAATCAATAACCCTTACCCCTTCAAGCGGCATCGGCATGAGTATCTCCTTCTCTCTTATAGAGTAGACTCCCGAGGAGCCTGCTATTCTAGTGCAACCGGGATGATCTTGCCGCCTCTGAGTTCTCCTATTATTCCCGTCAGGTTGTTCTCACCATCCGTGCCGATTTTGAAGAGGCCTGCCGGAGAATCCCACTCCAGCTTGCCGGAGCGCATGTATTTGGCTATTCCTTCACGGTCAGTGGTCCCGGCCTGATCAATAGCATTTAAGGCCGTCATAAGGCACAAGTAAATGGGCACATCAAACGGGCTGGGCAGTTTGCCGTGCATTTTCATGAAAATCTCCTCAAATTGCTTAGCCCCCGGGTAATCCAATCCTGGCGCCCACAGTACATGGCTGTATGTGCCCTGGGCTCCGGCCATCTTTGCCAAATCCGCACTGCCCCCGCTTCCAGTGGTGTCCAAACACTTGATGTTGCCCCAGCCACCCAGACCCTCAATCTGCTTGAAGATGGCCATATGTGAGGCAGGGGAACCGAAGAAATTCAGGAGTAAATCCGGATTCTTATATTTCATCCTGGTCAGGTAAGGCGAAAAATCACTTGTCCCTGAATCAGCATATTCCTCATATACAGTCTCCACGCCAGCAGCTTCCAGCGTCTTGCGCATCAGAGATACACGCTCACGCACCTCGCTTTGATTATCCCCCAGGAAGGCTACTTTCTGAGAATTCAGCTTGTCCAGGATAAAGCGCGATAGTATCTCTTGCTTTATCTTCACCTGAATGCTGCCCGCGCGCACAGTATACGGATAGGGGGTCAAGTCAATGGGCTGGCCGGAGAGGGTGACGTGGGGCAGATTCTGCTTAGTGGCGGCTTCTGCCGAGGCGCTGAACTCGGCTATGCTGCCCCCGCCTCCAACCATTATCACCACATTATCCTCTTTGTCTATTTTGATGTAGCCTGCTGCGGCTTTGGCGAGTTGTCCCCCGGTGTCATATTTCACCCAATGGACGGGCCTGCCCCCCAGAATACCCCCAATCCTCTTAAGATACTCGTCAACCACGGCGATATCCTGATTGGCCAGCGCACCGTATATGGCACTCGGGCCGCTCCAGGCAAGAACAACCCCAATTTTTACCGGCTCACTGCTCGCAGTAGCTGCTGGTGTGGGTTTAGAGATAGGCGTAGCCGTCGCTGTTGGTGTTGTTTTAATTGTAGCCGCAGGTGTCGCCGTCTCCTCCTCATTATCACCACAGGCCGCCAGTACGGGGATTATGAGTGACAGCACCAAAATCAGGGCTGTGAATTTGTACCACAGACTGCTTTTGTTACCCATCTTTCCTAAGCTCCTCCTTTGAAAAATAGTGTCAGTTTTCGGCGTTTGATTTAATCTCCGATTTTCGCCATCGGTACTTCCCCCATTCTCATCACTTATCAGGATAAACGATTCCGCTGAGGAGCACGGGAGCTAAGAGCCTTCCTTGATAGAAGCAATGCCGACTTGGCTGACTGCCATTGACCGAGCAAGCGCCCCGATTTCTTGTGTTAGATTACCCCTTCATTCTTCAACTGCTGAAGTTCGCCGGCGCTCAATTCCAAGAGGTCGCCATATATGCTTTGATTATGCTCGCCTACCGCGGCACCACGAGTTTCTATTCTGGCAGGCGTCTGGGAGAACCTCACGGGCGTTGCAGGAACCAGGACACGACCTTCCTTGTATGGATAGTCCAGATCGACGAACATCCCCCGTTCTTTCAGGTGGCGATCATTTATGACGTCAGCCACATTGTTCACGCGGCCGCAAGGTATGCGCGCCTTATCAAGTATGGACATGGCCTCGTCAACGGTTTTTTGACTTATCCATTCAGCAACCAGTGGGTCGATGATACCACGGTTTTGAAATCTGGCGTCGTCATCACTGAATCTGGGATCGCCGGCGAGTTCTTCCCTGCCGATCAACTTGGCCATCTTGGCCCACATCCGATTGCCGATAGCCGCGATCATCACCCAGCCATCCTTAGCTTCAAAACAATCGCCAAAGGCACAGAAAACGTGATTGCCTAACTGCGGGCGCACCTGGCCCAGCAAGCTGTACTCCACGGCAGGGCCGAAGATGGTTGCTAGAAAAGCGCTCATGTCAAACAGCGCCACATCGATCTCCTGTCCGACCCCCGTCTTCTGGCGATAATACAAAGCGGCGATAATCGCCATGGCGGCACTCGTTGCCGTGCTGAAATCCACGGGAGAGGGCCCGTAGCGAAGGGGCGGACCACCGGGAAGTCCGGTAAAGCTCATCCCGCCGCCCATCGCCTGAGCGATGCCGTCGAAGCATGGGCGGTTTGCATAGGGCCCGTCCTTGCCGAAACCGGTTACTGAAGCCAAAATGATGGACGGGTTCATTGCCTTCAGCTTGTCGTAGGCCAGGATATCCGCCTGGGGAGTCCCCACAGCGCTGTTATGGATCACAACATCCGACGCCTTCACCAGCCGTCCCAACATCTCGGCGCCCTTCGGGGTGAATACATCCAGCGTAATACACTTCTTATTGCGCCCGACAAGCATGTTCGACAGGGCTTCGCCATCCGGCGCCTTTGGGCCCAGTATGCGGTCTTCAGCACCGCCGATGGGTTCGACCTTGATCACTTCGGCTCCCCAGTCGCCCAGCCACACACCAATCAGAGCCTGTCCGAAACGGCCGAAGTCAAGAACCCTTACGCCTTCCAGAATCGATGGTTTACTCATTTCACTCGCTCTGATTTGTGGCTGGTTTACAGCTTCAGTATCCGCTGAGCATTCTTATAGAACACCTTCTCGACCACCCCGGGTTTGTAGTTCTCGGCCTCAAATGCTTCCAGCCATACCTTGGGAGAAACGATATTATCCGTGCCGAACATGATCTTATCCTGAAGACGCCCGTTGATTTCGCGCTTCAATGCATCAGGAAAGTATTTGGGCAACCAGCCGGAGATATCGATAAAGACATTACCTTTGTGAAGGGCTATGGCGATCATCTCGTCCTGCCAGGGCCATGCCGGATGAGCCGCCACGATAGTCAACTCCGGAAAATCGGCAGCCACGTCATCGATGTAGATAGGACGGGTGTATTTCAGATGATACCCACCGCCTCCGGGCATGCCGCTGGCAAGTCCGGTGAAACCGGCATGAAAGAGCACCGGTATTTTCAGTTCGGCGCACTTCTCGTAGAGGGGATAGAATCGCTTGTCATTGGGGAAAAACCCCTGCGCCACTGCCTGAGTTTTAAGGCCCATCAAACCGTATTCTCTGACGGATCGCTCCACCTCATCTACAGCAATCTTGCCCTTCCATGGATCGACGCAGGCCCAGCCGCCAACAAAAACATCGGGGTATTTCTTCACCAAGTCACCGATGTACTTGTTACTGAGTACCCTACCCTGAGTCGTTTCGACATCCCACGCTATTAACAGCGCCTTGGCATCCGCTTCCTTGAGGGTCTGAACCATTTCCTCTTCAGTCTGAAACGGCAGTTCTCCCCCCCTGAACTTTTTTGCAAATTCAAGTTCTCGCTGGCTGAACATAGCATCCCAACCCTCTTTTGTCTGGGGGTGGAAATGCACATCTATTGCCTTCATTTTCGCAAATCTCCTTAAACTACAGGATTACCTTCTCGTCCTTGAGCTTGGCAATATCCTCCCAGCTATAACCCAGGCGATCAACAAGAATTTCCTCAGTATGCTGACCGAGTTCAGGGCCCAGGTCCCTGATTTTGCCCGGCGTCTTGCTCAGCTGAACGCAAATTCCCCGCTGCCACTGTCGCCCGAATTTGGGGTCATCAACTTCGATGATATAATCGTTCGCCCAAGGCTGGGGATCAGCGGCAAGATCGGCAAAGTTGTTAACAGGGCCGACAGGCAATCCTTTCCAGCCTGCAAGCCACTCATCTCTTGTCCTGGTGGCCAGAACATCATCCAGCGCGGCAATGAGGCTCTTCGAATTCTCACGGCGCTTCTGCGGGTCGGCAAACATGGCATCCTTCTTGACTTTCTCAAGGCCTGCCCCTTTGCAGAACCTGGCCCACATTTCCGATGAATCCTCAATGCACATGCAAATCCATTTATCATCCTTGGCGCGGTAAACATTCCAAAGGGCATTGGGCCTTTCCTTTCGGGAATGCTGCTTGGTGAGATCATGATCACGGGTGCCAAGATACGGCAGCAATAAATCAGCCGCTGCGGGAATGAAAGAGCCCAATAAGCTGGTGTCCACTTCCTGGCCTTCACCGGTTACTTCTCGATGGTAAAGGGCTACCATGACGGCATAGGCCCCGATCAGCGCTCCCATGGCATCGCCGGTAGCGCTCCCGGTATAGACCGGGTTTTGCCCCGGTTCACCCAGGGCTAACATAACGCCAACCCGCCCCTGTCCCTGCGGGTCATATCCGGGTTTGTCTTTTCCCTCTCCGTACCGTCCAAAGGTGGAAACAAAGAGATAGATGAGCCTGGGGTTGATTTTAGAGAGGGTTTCGTAGTCCATCTGCAATTTCTTTATGGTTGGCCTTAACATATTGCAGACGAAAACATCCGCATCCTTTATCAGCTTATGGACGATTTCCCTTCCCTTGTCCGTACTACTATCTACAGATACGCTTCTCTTGCCACGGTTATTTGTCTGAAAATAGGAATTCCATCCTGAGGTGGGAATCGACGCCGTCGCCATTACCCCGCGGCCGGGGTCGCCACCACGCGGGTTCTCGATCTTGATAACCTCTGCTCCCATATCAGCCAGATGGGCAGTTACCACCGGGCCCTGGTACCACTGGGTCATGTCAACTACTTTGATGCCGTCAAGAGCCATGGCCATTTTCATTCACCTTCCTCAACCGATTACCTTCTCTTTTTTCAATTGCGTAATCTCGTCCAGCGTATATCCGAGGCTGTCAACCAATACCTCAACGGTATGCTCGCCCAGCGCAGGTGCCAATCTGGCTAACCTTGCCGGTGTCTTCACCATTTGAACAGGGAAGCCTATCATTTTGATTTTTCCCTCGGTAGGATGGTCTACATCGATGATAAACCGGTTTTCCAAAGCTTGAGAGTCTACTGATATTTCCTCAAAATCCTGCAGGACCTGATAGATCATCCCAGCTTCATCCCACTGCTTCATCCACTCTTTGGTTATTGTCTTCTTGGCAGCTATTTCATCGATGATGGCAACCAACTCGTTATTGTGCTTGAAGCACATGTTTTCGATGGTGTTGAATCGTGGGTCGTTCTCCAGGTGCTCAATTCCCATCAGCTTGCAAAAGTTGGGCCAGTAGCGCATCGGCTGCAGCAAAAGAAGGTAGATCCACTTATTCTTGAATTTATAGGTGATGAGGAGTGGATTGCCCTGTCCCAATCTGCCGGTCGGCATCAGAAGTCCTTTGCTTACCTTTTTACGTTCTTCGGCGCCAAGGCCCAGATAGGTCTGTAAAATGAGCCCTGAAAGATTGATATCCGAACCCAACAGGGAGGCGTCCACCCTCTGGCCTTCACCGGTTCGCTTTTGATGGAAGAGCGCCAGCATGATGCCATAAGCCAGATGCACCGCTGTGACGGGTTCTCCGAGGCGGGTCATCACGGGGGGATAGCCGGGCTCGCCGATAGTACAGGTCATGCCCACCCGACTATAGACAAGCTCTTCGATGGGCGGCATGTCCGTATCGGGCCCATTGGGTCCGCAGGCTGAACCCACCGCGTAAACAAGCCCCGGATTGAGCTTGGAAAGGGTCTCATAATCGAGCCCGTGCAGCTTCTGGCCTGTCAGGTTGGTGACGAAAACATTGGCTTGTTTGACCAACTCGTAGACAATCTCTTTACCCTTGTCCGTATCCGGGTTAACATCGATGCTCTTCTTGTTGCGATTGCAATATTCGAAATAGTAGTTCCAGTTTGCTTTGGGCAGTCTCGCTGCCGAATCCAGGTTCCGGTAAGGATCTCCTTCATGTGTCTCCAGCTTGATTATCTCAGCTCCAAAGTCCCCGAGGAAAACCGAAGCCAGTGACCCCATCATCCCTTCAGTAAAGTCGATTACCCTGACGCCATTCAAGGCATTACCCATTGTCTCCTCCCGCTATCCTACTTGGTCGACTCGGTTAACTTACCTGCCCTTCCACTAATTACTGAACCAATGTTGATGTATCTGACTCCTGGACCCCCACGTTATCCGGCGTTTACTCTTTTGCCCATTGGGCCAGGACTTCGCTTGTTTTGTCAATAAACTCGAACTTCTCCGGCAGTGGCTGATTTAGCCAGTCCCCATAGAAAGTGTCGAGGTCGGGTAAAAACTCAAAATCAGCCGGCACTCCTGGCGGTAACGTCTCTACCTCCAGCATGGCGGCACACCCGGGACAACAGTATTCACGAACATTGACCCACTCAGCCTCAGGGGCTTCTGTACCGGGATATATCTCTTCAATGGCATCCTGTGTAGCTCGAAGGTAAACGAGGGAATACAACTTCCAGTTCACTCTGTAGTCGCCGAACTCATACCCGCAGTCGCACTTGACAATCCTGTCTTTGCCTTTTTGGACGATGTACAAGTGGTTAGTCAGCGGCAGCAGTATCTTCTCCTTAAATGACACCCTTGCCTGTAGTATTTGAAGCCATTTTTCAAACCTGTCTTCGTCCTTGGGGTTGTCAATGATCTCCTGCACGCGGGCCCACGACAGCTTACCATCTAACAGTATCTCAAGCTCTTCCTTTAAATATTCGGGCATTTCTCACTTCCTTTTAAGCAAACTTGAAATCGGAGGGCAAAACCCAGAACTCGCGAAACTCCTGGGCGTATTTTGGCGATAACTCCATGGACTCTTTGAGCATGGTTGTGATTGGCTCAATCATGTCCTTTTTTAGCACCCTCTGTCTTTCTTCCTTCCAGAATTCCTTGAATGGGATACCGCCCTCTTTCCTCTTTTCCTTCACTTTTTGCCTTAGCTTGCTGGTGGCTTCATAATCGATCAGCCATTCCCGGCGCTTTTGGTCGTACTTTGCCTCAACAGCGTAGACACTTCGAGCCGTTCCCGGAAGGCTTCTTTCATTATCCAGATCCGCTTTCACCAACTCCGGGTCTCTCTCTATAGGGTCACCGAACCCTGAGCCACCCACACTGGTATAGTCGATAATCCCATAGCTGGAGATTGGCTCCGGCACTGCCTGGGGCACCGTCCTGCCGATCTGGTAGCTTCCTGCCGGCATATTGGTCTCGTTCGGTTTCCGCGGGTCGCCTCGATACGTCGGGATGTTTTTCCCCAGCTTGATATAGGCTTCTACCTCCTTGGTCCCTTGAACCACATTGATCCTGAAGGACGGTTGTGGGTAAGCACCGTACATCCCCCCGTTATCCAGTGTCTTTGAGTGGGTACCCAGATGCTGCAGACTCCAGGATGCCGTTGGCGTGTTGATGAACATGTATAGCGGGTTGCCCGGAATTCCTCCGCGGTATTTTCCCCTGCCACAATGATCGGCCGCCAGCCTTCGACCCAGGTACATGAACGGGTAAAACAGTTCCCAGCTTTCGCTTGCCAGCATATCCACACGGCCACCTCCCAAAGACATCGCGCAATCATCTCCATCTCTCACCGCATGAGCCCCTGCGCCTGATGTCTGGAGATCGCCCACCGCACCGTGAATGTAATAACCAGCGGGATTGGTGCCCTCAACTTCAGCCAGGATCATCGCGGGGAATCGAGCCATGACTTCTTCTATGTAACCCCGGCTGAATTGCGCCCGGCTCCAGAGTTCACAGAACCATGTAATCGTGGGCACCAGCGTTTCCCACGAATCGGAGGTGCTCGCCCACGGTTGATCCGCATAAGGGTCCGACCAGCTGTTGGGAACGGTTTCAATATCCTGAACGGCAAGAGCGCCATGATTAAACCAGTCGTAGGCCAGAGCCATGGTGATGGGCATGGAAGAAACCGCCTTCAGCATTGCAGGGGCACTATTGCCGCCAAAGGGGAGCGGCGCGCTCGCCCCGTGTAACGACCACTTGAACTTGCCCTCTTTGGTTATATCGAGTTCCAAAGGTATCATAATCAGGAAATCCCTATCCTGGCCGGGAAATATCCCTTGCCCTTTCAGAGGAACGTCCATACATTCCCTTATGCGCATTCTCCCCGGGACCAGTTGATGGCGTATTCTGGTCTGGATAGTCCTGCGGCAGTCTTCTATATATTCCTTTGTTACATCCTTGTAGTAGTCAAGGCCAAATTTCCCAATGACATCGCTGATGACTCGGCTCGCTACCAGATTACATCCGGCGGCATTCGATCTGCGATCCGCCATATAGTTCGCGGGTAAGCGAGACAGGGCATTGACTCGCCTGATATATTCTTTCTTGAAATCCCCTTTCACCCCTACTTTCTCATTAGGAACGATTATTCCGTCGCCAAAGATGCTCGGAGAGATCATATTCAAAGAAGTGGCCGTTATGCCCCCAACGTCAAGGCTGTGCACTACCCCTGCTACCCACCCGACCAGCTCATCCTTGTGAAAAATAGGGATATAATCGTAGATATCCGGCGGATGAACGCCGGTGATTTTCTGGTAATTGCATTCGAATATGTCCCCCGGCTCAATCCCCGGGTCTTCCTCATAATCGTGCATGATGAGATCGCGGACGGCAAAGGTGGGGCACAGCATATGGGCTTGAATGCCGTGCGAGGCACAAATCGTCTCACCTGTGGGAGTGAGCAACATCAGCATGCAGTCCCCCGCCTCAGCCAGCGGAGAGGTGGACACCTTTATCGCCAGGTTCCACGCATTATTCATTATGCCTGAAAGGATACTTTTCACCGTCCAGTACTTTGTCGGGTCTTCTTCCTTTCGGCTTAATTCCCCCAAACCAAAAACATAACCCGTCTCTTCAAACAAGCGATCATTCTCTTCAAGTTGTTCCTTAAGACTCATCTTCGTTTTGACTTTTGACCGCATTTCTATCCCTTCCTTATCTGTTTCGTTAAATCACTTTCGTTCTAGCCATATTACCCTGTATTCATCGATCCTCGCCTTTTGATCTGCAGGTACGACCAGGGTAGTCGACGGGGCTTCCAGGATTGCCGGGCCCTCAACTTCGTTACCCGGCAATAGGGCGTCCATCTCATAGATATTGTTTTCCCGCCACTTGCCCTTGAAATAGACATCTTGGGTTCTCTTGTAAGCCTTTTCCGGTGGTTTCTTGCCCTTCAGTTCCAGCTTACTGATGTGTGGCTTAATCTTTGGGGCAGTCCCGATAACCGCCACTTCCGTTATGGTATAACCAGCTTCCGGAACCTTCGCTACCATAGTGTAAATCGCTTCATACACCTTCTCGAACTCTTTTATTACCTTATCCATATCTTGAGCTGTGTTAATCCAATTTACAGGTGGATGCACTTCCACATCATGCATCTGGCCGGTGTATTGGAGATAGATCAAATGAGCAAATTTGACCTGCTCCCTGGAAACGCCCTCCGCTTCAAAGTCTCTGATCGTTGCCTCTTCCAGCTCTTTCCAGATACCATTCAGCCTCTGTCCCACCCCAACCTTCAGAGAATCCGGTGCCCCCGGGGGTATCATTGCCGGTGCAGTAATGTGGCACCGATGTGAATAGTCCATACAGGCACAACCAAAAGCAGAGAAACCAGCTGCCCAGGGTACTGTGGCTACCCCCTTCCACGAGTCGTCTCCAGCGTAGCCAGCCAGATGCAGGGGGCCTGAACCGCCATACCCAAGGATCACGTATTCTGACTTGTCGTAGCCTGTCATGGCTGCAGTTATTGCTTCATGCATTTCCGTGTTGAGCATTTCAATCATCGCTTCGGCGGCCTCATAAACACCCATCTTAAGCTTGTCGGCTATCTGTTCCTTGAAGTTCTTGTAAGCCTTCTTTGTATTCAGTTTTCTCTTGCCGCCCAGGAAGTAATCCGGGTTAAGCCTTCCCAGCAGCAGGTCGCAGTCCATTATGGTTGAAACTTCATTCCCCGCGTCGAAACTCACCGGCCCCGGGGTGCCTCCGGCACTATCCGGCCCAAGCCGTATCTGACCTGAGATAGGATGCAGCCTGATATACGTCCCACCACCGGCGCCTATCGAATGGATGTCGATCATGGTCAAGTTCATCTTCATCCTTTCGAATTCCGGTTCGCGCACCATGGGCACTATCCCATTGGTAATCACGCCAATGTCAAAACTGGTGCCGCCCAAATCAGTGCATACTATGTTCGGAGTCATGCCTGTCGCCTTCATTAGATACGCGGCACCGCTCATGCCGCCGATAGGACCGGAGACGACAGCCTCGTATATCCGGGGATGCCTGATGTTGGCCACTGTGCCGTAAGATAAAACCTGCTGAAGAGGATACTTGTAACCCTGCGCCTTCAGGGAGTTTTCAATGCTGAATAGCTGCTTTCTTACCGGCTCCGCGCAATAGCCCTGCATGACAAGCACATTCACACGGGAACTCTCCCTGACAATAGGAACAAGTTCGCTGGACAGCAGGAGTACTATCTCCTTGCCCATTTGTTTGATGACTTCCCGGGCTATCTGGGCCGCCCTTTGCTCGTGGCTCGGGTTAAAGAAAGAAAACATGAAGCATATCCCGATAATTTCAACGCCGTCTTCCAGTAATTCCTTCACACCCTGCCTGACCTCATCCTCATCTAGCGGGATAATCTCCTTAGCCTGGGCATCGATCCTTCCGGTAATGCCTCGTATGCGTCTGAGGGGGACGAATGGGACTTTGTGCTGCCGATAAACTGCATGCCAA
>Ga0265296_1002609_pt1 | contig 17837 bp, 11 predicted proteins | sample MunlanPumphouse1_FD_189073 | JGI IMG/M metagenome (GOLD analysis project Ga0265296, IMG submission 189073) | Groundwater microbial communities from a municipal landfill in Southern Ontario, Canada - Pumphouse #1 | ecosystem: Environmental > Aquatic > Deep subsurface > Groundwater | place...
CAATACGATTTCCGATAATTACATCGGCATTGATTATTCGGGTGATGCTGCATATCCTAACAATGTTGGTATTTACATGGATCAAAATACTTACGGTAATATTATATCAAATAATGTTATTTCCGGTAATATAATGGCCGGTATCTTATTTGATAAATCGGACAGTAATTTTGCAAGAGGAAATAAAATAGGTACTAATGCTTCCGGAAATGCTGCCATCCCTAACAGCGACGGCATTATGCTGAATAACGCCGAACACAATACTATCGGTGGAACAACCGTAGCAGAAAAAAACATCATTTCAGGAAATATCAACACAGGTATGCTGTTGAACGATCATTCTAATCATAATATTATTAAAGGAAATTATATCGGAACAGATTATACAGGATTGCAGATGATGAGCAATTATACAGGTGTATTAATACAAAGTCAATCTAACAATAATACAATCGGAGGCACATCTGCAAATGACAGAAATGTGATTTCAGGTAACACCGAAATCGGAATTTATATCGAATCATCCGACAGCAATAAAATCTCAGCTAACTATGTAGGCCCTGATGCAAGCGGTAATGCAGCATTTGCTATCGGCGACTCATTGGTGCAGGGCAATGGTATTGAACTGAACGTTACCGCAAAATACAATACTGTCGGTGGATATACTGCAGGAGAAAGAAATGTGATATCCGGTAACCGTGTTTATGGTTTTATTTATTACGGTAATTGTACGCATAATCCGTTAATCGGAAATTATATCGGCACAAATGCTATAGGGACTGCTTCATTGCCTAATGCCACGGGTATCTGCATGGACGCATCTTCAAATCATAATCTAATTCAAAACAACTTGTTGTCTGGAAATGTAAGCTACGGCATTTTTATTGTAACTACAGGCACAAATTATAACGAAGTAAAAGGAAATCTTATCGGCACAAATGCTGCCGGAACCGATACGATTCCAAATGATATCGGACTGGTAATTGCCGGTGGTGCGCGATACAACATTATCGGCGGAATAAATTCTTTAGATAAAAATATTATTTCAGGCAACCGTTACGATGGTATTGAAATGGCAGACCAGAAAACAGATTCAAACCAGGTGATAGGAAATTACATCGGAACAGACATAACAGGAACATTAAAAATACCTAATTCCATTGGTATAGGTGTCGCAACAAATCCAAAACATAATCTTATCAGCAACAATTTAATTTCAGGGAATAAGCGAATGGGCATAGTTATTTATGAACATGCCGACAGTAATAAAGTCATCTGTAATAAAATAGGCACTGCTATAAATGGCACGTCTGACTTGGGAAACGGTTCGGCAGGAATTGCAATTGCTTATGGTCCGAAATGGAATATCATCGGCGAGCCGGGTTATGGTAACATCATTGCATTCAACGATTCGGGCGGTGTAGTAGTTGCTGATGCTGATACTAAATACAATAAAATTTCAGCAAATTCAATGTGGAACAATATTGGAATGGGAATCGAACTCTTTCCCCAAATGTCGAATGCTAATGATGCAGGCGATAACGATACAGGTCCTAATGATCTTATGAATTATCCTGTAATTTCATCAGCAGAGTATAACAACTCTATGAATTACACGATTGTCATGGGAAATCTCGACACGCATCATCCTGAATTATGTACTGTGGAATTGTTTAAAGCGCAGGCAAACTTTTTTGCTCATGGCGATGGAAAAGTTTATCTTGGTTATGCAATACCTGATACTACAGGATATTTCTGTGACACAATCACCGGTATCATTAACGGCGAACAACTCACTGCCACAGCAACCGATGAACTGATGAACACTTCGGAATTTTCAGCTAACTTCACTGTTACACTTTTTATTTCTGTCAACGATAAAGAAAACGTAAAAAATGAATTTTATATTTTCCCGAATCCTTCAAACGGCAACTCGTACCTTGTATTCAGTTCTGAAGAAAATCAGAACGTACAAATTGAAATAATGAATTGCAATGGACAATTTATTGCCAGATATGAAAATATTCAATGCGATGCAGGAGTTAACAAATTTGAAATCGGAAATGATATAGCTTTATCAGATGGAATTTATCTGATAAAACTTCATATAAATAATTCGGATTATTTCACTAAATTAGTAATCATCAAAAATTAAGCATATGAAAAAACTGCTATTGCTTGTTTTCATTGCCTGTGTCAACGGTATTGGTCATGGTAACACTTACACCGTAACCAATACCAATGATTCGGGTACTGGTTCGTTACGCAGTGCAATTACATCCGTTAATTCAAATTCCGGTAATGATACTGTTTCTTTCAATATTCCCACATCAGATCCGAATTACAATGCAGCAACAGGCACATGGATAATTACGCTTTCTTCTTATCTGCCATACATCACAAATGGAGGGACAACCATTGACGGAACGACACAAACAATTAATCATGGTGATACAAATCCATTCGGACCTGAAATTGTAATCACAGGAACTAACAATAACATTGCCCATGCATTCTGCATCATGAACACTGCAAACAATATCATCAAAGGACTTACGATACAGCGCTTCATCTGCGGAGTTCAGATATACGGCGCCAATGCAAAAAACAATCTGGTATTCGGAAATTATATCGGAACAAATTACAATGCTACCGACAGTTGTGGGAATAATAAAGGAGTGGAAATTATCAGCGGTGCAAAACACAATACCATCGGCGGTTCCACAACTGCTGAAAGAAATATCGTTTCGGGCAACAGGCACATAGGAATCAGAATTGTGAATGCAGACAGCAATACAGTCAGTGGAAATTTTGTGGGACTGAACAGCACAGGAGCAGCAGCACTCGGCAATTACGACGGCATAAGCATTGAAGGAACTGCAAAAGCAAATGATATCGGCGGAACTATTCCCGGAAAAAGAAATTATGTTGCGGGCAACTTTGCTTACGGCATTCCGATTATCGGAGTGGATGCAAAGTATAATAAAATTTACGGAAATTATATCGGCACCGATACCAGTGGAACTGCTGCAATTCCCAATACTTATGGCGTGCTGTTTGACGATGGCTCATCATATAACATAGTCGGTGGTGATTCAGTTTCCTACAGAAACATTATTTCAGGGAATTCAGGTTATGGTGTTTTCGTTTACAACAATGGAACTAATAATAATGTTGTAAAAGGGAATTATATAGGTACCGATAAGACCGGAACGCTCGCTGTACCTAACGGAAACGGCATTGTGATTGATGGCGCTCCCATTTACAACTATATTGACAATAATCTGATATCGGGCAATGCGCAGCAGGGAATTGACATACATGCAACCTATACTGACAATAATGTTATAACAAGAAATTTAATAGGCACTGATTACACCGGGCTGCAACCACTGGGCAACACATTCGACGGCATACGCATTGCTGAAGGCGCTAAAAATAATCTCATCGGAGGGAGTGTAAGTAACGGAAATGTTATTGCATACAACGGTTCTGCCGGAGTTTTTCTTATGACTGACGCTGATCTTTATAATAAAATTTCATGCAACTCTATTTTTGCTAACGGAACGCTTGGCATTGACCTCTACCCTTTCGGTGTAAACCTGAATGATGCGGGCGATACTGATTCTGGCCCTAACATGATGATGAATTTCCCCGTTATCACTTCTGCCGAATACTGGACAATAAGCGGGCAAACATTTGTGCAAGGCACTATTGACAGCCCGGATCCGCAGAACATCACTATCGAAATTTTTATTGCCGATTCTGATTCTTTGTCTTATGGCGAAGGAAAAACATATCTTGGTTCCGTTACACCTGATGCATCCGGCAACTGGAGCGTATTTCTGAATGGTGCAAACCACGGTGATATAATTACAACAACTGCTACCGATTCTTCTGGCAATACTTCTGAGTTTTCACTTAATAAATTTGCGAGAATTTATACTGAAATCGTTGAATATAATTTATCAAACATTATCAATATTTATCCAAATCCCTTCAATAGTTTTACAACAATAGAATTTAATTATGAAGCAGGACAAAAATATTCTATTTTGGTTTTCAACTCAATCGGACAACTTGTTAAAAGCATTGATAATATTAGCGAAGATAAAATTACAATCTATAAAGAAAATACGAATAAAGGAATATATTTTATTCAGGTCAGAAATAAAAAAGAAATTATCGGTACAGGAAAATTAATAGTTGAATAGCTACATTCCGAAATGCCTGTGGCATTTATTGTAAAATAAAGGATGCTGCTGTCTTGTGAAATTTCTTTAAAAATATTTCAGGTATGCATCCCTCCGCAAACGCTTATCACCTGCTCGTTTACATAAGTTGACAAATCGGATGCAAGGAATAATGCTACATTTGCTATCAAATTTGCGAAATATCAAGCCAAAAGTGCAAATTATTTATCATGAATTTAACAGTCATAAAAATATTTATTTTTTTTTCGCTTCCTTTTTTTGTCAGGTCGCAGTCAAATTATATGATGAAAGGAATCGTGCATGGAGGAAAGGGAAATCGGATTGTTTTTTCAAAAATTTATGGTAAGCAGGAGATAGCAACCGATTCAACAGCTTTGGATAAAAATGGTTCTTTTCTTTTTATTTTTCCTGACTCCCAATACCTGGGGATTTACAGGATATCCCTTAGCAAGGACAATTATGCTGATATTATTTTTAACAAGGAAAATATTTTTCTGGAAACAGAAATCGGCAGGCTTTCGGTTAAAATGAAGATTATCGAATCAAATGAAAATAAACTTTATTATGAGTATATAAACCGAACCGCTATTCTGAATGATTCGATTGAATTGCTGACAATATCCGGACAAAATCTTTATGACAATGACCCATCGGCAAATTCCTCACAATTAAAAAAGATAGCAGCAAAAATCGAAACCTTTGAATCACAAAAAAATCAACTTGGAGTTAAACTTTATTCCAAAAACCCTTCTTTTTTTTCTTCAAAGATTATTAAAGCCTCCCTCTTGCCGGATTTTAAGGCATACATGAAACATAAAGATGCCGCAGCTTACCCAAATGAAATGGCGTATTTAAAAGAGCATTTTTTTGACAATGTTGATTTTACGGATTCAACGATGTTGCATACAGAAATTATTTTTACTAAATGTGGAGAATATTTACAGAATTTTGCCGATCCTCCTTCAATTGATGCATATAAAAAAGCTATTGATTTTATCCTTGTCAGAACTGCTGTAAACAAGAACATTAATGATTTTGTGATGAACACGTTTATGAATACTTATGATCATTCCGACTGGGAAGATTTATACATCTATGTAGCTGATAAATATCTTGCTCAAAATACTTGTAGTAATGATGTCAAAGCAAAATTGCTATCAGAAAAATCGAACGCCCTTAAAGCGCTGAAACCCGGCAATAAAGCTCCTTCCATAAAGACGACAGATATTCTTGGGAAAGAAATAATACTTGATTCCATCAAATCAACTTATACTCTTGTTTTATTCTGGGCTTCATGGTGCGAATACTGCGAAAAGACCATACCCGACCTGAAAAATATTTATACTACCTGCAAGCTAAAAGGCTTGGAAATATTAGCTGTTTCGCTCGACAGCATTAAACAGAACTGGATAGATGCTACAAACCTCTTTAATTTTCCGTGGATCAATACCTGCGACCTGAAAGGCTTTGAAAGCCCTGCTATCAGAGATTACAACATCTGGCACACACCTGTATTTTTTCTTTTGGATAAGGACAAAAAAATCATTGCAAAGCCTGTGAATACTACCATTTTGAAAGAAAAACTGGATGGTGTAAAATAATTCCGATTTTTTAAAAATAACAGATATTTTTATCTTTGTTAGGTAAATTAATAACATTTCGATTAAAAATACCGATCCGTTTCATCAAGGATAATCTTCGTTGCCCCGATATTTTTCTGAACAAAATTCTTTGCAATTTCAGATGCTTGCTCTAAAAGATCAGGGTTGTTGTATAATCGCATTATAGTGTTATTGAATTCCGCTTCACTGCTGATACTGAATGCACCACCTTCTTTAATGAGGGCTATCGCTTCCTGAAATTTATGATATTTCGGGCCAAAGATCACGGGCAAGCCGAAAGTGGCTGCTTCCAGAATGTTGTGAATGCCGCTGCCAAAGCCCCCTCCGATGTATGCAATTTTCCCATACCGGTAAACATGCGATAGTATGCCTATGCAATCTATCACAAGCACCTTTGCGCACATTACATTCTCTTCATCAGCTTCGGAGTATTTCACCACATGTCCTTTTATTTTTTCTGTAAGGCTTGCCACATGCGATTTATTAACAAGGTGAGGTGCGATGATAAATTTATAGTTAATCTTTCCGGAGTTGATAATCCGTGTGAGAAATTCTTCATCAGGAGGCCATGAACTGCCCGCAACAAAAACATCCGAATCTTCGCAAAATCTCTGAATAACAGGAAAGGTTTTTACATTTCCGGTGATTTCATATACCCTGTCGAACCTGGTATCACCACTCACTGTTGCTTGTGTAATATTTATTCTTTTAAGCAATTCTAATGATTCTTTATTTTGCACAAAAATATGAGTGATGCTTCTCAGTTGTTGTCTAAACCATCCGCCATACCATTTAAAAAAATGTTGTCCGTGCCTGAAATTGGCTGAAATAACAAAGAAAGGGATATTTTTTTTCCTAAGATTCCGGATGTAATTGAACCAGAATTCATATTTAATAAAAAAGACAATGGAAGGTTTTACTATATCCAAAAAACGTTTTGCATTTCCAGATGTATCAAGTGGAAGATAAAAAATATAATCGGCTGCCTTGTAGTTCTTACGAACTTCATAACCTGAAGGCGAAAAAAAAGTAAGAAGTATCTTATATTCAGGATGCCGTTTGCGAAGGTGTTCAATTACAGTACGTCCCTGTTCAAATTCACCAAGCGATGCACAATGAAACCATGCAATCAACTCCTTTGAACTTATAGTGTTTTTTATTTTGGTGAAAACATTTTTACGTCCTTCAATCCAAAGTCTGGCTTTTTTATTAAAAAATCCGGCGCAATGTATCAGCAGGCTATAAAAAAAAATAGAAAGATTGTAGAGGAAAGCCACTTCAACAAGGGGTTAGTGTTTAGTTAAAATAAAATGACGTATTTTAATATCCAATAAGAAATCGGGTTTGAGGTTTTAAGTCATGGCAGTTGGTTTGGTTTTTAGTTAATGGGATATGGTCTTTCCCCAATAACCATTGACCATTCAGCTAAACCAACAGCCCTGCCTGCCGGCAGGCAAGTAATACCATCAACCATAGACCATGATATATTTTTTGCAAACCTGTTTTCCATTAGTATAACATAACATTAGTTGTAATAATACTTTTCCGGTGAACGCTTATACAATGGCAAAATCCATCCAATTTTAAAACCCGAAAGTAAATCTGATCTTTTCGTTTTATCAGGGCGCATCATATCAAAATTATAGCTCCGCCTGTTCTGTGTCAATGCCTGCGTAAATTCAAAACCTGCGTAAAAGCTTACGAGTCGTGAATTACCAAGGAACATATACCCGATAAACTCACTAAGCGCAAGACCATTGGTAAGTCTGTCGTAACCCTTTTTATAATCTCCTTTTATCTGAGAAGCGGTATTATTGGGATTTTCAATTCTTATTTTATGCTGCAACAAACCCAAGCCGCATAGAATAACAATACCTGAATTTTTATTAGGACCAAAAACAGGGAATAATTTTCCTCCTTTAATTCCGGCATAAAAGCCTCTTTCGTAAAGGTGAACCTCAGCATATATGCCATTCCCGTCGATAATATTTCCATCTTTTGTTGAAATGGAATTAAAAATACCTGTTTCTTTTATTGTATCTCTGAACATAAAAAAACCATCAGCGCCAATTATCCAGTTGTTTTTTGTCTTGTAAAAATAAGAGCCGCCTATTGCATTATTTGATAAAAACCTTTTGGAAAGGTCTCCTCCCGGAAACTGGTAAGAATAAGAAATGGAAATAAGCGAAGTGGAAATTACAGAATCTTTTATATTTACCTGAGCAGGAGAAATATACGCACTACAGCAAATTATCAATAGTATTGAGATAAAATAGTTTTTCATATCACTGCAAAATTAGTCATTTTTATCAAAAATCTGAAATATCCGAATAAACGTATATATGTTGAAAATATTATTTGTTAACTGATGTTATGCATATTATATATTTGTTTATTAGTGTCACTCAGAGCCGGACACAGCATGGATTTATGGGTTAGCGTTCCTGCCTTGCCGGCAGGCAGGCGTCCCGAAAGAAGGACGGCTCTGCCTGACCTCAGAATTTAGTATTTATTTATTATATTTGTGTAACATCAGTACCTTGTAAAATAACAATAATGATTATATTTGCATACTTAAAACTTTGTACAAATTAGAAACAATAACAAGAGATGAGAAAGATTCAAATGGTTGATTTGAAGAGTCAGTATGAAAAAATCAAAACCGAGATAGATAGCGCTATAGCAAATATTATTGAATCAACAGCATTTATTAACGGGCCGGAGGTAAAAAATTTTCAACAAGAGCTGGAAAAATATCTCGGTGTTAAGCATGTTATTCCCTGTGCAAACGGCACAGACGCCTTGCAAGTGTCAATGATGGCGCTTGGCTTGAAACCAGGCGATGAAGTGATTGCGCCATCTTTTACTTTTGTTGCAACAGCAGAAGTAATTGCACTTCTCGGTCTTACACCTGTGCTTGTAGATGTAGATTCCAACACATTTAATATTGATCCTGAAGCAATAAAAAAAGCCATCACACCAAAAACGAAAGCAATTGTTCCCGTGCATCTTTTCGGGCAGTGCGCTGATATGGATGTTATCATGGATATTTCTTCCAAACATAATTTATTTATTATTGAAGATGCCTGTCAGTCCATGGGAGCGGATTTCATCATGAAAAACGGGACAAAGAAAAAAGCAGGTACGATAGGGCATGTTGGCTGTACATCTTTCTTCCCATCCAAAAACCTTGGTTGCTATGGCGATGGAGGAGCTATTTTTACTGATGATGACGAACTCGCGAAGAAATTGAGAACTGTAGTTAACCATGGAATGACCGTAAGATATCATCACGATTTGATCGGTGTAAATTCAAGGTTAGACAGCATACAAGCCGCAATTCTTAAAATAAAACTTAAACGGCTGGATGAATATGCTGCAGCAAGAAATAATGCTGCTTCGTATTATGACAATGCTTTCAAAGGCAATCCGAAATTAAAAACTCCGGCAAGATACGCAAAGTCGAATCATGTGTTTCACCAATATACGCTTATAACCAATGGCTTCGACAGGACTAAATTAATAGAACACTTACATGGGAAAGGTATTCCTGCAATGGTATATTACCCGATTCCAATGCACTTACAAAAGGCTTATCAGGATCCGCGCTATAAAGAAGGTGATTTCCCTGTAACAGAAGCGCTGGCAAAATCGGTAATTTCCCTTCCGATGCATACGGAACTTGATGCAGAACAATTAAAATATATTACAGATTCTGTTTTGGAATTTGTAAATAGATATTAAGATATTGGGATATTATGAGTTCAACGAGAAGGGATAGAAACGATAACCTGGTTATCAGGTGCAACAGCTTTTCAGGAATCGGAACCTACGGCATGTATGTTTACGACGGCACGCTGAAGCAGCAGGGTATGAACTGTAGTCCTACGAATCCGCCCAACACGAACGAAAACCAGGCCGGCAACGAGTGGCCCGGCAGTTGTACGGATAATAAAAACATATTTGTAGGCAGCGGCGTACATTTCGACTATTATGCGCATTATAAGGCGGAGGATAACAGCGCTGCAACAGTCCCTGTATGCAGCAGTCCCGAATGGAAAAGCATGCACCTGAAAGTTTGCGATGTAAAGAAAAGCTCTTCATCGTGCAATTCATATCTGCCGGGACTTCCTGCTCCTCCGCCCCTTACTCCGTATTATGAATACCTGGACGCTATTGGCGTTAAAACCGGCGAAAACAACCAGGAAATAATTGAAATAAAGAATGAAATCCCGGTTGTTGTAGCAAATACGGATGGCGGTAATACACAGGCATTAATAGCGATTATTAATAACCTGTCAATCACCGGTGGGCAATTGAAGAACATCCTGTTGCAATCATCGCCTTTGTCAACTGATGCATTGCTGACACTGTTAAACAGAGCCGTACCGCTTTCGCCCGGCAATTTGCAAATTGTTCTGACGGCTAACTCGCCGTTGCCTTATGATGTTCTTGAAGTCGTGCAGGAAATGAATCTTCCGGCAGGAACCCTGAACGTGATAGCAGCCGCTCAGCAAAACGAACCTCAATACCCGACGGTAGAATATCTTGAAAAACAAATCGTATATCTGACCGGAGAGAACCAGTTGCTCGAAAACGAAAACATCCGGCAGAAACTGATACACGACGAAAAACCGGCGGCTAAAACAGAACTTGAACAGACGGTATTAACGCCGTCGAAGAAAGCGCTTGCAGAAGAATTGATTGTCGAAGAACAATTTACCGAAAGCAGGGCTAAGATTGACGAGATTGTATTGGAAAGCACCGAACCTGATGAGGATGCTCAGTTTGCCGATATGATGAAGACCATGGTAGACCTGAAGGAAGAAGGCAAAACCATCCATGAAATGGATATCCTGAAGGAGGAAAAAGTTCGTACCGTTGCCAATTCCGGTAAAATTATTGCCGCCAAGGCACAGGTTGCACTTGAACTGTCAAAGGAAGAAATCTATATTCATCCGATTAAAAAAGGCGAACAGGGCGACGAAAACCTGAAAATGCCTGGCATCACGACAGAAAACACAGATGATTTTCCGGTCATTAATTTATATCCTAATCCCAACGATGGTAATATGACGCTTGAATACAGCTTTCCGGGTGAACAGGATGGTATGTTAACTATTTATGCAATAAATGGGGATATCGTCGCCGTTTATCCTCTGAAAGCATCAAATCATCTTGCCTTTATCAATTCCGGAGAATTGTTTTCCAACGGGGTTTATTATTATAGATTTAGTGTCGGTGATGAGATTATTGCTACAGATAAACTGATAATTTTGAAATAAAGGCATCTCTAAAAACTGAAAATCAGCTTTACCCCTAACCCTAAAGGGAGGCTGATTTTCAGATGTTTCACCCTTTAGGGGCGGGGTAAAAAACATCTGAAAATTAGTTTTTAGAGGTTCCCATAATAAGGTATTATAAAATAATGAAAAATTTTCTGTTGTTTTTATTAGTCTGTTTTTTATACTATTCTGTATCCGCTCAGACAGTATCATGGGATGGGGCTAACTATGGAGGAGGCATTAGTGATGATGTGGGCCATTGTATTACTACTGATTCTGATGCAAACATAATCGTTGGTGGCTTATTTAATTCGACGGCTTATTTCGATTATCTGCAGATTACAAGTATGACATACAACGGTGGAGGTTTTATTGCAAAATATGACAGTCTTGGGAATATACTATGGGTAAGAAAAATTACAGGTACAAACACTTCTTGTGTACAAGCGATTACAACAGATCAGAATAAGAATATTTATTTCACAGGCCATTTTACCGAAACTACTTACATAGATACCTTTTCACTGACAAGTAACGGAAGCAGTGATTTATTTATCGGCAAGTATGATGAATACGGAAATCTATTATGGATAAAATCCGCTGGTGGTATTGATCTTGATGCAGGAATGACTATTACTTGTTCAGACAGTTTATTATTTGTTGGTGGGGAATTCAGAGATAGTGTTTATTTTGATACAACATTACTTATTAGTAATGGTAATAGTGATATTTTTTTAGCATGTATGGATTTTAACGGTAATTATCGTTGGATTAAGAGCGAAGGAGGAACCGGCTGGGATGTTAGCAGAGGGGTTACTATAGATGAAGAATCAAATATTTTTCTTACAGGTATTTTTATGAATACAGCTTATTTTAGCGATACATCAATTACCAGTAATGGTTCCTCAAATGCTTTTATTGCGAAATATGATAAAAATGGTCAATTGCAATGGGTAAGGTCTATGAATGGTACAAGTGATGTTTGGGGAAGGTCTGTAATTATTAGTAATAATGAAATATATGTAAAAGGTCATTTTAATGGTAATGCTCAGTTTGGTACATTCAATTTGAACAGTCAGGTATTTTCCGATTATTTTATTTGTAAACTCGACATGTCAGGTAATTTTTTATGGGCAAAACAAATTGAGACAAAGCTTGATTTTATGGACGATTTTTGGAATCATTCATTAGAATCCGATGAGCAAGGCAATATTTATGTAACCGGATGGTTTATGGATTCTTTGGTTTATGATAATTTTACAGTACAAAGTAACGGCAGCTACGACATTTTTGTAATGAAAATTGATAGCGACGGCAATCTTATCTGGGCGCTTACTGCCGGGAATGCATCTGGCGATTATAGTCGTTCCATTGCAAGGGATGACAACGGAAATCTTTATATCACAGGAAGATTTTACAATACATTGTTTTTCGGCGACAGCAGTGTTACCAGTTACGGCAGCGCCGATGTTTTCGTGGCAAAGATTCGGGAAGAACCGGTTTCGGTGGTGTATAATGAAGAAAATACTTCGCTTGAAATTACTGTTTATCCAAACCCGGCCACAAACTATGTAAACATCGGTTATCCCCCAATGCAATTTGAAAAAGTTGAAATTGTAAGTATTAACGGCAAGATTTTACGTACTTACAATGGGAATCAAAACAGTCTGGATGTATCCGGTTTAGCTTCAGGTGTATATTTTCTAAAATTAGATGCAGGAAATATGGTTTATGTAAAACGGGTAATTATTCAATAATTTACATAATGAAGGCAATAAGAATCTACATTTTTCCCTTTAGGAAAAAAGCCCTTCGGAAAATAAGGTAAAAGGTTAAAGATAAAAGGTAAAAGGTAAAAGGAAGAAAAAAACATCTATTCCATATCAAGAGTTCCATATAAACCAATTAGTCAGGCAGAGCCGTCTCGCCGCCTCTCGTCGTGGTCAAAACGAAACAGGTATTGCGAGACGTGTCGAAGCCGCTAGGAATATTCACTCTTCGACACAGACGCTAACTCACAAGCCGGCGCAATGTCTGGCTCTGAGTGACATTTACGATTTGAAATTCGACAATGTATAAAAGTTTGATTCTAATTGATATCCCTGCCTGACGGTAGCAGGGGAACCCAGCACATCAAAATAATATTCTGCTCTTAACTTGTATTTGTCGGGGGTATGTATTTTTATCACTATATTTGTCTAATCAAAAAGTTGTCCCGAATTATCGGGATGACTTGAATTCTGCTATTAACAAATAACATTATATGAATTATTTACAAAAACGAAACGTATAAAACTATAGGGGTATGTATGGAAGTACACAAGCAATTAGGTAAAGGGTTTCTTGAAATGGTTTATTAAGATTCTCTTGAATACAAAAGGATAATTTTATAATCTGTGAACTTAGCGAAACGATCTCACGAACACCTTTAAAAATAAAAAAATGTGAGTAATCTGTGGCTGTATTTAAGCTGCTGAATAATTACATTAATTTTAATGTCGCTTTATTAAAAGATGGCATCAGAAGAAAAATAAAAAAAATAGAAAAGTCTTATGGGAAAAGAATTTTTCGCTCACGAAACGGCCGTCATTGACGAAGGTTGTAAAATTGGTAAAGGAACCAAGATATGGCACTTCACGCATATCATGCCCAATTGTGTTATTGGTGAAAATTGTAACATCGGCCAGAACGTAGTGGTATCACCCGAAGTGGTTTTGGGCAATAATGTAAAAGTTCAGAATAATGTTTCCATCTATACAGGCGTTATTTGCGAAGATGACGTTTTCCTTGGACCTTCGATGGTTTTTACTAATGTTATAAATCCTCGCAGTGCTATTATCAGAAAAGATCAATACGTAGTTACAAAGGTAAGGAAAGGCGCATCCATTGGGGCAAATGCGACAATAGTCTGTGGGAATGAAATAGGAGAATATGCTTTTATTGGCGCAGGAGCAGTAGTAACGAAAACGGTACAGCCTTATGCGCTGGTTTTAGGAAACCCCGCACTACATGCAGGCTGGATGAGCGAATATGGACACAAGCTTTCTTTTGATGACCATGGCATTGCTGTTTGCCCTGAAAGCAAGGAAAAATACCAGTTAAAAAACAATAAAGTAATAAAGATATACTAATAGAAAACAGGTTTGCAAAAAATATATCATGGTCTATGGTTTATGGTATTACTTGCCTGCCGGCAGGCAGGGCTGTTGGTTTAGCTGAATGGTCTATGGTTATTGGGGAAAGACCATATCCCATTAACTAAAAACCAAACCAACTGCCATGACTTAAAACCTCAAACCCGATTTCTTTCAATATAAAATAATACAATGAATAAAATGCAAAATATAAACTTTGCCTTGATAGGTGCAGCAGGCTATATTGCTCCGCGCCATATGAAAGCAATCAAGGAAACGAATAACGTTTTGGTAGCGGCACTTGACAAACATGATGCTGTAGGTATTATGGATAGTTATTTCCCTGATGCTGATTTTTTTCTTGAATCAGAAAGATTCGACAGACATCTTGATAAACTCAGAAGGCAAGGAAATAAAAAAATTGAGTATGTCAGTGTTTGTTCGCCAAACTATCTTCACGATTCACATATTCGCCTTGCCCTAAGAAACGGGGCGCACGTAATTTGCGAAAAACCATTAGTACTCAACCCATGGAATATTGACGCGCTGGGTATTATCGAAAAGGAAACAGGCAAAAAGATATGCAACATCCTGCAACTTCGCCTTCACGATTCTATTAAGGAATTAAAAAAAACCATTGAAAATGGTCCGAAAGATAAAGTGTACGACATTGATCTGACCTATATCACAAGCCGCGGACATTGGTATTTTATGTCGTGGAAAGGCGACACCAGTAAGTCCGGCGGAATAGCTACCAATATAGGTATTCACTTTTTCGATATGCTGATCTGGATATTTGGCGATGTGCTTGAAAACATCGTTCATTATTACAGCGAAAACAAAGCGGGAGGCTTCCTTATGTTAAAAAATGCCAGGGTCAGGTGGTTTCTAAGCATCGACAATAACGATTTGCCACAAAATTTAAAAACAACCGGACAACGCACCTACCGCTCTGTTAAAATTGATGAAAAAGAAATTGAATTCAGTGAAGGTTTCGGCGATTTACATACACTCAGTTATAAAGAAATACTAAACGGTAATTGTTTTGGCATTGAAACATCCTATCCGAGTATTAATACCGTTTACGACATCAGACATGCTGCTGCCGTGGGTTTAAAGGGCGATTATCACCCGATATTAAAAAAAATTAATTAAATAAAAATGAATATCCGTTTATATGCCTAATTGCTTCGATTGATTTTCTTCATTTACCCCGTCCCTAAAGGGTGTGAAGAAAATCAATTTGCTCCCTTTAGGGTTAGGGGTAAATAAATTGATTTTCATATTTTAATTAATTTTTAGGTACAAATACGGATATTCGTTACAATAAATTTTACAAGTAAATTTTTTACAACATGGACATATATTCAAAATTATTAAAGAAAGAAACAAAACTATCGGTTATTGGTTTGGGTTATGTGGGACTACCTATTACTTTGGAATTTGCAAAGAAAATTTCAGTAATTGGTTTTGATATTAAGGAAGACCGCGTAGAAATGATGAAAAACAAGATAGATCCCAGCGAAGAACTTCCTTCTTCCGCATTTGAAGGTCGTGATATAGTATTCACCGCCAATCCTGCAGATATAAAAGAAGCTACATTCTATATCATTGCTGTCCCCACTCCTATTGACGATCACAATCTCCCTGATCTCACACCCTTGCTCAGCGCCACCCGTACTGTTGGAAAAGCGCTGAAAAAAGGAGATTATGTGGTTTATGAATCTACCGTTTATCCCGGATGTACGGAAGAAGACTGCATTCCCATTCTTGAAGAATTATCAGGGCTTACATTCGTGAAAGATTTTAAAGTTGGATTTTCACCGGAAAGGATAAATCCGGGCGATAAAGAACACACCATTACAAACATTACAAAAGTAGTTTCAGGATGCGATGATGAGTCTCTTGAAGTTATTGCCAGGGTTTACGAACTGGTTGTTAAAGCAGGCGTTCACAAAGCATCCTCCATTAAAGTGGCTGAATCAGCCAAGATTATAGAAAATACACAGAGAGATGTAAATATCGCCCTGATGAACGAACTTTCCATGATTTTCAACAGGATGGGCATAAACACTTATGAAGTTCTGGAAGCAGCGGGTACAAAATGGAATTTCCTCAGGTTCTATCCCGGACTCGTTGGCGGGCATTGCATCGGTGTTGATCCATATTATCTCACATACAAAGCAAAAGAATACAGATATCACCCACAGATCATTAATTCCGGACGTTTTGTAAACGACACTATGGGGTTTTATGTAGCAAAACAAACTGTGAAAAAGATCATCACTGCCAGCAAGAACGTGCTGAACTCAAAAGTTCTTGTGATGGGCGCTACTTTCAAAGAGGATGTGAGTGATATCAGAAATTCAAGGGTTGCAGATGTGGTTAGCGAATTGAAATCGTATGGAATTACTGTGGAGGTTGTGGATCCTTATGCATCCTCCAAAGAACTAAAACACCAATATGGTTTTGAGCTTATTGAAAAACCTACGGGAAACTATGATGCCATTATCGTTGCAGTAAATCATAAACCATATAAAGAGCTTAACGAATCTTATTTTAAATCAATTGCGGCAAGTAAAGCTATTCTGGTTGATGTTAAAGGTATTTACAGGAATAAGATAAAAGAGTTAACATATTGGAGTTTGTAAAAATTAAACATGGCAATGAAAATTCTCGTTACCGGAGGAACCGGATACATAGGATCGCATACTGTTGTTGAATTGCAGCAGAAAGGTTATGAAGTTGTCATTATCGATAACCTTTCCAATTCCACAAAAGAAGTGATTTATTCTATCGAAAAGATCACAGGGATTCTTCCTGAATTTCACGAAATAGATATGTGTGACGAAACCCTGACAAAAAAATTCTTTAGTAAAAACAAGGATATCAGTGGTGTTATTCATTTTGCGGCATTCAAAGCCGTAGGCGAATCAATGGCACAGCCATTAAAATATTATCACAACAACCTGTTTTCGCTAATAAACTTATTGAAGTGCATGAACGAACAAAAAAATAATAATCTTGTTTTTTCTTCGTCTTGCACGGTTTACGGTCAACCTGATATTCTGCCGGTAAAGGAAGATGCGCCTTTTAAAAAAGCTTTTTCTCCTTATGGGCACACTAAGCAGATTTGCGAAGAGATCATTGATCGCGCTGCAAGAATATACGGATTAAAAGCAATTTCGCTTAGGTATTTCAATCCTATCGGCGCTCACGAATCAGCGCTAATAGGGGAATTGCCCATAGGTATTCCGAATAATCTTGTCCCATTTATTACACAAACAGCTATAGGAAAGCGCGACTATCTGCGCGTTTTCGGCAATGATTATAATACAACTGACGGCACTTGTATCAGGGATTATATTCATGTGGTAGATATTGCAAAAGCTCACGTGATAGCTATTGAAAGAATGCTGGACAATAGTTCAAAATCAACATACGAAATTTTTAATCTTGGAACCGGCAATGGATTCACTGTTCTTGAAGTGATACAAGCATTTGAAAAAGTGTCGGGGATGAAACTTAATTATAAATTCGTTGACCGCCGGCCTGGCGACATTGAAAAAGTGTGGGCTGATA
>Ga0265296_1002610_pt1 | contig 17829 bp, 16 predicted proteins | sample MunlanPumphouse1_FD_189073 | JGI IMG/M metagenome (GOLD analysis project Ga0265296, IMG submission 189073) | Groundwater microbial communities from a municipal landfill in Southern Ontario, Canada - Pumphouse #1 | ecosystem: Environmental > Aquatic > Deep subsurface > Groundwater | place...
AGAACGGGAGGGTTTCACCTTCATGAATTCCGGTGAACCAAGGTTAACCTCTTCTAATCAAAAGCCTTCCCTGGTTTTTATCAGCGCTAAAAGCCAAGACTACCGGTATGCGCAGCAAGTCCACAAATTCTTGGTCGACCATGGGGTTCGCGCCTTTTTCAGCAATGAATCCCTTCTGAAAAAGGGGGATTCCTCCTTCCATAAAGTAATCGAAAATGCCTTGGAAAATGCCGGGCATATGATTGTTGTAGTTAGCAAGGCTGATTATGCCAATTCTCCTTGGGTAGAGTCCGAATGGAGGTCATTTATTAATGAAAAACTATCAGGACGAAAGCATGGCAATCTTCTAACCTTAACCATCGGGAATTTAAAATCTGACGATCTCCCTTTAACTCTGAGAAATTATGAGATTATACAATGGGACCGCAATGCCCTTGAGAAAGTATTGCACTATGTAAAAGAAATTGCTGAGGTTAGTCCCTCTACTCTCTCATTCCTAATAGTTTCAAGGTTAAAACAATTTTTTAAAAAGATTTTCAGATATATTTTCTTAACAACGCTTGCCGTTATAGTTTTGAGCATAATTGGAGCTGTAGCCTTTTGGCTTGGATCAGAAAAAAAACAGAATCCCTTGGATTATGCTATGAAATTTATTTTCTCACAGAGGGTCATTCAACCACATAAATTGGTGCCATTGAGTCCTTCTAAGGATCCACCGCCTGCTCCGACCGCTATTAAAGCAATCCTGAGAATCAGCAGTTCCCCGCCGGGACGTGTTTATTTGGATGACAGGCTGGTTAGCGAGACGACGCCTTTCAAGGCTGCAATCGAAAAGGGCAAGCACAAAATTGAGATCAAGCAAGAAGGATATGAACCATACCAGGAAGTTTTAATCTTGATGATAATAAGGATATCTCGGTTACTTTAATTAGCAGTAAAGTAACCCTAATAGTCAATAGTTTCCCTTCAGCGATGGTTTATATAGATGGCAAACTGATTAATAAAACCACACCTTTCAGTACTGAAATCGAAAAAGGCAGACACATGATTGAGGTCAAGAAGGCGGGATATAAATCAGTTCAGGAAGATATCGAAATCAGCAAGAATTTCGAATTGACCAAGGAACTAATTCCCGAAGGAAAGGTGGTCACGAAACCACGGCAAGAGGGAGCTGGACCAGCTATAGGGAATTTGTTTAAAATCAATCAATAGATATACACATTCAGAAACTTGACATATCGCCAAGAATGGTGCATTCTTTCTCAGATATAGTTTGGTGAGGATAGGAGTACCATAAGTAATTAAAATCATGGTTCTTCAGGTTGCTAATAAAGGTATGATTAAGTCGTTCAATCCCCTTTTAGGGGTTCATAGTTACGCATCCAGCTTTGCTGGAACTATTTGATTTATTGGGGGGAATTAAATATGAAGACCTTATATTTATTTCTTGTGTTATTGTTAGCCAGCACTAATGTTCAAGCAAAAGAATGTGACATCAATTTAAAAGAAACAGATAATTATCAAAATTTAAATATTATATTGAATTGCCTTTCAGGAAAAATAGAAAATTTGGAAAAAGAATTAAGGTTGTTAGAAGAATCTGGGGGTGGAATTAGTGAAAGTAAGCAGCCATCTGCGATACTAGATAATCAATACCTGACAGTATATAATTACAAGATATCCAGAAAGGATGATAAAATATTCTTGAGCTTTGTTGTGAAAAATAAATATGATAAAGATATTTATATCGCACTTTTAAATAGAAGTCCAATAATTACTTATGATGATGGGGTAGCACTTACAGATTATTGGGTTTTTGGATTAAAAGATGTTTTTGATAATGAGAAGAATGAGTCACAATACAGTGTTCTCAACCCTGGTGTACCTACACCAGTAAGTATACAATTTCATAATGTTAAATCTAAAGGCAAGGAAGTTGCCTTCAAAGTTGGACTTAAACACCTAATTGGAGACAAGAAAATATCTTATTCATTTGGTTTATCAAAGATTACATTAGAAAATTAGCCTGCATTTATTTCGATTTAACAAAGGCGAGACAAAAGGTCAAATACCTCTCTCGTGACCACGGATGACCACCCATTCGGGCAGGGATAGTTATCGGGTGGGATTAAAGAAGACGGTTATTATCCAGGTGTGAATACCAGAAATAGTCTCTTCATTCTTTCCTTTCAGGATTATAAATCTCATAACCCAACTCCTTAAGCCGTCTGGGGAGGGAGGTTATTGTCCGGCGGTCCCATTCCTTGGCATCAGCCGGAAGCTCTTCCCAGGTGACCAGATAGGGGCTCGTCTTCTTTTGCGGATCGCGCTTTCCCAGGGTCCAGCCGTCCAGGAGGCGTTCCACGTTCCAGCGGGCGTGCTCCAGCTTGGCCAGTTCCTCAATCTTTCCCTTATCTTCGAAACGAAATAGGCTGGTCTCTCGACCCTTCGCTTTACGCAACTTCAATCCCAGGCGGGCCAGCTTGGCTTCGATGTGGTCTACCTGCTGGAGGCTGGAAGCCTTGAAGGAAGGAATCAGATCCTGCCACTCCACCAGGACCGGATCGGCAGGAAGCAGGGATTTGCTGCGATCCTTGCGGTGTTCTTCATGAGTCTTACGGGCGAGCCTTTCTCTATCCTCTTGGGAAATATTCGCGGCAGGCGCAGGTGGTTGGACGAACAATCTAACGGTCTCATCGTCCCGGGGCAGGATTATCAGCCCCCGGCTCGATTGCCATTCCGGATCGCCGGTGACCTCGTTGGCCGCCCTGCCACTGTCGCGCAGGATGCCCACAATGGCCCCCATGGCCAACGCCAGCCGATATTCGCAAGCAGAGATCTCGCCACCGTTGATGCCCATGACTCTTACCGCTCCCGGCCGGACGCCCGACGCCAGGATATCGATCCAGGCCTGAATGGGGCCTAAGGGCGAGTAATCCTTTTCCGGCGTGTCGTAGATCGTGTATGCCTCGTGTACTTTATCTGGGCGGGGAGTAGACCTCGGCAAGTAGGCAATTTTCTTAATGGCCCCATACTGATTCGGGAGGTCCCCCACAATGCCGCTGATGCCGGCTGTGGTGCCGCCGGACACCACCGTGCCCTTAAAGCCTGCAAAGGCGAACTCCACCAAGTACCGGTACTCTCCAATCTTTTGCTCCACCGTCCGGTCACAACCCCCGGCGACAATAACAATGTTCTCATTCTTGTTGAACACCGGTTGATCTGCCCCATTCCGGGGCGTGGCCACCTCGCGCCTTCCTCTTGTCTCAGGATCAGTATTGGAGAGATATGTAGCCGGCGCACCGGCAGCCTTGATCTGTAAGGCCCCAAGATGCTTCACGCTTTGCGCGTGGGCCTCTGCAGCCTTCTTCTTCTTCTTTTCAGCTTCGTCTAAATCCTGCTTATCGATGTCGGGCTGCTGTTTAAGATTTTCAAGATTCTCTTCGGCCTTGCGGGCTTCGACCTGCAGACGCTCCTCCTCGATGACGGCCGCTTCTTCCATGGCCAAAATCTTGGCCACCGTGGCTGCCAGGAGGAACCGGCGCACCCAATCAATCTGCTGATCCAGGTCGCCGGCTTTATCCCTCAGCTTCTCCCGGATCATTTCCAGCAGACGGTAAGTCTCCTGGATAGGGGATTCCGTCGCGCTCAATTCCACCGCCTTGGCCATCGCCGCGAGGCTGTCATAGGGCCTGCCCAGCAGGAGGGCAAAAAAACCCAGGTCATAATAAGCCCAGGGGAGGTGCACCCCCACCTTGGCCCATTCCTGGCAGGTTTGGCTGGCTGCCTCCAACTGCGGAGCCAACAGGGAGACGACGCTGGCCTCGCCACGCAGCATCTTGCCCTGGATGAGACTGCGCAGGGCCCGGGGATAGGCCGGCTTCAGTTTGCAGGCCCGTTCGTAGCAATCTAGGGCCTCCCTCTCGTCTGTGGCAAACCGGGCGTCGCCGAGTTCACAGAGGGCGTCGGCATCGGTGGGGTCGAGTTCTACGGCTTGCTGCAAGAGTCTCCGGCCTTCGGGGTCCTCTTGCTTCGCGAGGGCCACCCCCAGGTCCCTGAGGATGCCGGCCCTGATGGGGGAAGGGTGGTCACGGAAGTTGGACAACACCCGGGACGCCTTGGGCCAATCATTAATAGCCAGGGCCAGCCGGGCGATCTTGTGGGCCAGTTCCGGGTTGAGGGCATCGTGTTTCTGCACGGCCTCCAGGATGGCGATTTCCTGCCGGATTCTCCCGGGCGACATGTAGGCGCCGTAGCAGGAGCGGTAAAACTGGGCCGCTTCCAGGAGGCGGGCAAAGGAATCGTCGGTGTCTTCCAGTTTGGCGGCGATCTTGGCGGCTTCCCGTTCCAGGTGCCGCGGAGCTTTGAAGTCGGATTTGTAGAGATGGTCGTGCACCAGGGTGGCCCAGGAGTGCTGCAGGAGGGTGCGCACCTGCACCTCGGCCTTGAATCTTGGCCCGGGAGAAAGTCCCGGCTTTTCCCTGGTCTCCGATTCCGTGCGGCGCTCGTAGAGGACCCGAGGCACCGTCACGCCGTGGTAATCTGCTCCCTCTTTGAAGGAGACGATGTTGTGGATGGAAAGATAGCCGAACTCAACGCTTCGCAGCCGGCCGCTCACATCCTCGCTGTTGGTGGCATCAATCTCGAAGTTGCGGCGGAGGTAGTCGCACACCGGCTGGAGATGTCCCTTGGATTCGACAATGACCCGGGCGCCGCAGAGATCGGTGAACTGGTCCACCGGGCGTACATATTTGTCCTGCTTCCGGAGGCACTTTTCCGCGAAGCTGGGCACCTCCTTGGCCCGCACCTGGATAATGGCCGCAATCCCCAGGGAGCGCACCGCCCGCTCCAGGATGTCCTGCAATAACCGGCTGAATTCCTCATAGAGCGGCTTTTGCCTTTCAAAGCTCGCCACCTGCTCGTCAAACCAGTGCATGTCCAGGGCCATAACGTCAACTCCTCGGTATCATTTAGTGCTATTAAAATTGGCAGCCGGAACTGCTCCGTTCTGAATGAAAGAAAAAATTGACTGAATAGCTTCTCTATTCCTCCGCGCCAGACCCGGGAAAGAAATCCGGGGCCAATTTCCGCAGTCTGGCCAGGATCTCTGCTTCGCTGTGGCCCATCTCTCCAAGCAACCCCGCATAGTTGTGGACGGCAGCTTGCAGATGGGGGTGCGGATGGCCCGTGGCCCTGGTGAACTGGAGAAAGATTGCCACATGCCTCCGCATGAGTGATTCGGCCTCCGGCAGACGGTTGGTGGCCTTCAGCAACTGCGCCAGGTTGTTGAGACGTATGGCGACCTTGGGGTGATCAGGCCCGTAGCTCTGTTCGTCAATGCCCAGGGCCCGACGCATGAGCGGCTCGGCCTCCGGCAGACGGTTGGTGGCCTTCAGCAACCCCGCCAGGTTGTTGAGACGGATGGCGACCTTAGGGTGCTCCGGCCCAAAGCTCTCCTCGTCAATGGCCAGGGCCCGGCGCATGAGCGGCTCGGCCTCCTGCAGACGGTTGGTGGCCTTGAGCAACTGCGCCAGGTTGTTGAGACGGATGGCGACCTTAGGGTGCTCCGGCCCAAAGCTCTGTTCGTCAATGGCCAGGGCCCGGCGCATGAGCGGCTCGGCCTCCGGCAGGCGGTTGGTGGCCTGGAGCAACTGTGATAGGTTGTTGAGGTGGATTGCGACCTTAGGGTGCTCAGGTCCATAGGTCTGCTCAACAATGGCCAGGGCCCGACGCATGAGCGGCTCGGCTTCCTTTAACCGATTGGCGTCTTGAAGCAAATCAGCCAGATTGTTGAGGTCTCTGGCGACGTTGGGGTGCTCCGGTCCGAAGCTCTGCTCGTCAATGGCCAGGGCCCGGCGCATCAGTGGCTCAGCCTCCATTAACCTGTTGGTGGCACTGAGCAATTGCGCCAGGTTGTTGAGGCGGATGGCGACGTAGGGATGCTCTGGTCCAAAGCTCTGCTCATCAATGTTCAGGGCCCGGCGCATCAGTGGTTCGGCCCTGGCCCACTCCCCCAGATGATGCCAGCGACACGCCACCTGATTTAGCAGCCAGGCGGCATCAGCAAGGTTCTGGTCTGCCCACAGGCTGGCCAGGGCGTCCAGGGGTTCCACCTCCCAGAGGGCCTGGGTCCATTGGGTGGTATACTCTAACACGGAGTCGCGTTGGCTGACTAATTCCTGGATGGACCCCTGGCGCTTGTCAATTTCTGGCGGCGATAGTTGGCGGCGCACCACGTCCTGCACCAGGCGGTGGGCCCGGACGAGGAGAGGCCGGGAGTCCTCCTTAATGGTACTTGTGGACTGCATCAGACGCAGCCCCAGGAGCTGGCGCACCAGGCGGTTCCAGGGGGTGGGGCGGCTGCCGTCCCCATCCTGGCCCATCTCCGGAAATGCCTGGGACACCAGGGCTCGCAGCCAGGGAAGGGGTAGCTGATCCGCCGGGAGCAAGGCCGCATATTGTACGGCTAGCCGCTCCGGCGGCGCAAGGGAGTCCAAGGTGGGCTGCAGCAGCTTTGCCAACAGTTTTTCATTGTGGCGACGCAGCTCTATTTCTTCCTTGGTCCCCAGATCATCCAGCGTGGGCAGGATTTGCGCCCGCAGCCGGTTGAGAAAGCCGGTATAAGTCACCTCCGGTTCATTGGCCAGGTGAATGGCCACGATCTCGACGGCCAGGGTGAAGCCTCCCAGGGCCTCGGCAATGGACCGGGCCGCGTCGGCCTCAGCCGGAGTGGCGAAAGGCCGGTGTTTTTCCAGCAGCCGCACGGCAGCGTTGGTAGGGAGTTCATCAAGGGCGAGCCAGGCAGCAGTCTGGTGCGCGGCAGCGGTGGGCGCACTCAGGGCACCGGGCGGGGGGGTAAGCCGCGTGGTGGCCAGGAGGTGGACCCGGTCCTGGGCCAGGTTGAGCGAGTCGGTCTGTTCTTTGGCCAGGAGCTGCCGGCGGTCCACGTTGTCAAGGACCAGAAGAACGCGCCCCCTTTCCCGGGTCCAGCGGTCGAGTCCGGCGCGCAGACGATGGAAACGTAATTCGGAATTTTTGCTTTCTGCGTCGCTGAAATGTATGTCCAGATAGGGCGCCAGGTCGCACAGCACCTCCCTGAGGTCTTCCCGGCCTGCAGCGCGCAGGGAATAGCGGCCGCCGGGATATTCGTGGGCAAAGGCATGGGCGTAGGTGTAGGCGAGTTCGCTCTTGCCCATGCCTCCCAGGCCGTGCACCGTCGCCACCACTCCCACCCTGCCGGAGAAGAGCACATCAAAGAGACGGTTCAGCTCGCCCAGCCGTCCCACAAAGCAAGGGTTGTAGTCCGGCACTTCATTGGGCGAGGCCGCGGCGCGCTCCACCCGCCCCGCGCGCTCACGAATCTGCTGCTCCAGTTCGGCCAGCTTGGCCCGGAGACCCTCCTGGCGCAGAGCCTCCAAACCTTCGGGGACAAAGGCGCGGAGATCGATATGCCACTGCCGGCGCTTGAAGTTTTCGACCCAATCGGCGATCTGCGCTGCCGGGGCATCCGGGAAGCCGGGCACCTCCACAAAATAAATGGGCGCGATGCCTTCCGAAAGAATGTGCTTGGAGATCTCATGCTCGATCCAGGCTTCCCATTCTTTCCGGCAATAGGCGCTGGCGAAATAGTTGGGAGAGAGAAACGCGAGGAGTATCTTGGATTCCCGCAGATGGCGGAAGATATGCCTCTCCCAATTATCCATGGAACGGATTTCCTCGGTGTCTAAGTAGACCTCGAGCTCCCGCCCCCCCGTAGCGCGCTGGTATTCTTCCTTCAGGGCGTCGATGAAGGCGCTGATCCAGCCGGGAGACTCCGGATCGCCGGGCTTGGAAGGCGGTGAGGTGGGCTGATTGTCCTTGCGGGCGTAGCTAATAAAAACGTCATGGGGCATGGGAGGAATATCCTCTCGCAGCTGAGTGTTTTAAAAGCTCAAGACTTGTTGCTTCCTCGACTCTCGAAATGACGCCGGATGGCCTCATCGTTTTTAAAGACAATATCGTAGTCGCCTATCTCCTCTGGGCCGATCCAGGCGTAGTCCGAGGATTCGGCGTTCAAGCGGAGTTCACCGCTGACCTGGCAATGAAAATAAAAGTTGAGGCAGTGCATGCCTTCCGGACCCGGAGACAGGCTGTCTTGAAAGAAGAAAAACTCGGCGGCCAGAAGCTGGAGAGAGGTCTCCTCCAGGATTTCACCGGCCAGGGCCGCCTCCACGGTTTGCCCATAATCGATCTTCCCACCGGGCAGGCACCAAGCGCCGGGTTCGTGTCCGGCGGCAGACCGTTGCAGCAGCAAAATCCGGCCTTGAGCATCGGTGATCAGGGCCCGGACCGCGGGCACAGGATAAAGTTGGGAGGGATTACCGTTCATTGTCACAGTTATGCATCTCCGGGAGTCGCGTGTCAAAGAAATTTGCCGGATTGGTGCATCTACCCTAAGCCACCATGACTGGCTGCGGCAGCGATGGTGGCACATTGCCTCAAATTTTCAACCGTGGGACCGACGGACTAAGTAGAGGGGCTCAATGCCGCTCTTTTTGGGCAGGGTGACCTGGCCCACGTACTCACAACTGAAGGCATGCACGTTCAGACTGGAGGTCAAGGCAGCAAAGGCCTGGCTGGCATATACCTGGCCGGGGGGGGGTGATGGGTTCAATTCTGGCTGCCTTGTTGACATGGGAGCCGGTATAATTGATGCCCGCCAGAAAGGGATCTTGGGCCGCATAAACCGGACCGGCGTGGAGGGAGATGCGGAGATTGAGCTCCCGGGGCAACCCATATCGGCGCCAATCAACCTCGGACACCCGATCACGCAGGGCCAGGGCCAACAAACCGGCCTCCTCCAGGGAATCAAAGACGAAATAGAGGGCATCCCCCCAAGTATTGACCACCAGGGGCTGATAGGAACCCTGCCGCATCAGGTCGCTCATGGCCTGCATGAAATGCCGGACAAAGTTGGGCACCTGCTCGTCAAACAGGGCGCTATACCCCACCACGTCGGCGAAAAGGATGGCCTTGATCTCCTGGATGAAGTCTCCTGCCCCGGTTTTCTGATGATCCACCGCCACCGGCCGCGCAGGCAATGCAGAAGCCGCGGCGGACAGGAGGCCAGCCTCCTGGAATATCTTGTCTAAAGGGATGATTTCCGGCTCCCGGCCTTGGGTCCGCCAATGGTGGACCAAAGACGTGGTTTTCCCGGAAGTGCCGCCCGGCTGGTCATCCCCGCAGGCTAAAGTGATAACCTGGGTATCCAGCATCCTGGCCCGCAACTGCGCCAGACCGTCCAGCACGAGATTGGCGAACTCCTCCACCAGGGGATTGCCGGTGGTGCGTTTCTCGTTGGGGCTGATTACCCGGGCCGCCTGAGCCAAAACCGCGGTGACGCGAGCCTGCCAATGGCCGTCAGGGATAAGGTTAAGGCCGGTCTTTTGAAAATATTCTCGATTAAAGGGCAGTACCACATGAATTTCACCATTACGGGCCAACATGGACTCTAAAAACAGGATATCCGCGCTGCACGCGGCCGAGGCATAGCCGATGTGCGCTTCCCATCCGGCCAGGCGGTTTTCTATCTCCAGACGAATCTTTTCTTCAATGATGGCGGAAAAACAGGGGGGAGTCCATTCGGGTTGATCTATCAGGTGGCCGGCAAAGACTATCACCGGGGATATGGGAAAGCAGGCTTCAAGAATTTTTCTCTGGGGGTCCTCCAGGCCGGTGGCGTCCATTAATAGGCGGGCGTTACGCCGGGTACTGGCCAGGTCGCCGTAGCGCCGCCCCGCCAATTGAACCGCTTTCCCGTACCATTGGGCTGCCCCTTCCAGGTCCGCTAAAATCAACGCGGCTTCCCCTAAAGTGGCATACAGCCAATAACCATCAGCGCCATCCTTGGCGTGTGCGGACAATGTCTGCAGGCACTCTGTCCTAACCTGTGCCGCTAAAGTTAGGGCTTGGGTTTGCTCTCCCATCAAGGCGGCCATAGTGGCGGCATTAATTCCAGTCCAATAGCCACCGGTGTGTTGATAAGCAGCAGCATAACTGGAATAAGCCTGACGTAAATGTTTTACCCTTTGGCCGGGACTGGCCGCCTGCAGGGCCAGGTCTTTATGGACCCTGGCCAGCATTCCCAAAGTTTCTTCATCCATGTGGCCTTTTGACTTCAAACCTTCCAGGATGGTCAGAGACCGTGAAACCGCGCCGGATCGAGCCAAGGCCAGGGCCAAGAGTTGCTGCAACCGCACATCCTCCGGCCATATTTTCAACCCCTGGTCGACGATATCATAGGCAATTATGGGCTCCCCCAGGCGCAGGATATGATTGCCAATCGTCTGGCAGGTGGATAGAAGGTCTGGTTCTTTTTCCGCCTGAAGTTGTTGCCACGTTGACAAGGCCCCCATGAGGTCCAGCTTGGTTAAATCCTCCACCGGTTTCTCTGCCATATCCCCCTCCGAACAAGAACCATGCTATCCATCTAGAATTATTTTTAACTGACAGGTGCTACTATCCTGTAACTGAAGGCCTGGATAGTCTTCAACCAGCAATTTGTAATTGGGTTCATTACCCACAATATACCGCTTTTGGGCGAGGGGAAAGAAGAGGATATTGTCGAAAAGGTGGCGGTGGTAATTTGGTGCTAGGCCGGCGAACGTATTTGGCCGCTTTTCCGTGTTAATCGACTATCGAGCGATATGGGATAGGTCTGCTCCCCAAAAACTGGACCATCCAAAATGAGAGAATTTTGCTAAGATGCAGGATAATTAGTCTTTAAAGAATTTTCACGGTTATGCAAAAGACAAAGGCCTTAACCTTAATAGGTTGAGGCCTTTGTCTTTCCTAATCGATTAGGCTAAATTGGCATTACAAACCTTTAGCGGGCCAGGTTTGCTGACAGTTTGATAAAAGTTGATGCCAAGACAACTATCTTAATTTAATTACAAAAGTGTGGTGCCGAAGGCGGGATTTGAACCCGCACGGGTATTCCCCACCACCCCCTCAAGATGGCGTGTCTACCAGGTTCCACCACTTCGGCAGAGGAAAATCATTTCTGGCCCGGGACCGCCGGAGGAGCCGGAGCAATCGGGCCGGGTTTGGCCGGTGTCGCGGGCGGCGGGATTGCGGGGACCGTTTGCTGCACGGGTGGCTTGCCCGCGCCGCGCATCACCGAGGCCTCCTTCTGGCGGCCCAGGAAGGTCAGGCCCAGACAGGTGAGCATGAAGATAATGGCCGCGGCCGCCGTCAATTTCGCCAGGAAAGGCGCTGCGCCGGTGCTTCCGAACACCGTCTGGCTGGAGCCCCCGAAAGCCGCGCCGATGCCCGCGCCCTTGCCGTGCTGCAAGAGCACGATAAAAATCAGGGCCAGGCAAACCAATATGTGAATGACTACGACAATTGTACTCATATCAACGTATTATTTTAAAGAACCCATCCTCCGGATGCAAGCTTTTTCGAGGGATTAAGGGGAGCGCCGGGGATAAAGATTAACCACCAAGACACAAAGACACGGAGTTTCACAGGAAAAAATTTATGCTTTAGCGTTTCACGCCCAAGCAGAAAAGTTATCTTTGTGCACCTTGGTGCCTTGGTGGTGAAATTAAGCTCCCTTTCAGCCCCCAGCCGCGATAATCTTCAAGAAGGAGTCGCTGTTAAGGGACGCGCCGCCTACCAGCGCGCCGTCGATATCCGCTTGGGCCAGCAGGGACGCGGCGTTGTCCGGGGTGACGCTGCCGCCGTAGAGGATGCGGGTGGTTTCCGCGGCTGGGCCCAGATACTCCCTGAGCAGGCTGCGGATGAAGGCGTGCACCTCCTGGGCCTGTTCCGGAGTGGCGGTAAGGCCGGTGCCGATGGCCCACACGGGTTCATAGGCAATGACCACCCGGTCCCGGGCGGCCCCGGCCACTCCGGCCAGACCTTCCCGGATCTGCTCCGCCACCCGGTTGAGGGTCTCTCCGGCCTGGCGTTCCTCCAGGATTTCGCCCACGCAGAGAATGGGGACCAGTCCGGCCTCCAGCGCGGCCAGGAGCTTCAGGTTGACGTCCCGGTTGGTGTCCCCGAAATGCTGCCGCCTCTCCGAATGGCCCACAATTACGTAGTGGCAGCCCGCGTCCTGCAGCATCAGGGGAGATACGGCCCCGGTGTACGCGCCCTGTTTTTCCCAGAAGGTGTCCTGGGCCCCCAGGTGGATGTTTGATCCGTCCAACTCCTGGGCCACCGCGGCCAGCGCGGTATAAGGCGGAGCCAGCATCACTCCGGTCCTGATGCCATAGCTCAAACCCCGGCGGATTTCCCGGGCCAGAACCCGGGCCTCCGCCTGGGTCTTGTGCATCTTCCAATTGCCGGCAATGAGGGGGCGCCGTTCAATCATCATGGTTCCTCTTGGCCCAGGCTTCCAGCGCGCTGATCCCCGGCAATTTTTTGCCTTCCATCAGTTCCAGGAACGCGCCGCCGCCGGTGGACACATAGGAAAATTTTTGAAATTCCCCGGCCTTGTGCACCGCCACGTCCGTGTCACCGCCGCCGACGATGGTCAAGGCGTAGGATTCCGCCACTTTGTGGACCATGGCCATGGTGCCCCGGCCGAACGCGTCGAACTCAAACGCGCCCATGGGGCCGTTCCAAATGATGGTTTTGGCGTTCTGGAGGGCCTCCCCGAACAGGGTGACAGTGGCCGGGCCGATGTCCACAATGACCCAGTCCCGGGGGACTTCTTGCACCGGCGTGATCTTGGTCTCCGCCTGCCTTTCCAGACGGTCCGCCACCACGCAGTCCACGGGCAGATAAAACTTGATATTTTTGGTGAGCGCGGTGGCCATAATTTCCCGGGCCGCGTCCAGCAGTTTGTCGTCCACCAGGGATTTGCCTACGTCATAACCCATGGCCTTGAGGAAGGTGTTGGCCATGGCCCCGCCGATGACCAGTTTATCCACGTGCTTCAGGAGGTTGACCAACGCGGTGAGCTTGCTGGAGATTTTGGCGCCGCCGATAATCGCGGCTAATGGCCGGGCCGGGTCTTCCATGCTTCTATGGAAGTAGTGCACCTCATCCCGCATCAGGAAGCCGGCCACGCACACCGGCGCGAAATTGGTCACGGCCTCCACGGAGGCATGGGCCCGGTGAGCCACAGCAAAGGCGTCGTCCACAAAAACATCTATGCCTTTCATCAACTCCTGGGCGAATTCCTGGTCGTTTTTCTCCTCCTCAGGGTGGAAGCGCAGGTTTTCTAAGAGAAGCACGTCCCCGGGCTTCATCTTCTTTTTGAGTTTGTCCACCTCCGGGCCGATGCAGTCCGGCGCGAGTTGCACTTTCTTGTGGAGCCGGTAGGCCAGGCGCCGGGCCACAGGGGCCAGGGAATCCTGTTCGCTGCGCTTACCATCGGGCCGGCCCAGGTGGGAGGCCAGAATCACCTTGGCATTGGCCTCCAGGCAATGGTTGATGGTGGGCAACACCGCGCGGATGCGGGTATCGTCGGTTATATTGCGATTCCGGTCCAGGGGGACATTGAAGTCCACCCGAATGAACAAGGTCTTGCCCTTGATATCCACTTCATCGATAAATTTCACTGCAACTCTCCTTCCCTGCCTTCAACCAGGACGTTGACCGATGTATGCCGCCAGGTCCAGCATACGCCGGGAAAACCCCATCTCATTATCGTACCAGGCCATGACCTTAACCAGATTTCCCCCCATAACGTTGGTCAAAGCCGCGTCCACCACTGCGGAAAAAATAGTGCCGTTGAAATCAATGGAAACCAGGGGCTCGAAGCACACGGACAAGACCCCTTTTAACTCCCCATCTTGAGCCGCGACCAAGGCCTGATTGACCTCTTCCCTGGTGGTGCTTTTCTCCACCGTCGCCACAAAGTCCACCAAAGAGACGTTGGGGGTGGGCACCCGCACCGATAGGCCGTCCAGGCGGCCCTGCAATTCCGGGATGACCTCGGTCACCGCCTTGGCCGCACCGGTGGAGGTGGGCACCATGGAAAGGGCCGCGGCCCTGGCCCGCCGCAGATCCTCGTGGGAGCCGTCCAGCAGCCGCTGGTCCATGGTATAGGAATGCACGGTGGTCATTAACCCCTGGAGAATACGGAAATTATCATGGAGCACTTTCACCACCGGGGCCAGGCAGTTGGTGGTGCAAGACGCGTTGGACACAATGTGGTGCTTCTGGGGATCATAATTTTGGTGATTTACCCCATAGACAAAGGTGGCGTCGATCTTCTTTCCCGGTGCGGCCAGGATTACCTTCCGGGCCCCTGCCGCCAGATGGCCGGCATTGGCGGCCCGATCCCGGAACGCGCCGGTGGATTCCAAGACGATCTCTATGCCCAGATCCTTCCAGGGCAGGTCCTGGGGCTGCAAAACCCGGGTGATGTGCACTTCCCGGCCGTCGAGATAAAGGGTCTCATCCCGGGCCTCCACCTTGCCGGGAAAGCGGCCGTGCACCGAATCATAACGGAGCAGATGGACGTCCCTTTCCGTATCGGCCCGGCTGTTGACGGCCACCAATTCCAGTTCCGGCTTATCAATAATAAGCCGGGCCAGACAACGGCCGATACGGCCGAATCCGTTGATGGCTACTCTGACCGGCATTCTTCCTCCTGGTAAAACTTATGGTCGCTTCCCACTTTATGGCCAGACCTTAACAGGTGGGGGGAAATTTAGTCTAAATTAGCATAGTTCCTAATTTTGCCCCCCGCAGGCGATACTTTCGGCTAATCTTAATCATGGGACAAGGACCCGTCAATGATTTTGTCCCTGGAACGAAAATTTCCATCTCTCCCCCGGCCCGGTCTTCTGCCTTCCCCACGGGGCGTTTCCTATTTCTTCTTGATTTTTGACAGGCTTTCATTTAGAAAGCAAAGGGGATTTATCTTTAATTAACCGGAATTAACCGGAGACATGAGTACAATAATCCGCCAATTGGGCCGCTGGTTGCTGAACTGGGTGCAGGAAGCCGGGAGCATGACGCTCTTTCTCCTGCAGGGTTTGGCGTTGGCCTTTACCCCGCCGCTCCGGCCCCGCCGCCTCTTGGAAGAGATCAACTTCATTGGCGTCAAATCCACCCTGATCATTCTCCTCACCGGCGCGTTCACCGGCATGGTCTTGGCCCTGCAAGGCTATTACACTTTGAGAAAATACGGCTCCGAAGGCGCGCTGGGCTCGGCCGTGGCCTTGAGCCTCATCCGGGAAATGGGCCCGGTCTTGACCGCCATCATGGTCTCGGCCCGGGCCGGCTCCGCGGTCACCGCGGAAATCGGCATCATGCGCATCACCGAACAATTGGACGCGTTGGAAACCATGGCCGTCAATCCCATGCAGTACGTGGTGATGCCCAAGCTGCTGGCCGGGTTGATCGCAGTGCCTCTCCTCACCGCCATCTTCGACGTGGTGGGCATCCTGGGAGGCTATCTCACCGGGGTGGTGCTCCTGGGGGTCAGTTCCGGCTCTTATTTCTCCGGCATGGTCCAAAGCGTGGAGCTTCTGGATGTCAACGGCGGCATCGTCAAATCCCTGGTCTTCGGGCTCACCATCATCCTGGTGGCCAGCTTCAAAGGCTACCACACCCAGCACGGCGCGGAGGGCGTGAGCCGGGCCACCAACCAGACAGTGGTCATGTCCGCGGTCCTGGTGCTGGCCTGGGACTACGTCCTTACCTCCTTTTTCATGTGAGCCATGATCAGGATCATTGATTTACACAAATCCTTCAACGGCCAGGTGGTGCTGGACGGCATCAACCTGGAGATGCCCACCGGCAAGATCACCGTGGTCATCGGCAAGAGCGGGGTGGGGAAAAGCGTCCTTCTGAAGCATATCATCGGCTTGGTGAAACCGGACCGGGGCCAGGTGCTGATTGACGGCCTGGACATCACCCAGCTTAAGGGCCGTAAACTCCAAGATATCAGAAAGCGGTTCGCCGTCCTTTTTCAAGGGGGGGCGCTCTTCGACTCCCTGAATGTCTTCGAAAATATTGCCTTTCCCCTGCGGGAGAAGACCAGGCTGCCGGAGGCGGAAATCTTCAACCGGGTGCAAGAGCGCCTGGCCGAGATGAATCTCAGCCCCGAGGTGGGCAATAAACTGCCCGATGAGCTGAGCGGGGGCATGAAGAAAAGGGTGGCCCTGGCCCGGGCCATGATCCAGGAACCGGAGATTATCCTCTTCGACGAGCCGGTCACCGGCCTGGACCCGCCCATGAGCAACACCGTGTTCCACCTGATCAACAAGACCCACGCGGCCAGCGGCTACACCGCGCTGGTGGTGGCCCACGATCTCCCGGAGGTCTTCCAGGTGGCCGACTACGTGGCCATGCTGCACCATGGCCGCATCATCGCTTATGGCTCCCCGGAAGAGATCCAAAGCCACGAAGATCCGCTGGTGCAGAGTTTTATCAAGGGCGAAGTCGATTTTCTGGAGGCCTAGATAAATTATGAAAAAAGGCAACCTGGAGTTGATAGTGGGCGTCTTCGTGCTGGCGGGGCTGGCGTGCCTGGCCTATATCGCCGTGCACCTGGGCAAGTTGGAGTTCGGCGGGAGCGGGTATCGGGTAACGGCCTTCTTTGACAACATTTCCGGCCTCAAAGAGGGAGCCTCGGTGGAAGTGGCCGGGGTGGAGGTGGGCCGGGTGGAATCCATCCAACTGGCTTCCGGAGACCGGGCCGAACTGGTGCTGAAATTACATCCGGGGATCAAGCTCCGTGATGACGCCATCGCCTCCATCCGCACCAAAGGCATCATCGGTGATAAATTCGTCAAACTCTCCCTGGGCAATTCCGAAAACTCCATCCCCAACGGGGGCAAGATTCGAGACACGGAATCCGCGGTGGAATGGGAAGAGCTGATCAGCAAATACCTTCACGGCAAGGTCTAGATTTTTCAGAAGGAGCAGATCATGTGGTTGATGGCCATCAGGATTATAGCCCTTACCTTAACCCTTAATCTCGCCCTGGCAGTGACCGGGGCCAGAGCGGAAACTCCCACGGACGCAGTCAAAGGGGTGGTGGATGGGGTCATCCGCGTCCTCCAGGACCCATCCCTCAAAGCTCCCGGGCAAAAGAAGTTACGCCGGGAGAGGATGAAGCAGGTCGTTGACCGGCGCTTTGACTACGAGGAAATGGCCAAACGGACCTTGGGGTCGTCCTGGAATACCCTCAACGCGGGCCAGCGCCAGGAATTCACCCGCCTGTTCGGAGAACTCCTGGAGGCTTCCTACGCGGACAAGATTGAGAACTATCACCAAGAAAAGATCCAATACCTCCCGGAAATCAAGGAAGACAAAAATTACGCCGAGGTGCGCACCCAGGTGTTAAGGAAAAACGACCGCATCCCCTTGAATTACCGGCTGATGCTCAAAAGCGGGAGTTGGATGATTTATGACGTGGTCATCGAAGGGGTGAGCCTGGTGAGCAATTACCGGTCCCAGTTCAGCCAGGTCATCCGGCAGTCCTCCTACGCCGAACTGGTGCGGCGTCTGCGGGTCAAAATCAACGAACTGCAAAGTACGGGGAGGATGTGAGGCTAGCCTGATCTTCACTTAAGGATGATATTGCCGCTTTTAAGGGCAGAGACGGAACCGCCGGTTCCGCGCCTGCCCTTTTTCATTGCTTTGCTTGCGGTACGGAACCAAGTGAGCGGCGAAAAAAAGGGGGCGAACTGCGAGGGGAGAAATTATAATATATCTAAAAAGGGCCTGGCTCAGCAGGGCAGTTCAACCTCATGAATAATAAAATGCGCTTGGTGAAAACCATGATCATCCGCTTATGCCTGGCTTTAATCCTTATCTTTGGCGTGGCCGCGGCCGGAGTCTTTGCCGGTCAACCCACTGAGGACGTCAAGGCCATCA
>Ga0265296_1002612_pt1 | contig 17827 bp, 13 predicted proteins | sample MunlanPumphouse1_FD_189073 | JGI IMG/M metagenome (GOLD analysis project Ga0265296, IMG submission 189073) | Groundwater microbial communities from a municipal landfill in Southern Ontario, Canada - Pumphouse #1 | ecosystem: Environmental > Aquatic > Deep subsurface > Groundwater | place...
AGAAGGTCGTCAAGATCAGTTTGCGTAAATATAGGAGAAGGATACAGAAAGCGTAAATACCCTAAACATTTTTCAAGTAAAATGACTGATGCTGATGGAGAATGTACAGAAACGCAAATATGGCTCGATTTTTCAAAAGATTGCAAATACATTTCGCAAGAAATTCGCGATAGATTATACAAGGAATATGTAGAAGTTGGGAGAATGCTTGGAAGTATGGCAAATAATCCGGAAAAATTTTTACCGAAAAATTAACTGCCTCCTGCCGCTGCCTCCTGCATACTCTATACAAATGGGTGAATAGTAACAAAACATACATTAACGGAGGAAAAAATATGAGTCAGAGAGTAGATCCAACTCTTGCCAGAGAAATTGAAAAATTCGGTAAAGGCACATGGAACGAATGTTTCCATTGCGGCAACTGTACAGCCATTTGTCCTCTTACGGAACAAGGCTTTCTATTCCCCAGAAAGGGTTACAGAGCTATTCAAATGGGGTTAAAAGACACTATCGAAAAAAGCGTTGAACCATGGCTCTGCTATTATTGCGGCGACTGTTCATCAAAATGCCCCAGAGATGCAAATCCGGGTGAAACTATGATGACACTTCGCAGATACCTTACTTCTGTCTATGATTGGACAGGCCTGGCAAAAAAAATCTATACGTCTAAAATATTTGAACTTGCGGCAATACTCGTTATTTCATTGACTGTTTTAGTCCTTTATGTAAGCTTTACTTTCTTCCCTTCAGATGAAGGTTCCTGGATAGGCAATGATGGCGGTGTATTAATTAATAATATCGCTCCATGGAAAAGAATACACCTTGGCGACTGGGCAATAGCTGCAATGCTTGCATTTTTATTAATCACCAACATTTTTAATATGTGGTTAAAAATTATTGTAAAAGATAAATCGGTAAAAGTGCCATTTTACGCATATTTTACTGAAATATTCTCGCTCGCATGGAATTTCTTAACACAACGTAAACTTAGTAAATGCGATAATGCAAAAACATACTGGATTTTACATCTGTATTTAATGCTAAGTTATGTGGCACTATTTACCATGATAGTGTTTTTCCTTGAATGGTTCCAGACAGATACTGTTCATCCTATATGGCATCCTCAGCGGCTTTTAGGATATATTGCCACTATTGGACTATTTACGGGAATATTTTATTTTATTAACAACCGACTCAAAAAATCCAAAGAAAACAGTAAATATTCTCATTATACAGACTGGACTTTTCTGGTACTTTTATTTTTAACTACTCTTACCGGTATTTTATTACATTTTTTCAGGATCAATGGAATGCCGGTTCATACATACATAACATATTTAATACATCTGATGGTATTAGTACCTATGCTGATGATAGAAGTTCCATTCTCAAAATGGTCACATCTCGCTTATCGTCCTTTTGCTATATATTTTGCTAATGTTAAAAAGTCTGCCTTGAAACGTCAGGATAAATTGTAAAAAATATTAAAAGTAATAAAATGGAAAAACCAAGAATAGGAGTATATGTATGCTGGTGCGGTACCAACATTGCCAAGATGGTTGATGTGGAAGCCGTAACCAACGAAATTGGAAAACTACCTAATGTTGTTATCTCCAAGAACTATAAATATATGTGCTCTGATCCCGGACAGGATCTTATTGTTAAAGATATTAAAGAGCATAAGCTGAACCGCATAGTAGTTTCTGCATGTTCACCGAGGATACATGAGCTTACATTCAGGAAAGCACTTGAAAAAGCAGGGCTTAACCCATACCTGTTTGAAATGGCTAACATACGTGAACAGGATTCATGGGTACACACCGATCGCACCGAAGCTACTAAAAAGGCTAAAGCACTTGTTGCTGCTGCCGTCAACCGTGTTAATTTCCACGAACCTCTTGATGCACGCACAGTAGATATCAATCCTTCAACTCTTATTATTGGTGGTGGTATTGCAGGAATTACTGCTGCACTTGAAATAGCTGATGCCGGAAAAACTGTTTATCTTATCGAAAAAAGCAAATCTCTTGGCGGATACTCATCTAAAATCGATCTTACATTTCCTTATATGACCAGCGCCCAGCAAATGATTAAACCTCTTATTGTAAGTGTGAAAACCAACAAGAATATTCAACTGTTCTTGGAAACGGAAATAAAAGAAATATTCGGATACATCGGCAATTTTGAATCCACCATCACTCCCAAAAACGGAAAAGAAGTAAAATTGATTTTTGGAAATATCATTATTGCTACCGGTCTTAAACCTTCAGATGCATCAAAAGTTACTAATTACGGATATGGGAAAATCCCGGATGTTATCACATCTCTTGAACTGGAAGAAATGCTGCTGAAAGGCAAAATTGTGAAAAAAAATGGCGGCGAACCAAAAAATATTGCAATTATTCATTGTGTTGGTAGCAGAAATAAAGACTATCACGAATACTGCTCACGTACCTGTTGCCTTACAGCGTTGAAATATGCAAACCAGCTCCGGTCAGCGCTTTCATCTTCAAATATCTATGAGCTTTATGCTGATATGCGGTCAATGGGTAAAGGTTGCGAAGAATTATATACGGCTACTTCAAAAAGAAATATAATGTTTCTTATGTTCGATCAGCAGAATGACCTGCCCAAAATTAAACAGGCCGATGGAAAAGATTACAGTATGCTCATTGAAATGAATGAAAAATTGTCAGGTGAATCAATAGAAGTTCCTGCGGATATGGTAATTTTAATGACAGGAATGGAAGCACATGCAAACGCCAAAGAAATTGCTCATGCCGTTGGTATAAGTATGTGCGGTAATTCATTCTACATTGAAAAACATCCTAAGTTAGACCCTGTAGCTACCACAACAAATGGTGTTTATATTGTTGGCGGTTGTCAGGGGCCAAAAGATATACCCGATTCTGTTTCACAGGCCAGAGCAGCAGCAGCCCGCATTATGGGTATTATGGCAAAAGGCTCTGTAACAGTTGAAGTTACTACTGCATGTGTGAACGAAGATATTTGTTGCGGATGCCAGACATGTATTAAAGTATGTCCATACACTGCTATAAGTTTCAACGAAGAAAAGAAAGTTTCTGTTGTTAACGAAATCCTTTGCAAAGGTTGCGGCACATGCGGTTCAGCTTGTCCTACAGGAGCTATACGCAGCAGGCATTTTACCGATCAGCAGATCATTTCACAAATTGAAGGATTAATGTCAATGTCATTATCATTAGAACTAGAAGAGGCTTAAAATTATATAATGCAAAATTTAAATTGCAAAATGCAAATTGTGAAAATGAGTGATTTTTTTAATTCAAAAATTTTAAATATAAAATAATAATATGGATTACAAACCAACAATCGTATCGTTTCTTTGCAATTGGTGTTCTTACACAGGCGCTGATCTGGCAGGCACATCCAGGATGAAATACGCTCCAAATATCCGTGGTATCCGTGTTATGTGTTCGGGAAGAGTTGATCCCACATTTGTTCTGAAAGCTTTCAGGGAAGGTGCGGATGGTGTTCTTATCTGCGGTTGTCATCCCGGTGACTGCCATTATCACGAAGGTAATTACAAATGCCTCCGAAGATATCACCTCCTGCAAAAATATATTCAACAAATGGGAATCGAAAAAGATCGTTTACGTCTTGAATGGGTCAGTGCAAGCGAAGGAAAAATATTTGCTCAGTTGGTTGATGAAATGACCAATACTGTAGCAAAGCTCGGGCCCTGCAAAATTAAAGAAGTTATGGAAACATTAACTTAAAAAATAGTGCAAAAATCAAAATGCAAATTTGAAATATAAAGAAATATGGATAAACCAAAAATAAATCTGGCAGTATATTGGGGCGCAGCATGCGGTGGCTGTTGTGTCTCCGTTCTTGATGTTCATGAAGCCCTGTTTACAGTAGTTGAACACGCTAACCTTGTGTTCTGGCCGATCGCATTGGATTTTAAATATTCTGATGTTGAAGCGATGCCCGACGGATTCATTGATGTAACGCTCTTTAACGGTGCTGTTCGTAACAGTGAAAATGAACATATAGCAAAACTGCTGCGTCAAAAGACAAAAGTATTGGTTGCTTATGGTTCTTGCGCTCACATGGGTGGTATTCCGGGCCTTGCCAATTTCACCACAAAAGAAGAGATATTCCGCAGATCTTATTTCGACAGTGAGTCAACTGTCAATCCTGATAAAATCGTTCCTGTTACCGAATATGATATGCCGGAAGGAAAACTTACCCTGCCAAAGTTTTATAATGATGTGCGAACACTAGACCAGGTTGTAGATGTGGATTATTACTTACCCGGATGCCCTCCACAGACCGAAAGACTTGTGGAAGTTTTTCTGGCTATCGTTACAGGAGCGCAATTACCTCCGAAAGGTTCAGTTGTCGGCGCCAGAGATAAAGCGCAATGCGATGAATGTAAAAGAAAGAAAACCGATAACAAACTCATTAAAAAATTTTACCGTCCATGGGAAATTCAGGACGATGGCGAAACCTGTTTCCTTGAACAAGGTGTGATCTGCATGGGACCTGCTACCCGCAGCGGTTGCGGAGTTCGTTGCATCGAAGGAAATGCTCCATGTCGCGGTTGTTACGGGCCTTCTCCTGAAGCTAAAGATCCGGGTGCTAAAATGATGTCGGCTATTGCAACCATGATAGATGCAAAAGAACCTGAAGAAATAAATAAAATAATTGACCAGATTGAAGATCCGGCAGGAACATTCTATCGTTTCAGCTTACCAGGTTCAATTCTCAGAAGAAAAATTTGTAAATAATATTCCTATTTTATTAAATAAATAATAGATCGATGAAAAGATATACGATAGATCCCATAACACGTTTAGAAGGTCACGGCAAAATTGAAATATTCCTGAATGATGACGGCGACGTTGACAATGTTTACTTTCAGGTTCCCGAACTCAGAGGATTTGAGAAATTTATTGAAGGACGCCCTGTTGAAGAGGTTTCACAGATCGTAACCAAGATATGCGGTGTTTGTCCCGGCTGTCATCACATGGCTGCAGGAAAAGCTACCGACATGGTGTTTGGCGTTGAACCTACATCAGCAGCGAAAAAGATCAGGGAACTTTTTTATATGGCACATTATGTTCACAGCCATATTGCACATTTCTACGCTCTCGGAGCGCCTGATTTTGTTGTAGGACCCACAGCGCCAAAAGCCGAAAGAAATGTTTTAGGCGTAATAGGTAAAGTCGGCGTTGAAATAGGAACCGAAGTTATCAAGCAGCGTCGTTTAGCCCAGGAAATTCAGGCTTTATTAGGCGGCCATCAGACTCATGTAATGCTGAATATTCCCGGAGGCGTAAGAAAAGGACTCAACGAAGAACAGCGTAAAGATATTGAAGCAAAAGCAAAAGGATTTATTGAATTTGCAAAGTTCTCATTAAAGATATTTGGCGATGTTGTTCTTGCAAATAAAACCTATGTTGACATTATTGTTAACGGACCATACAAGCTGAACCTATACTCAATGGGACTTGTTGATGCGAACAACAAAGTAAATTTCTATGACGGCAAAGTGAGAGTTGTTGACCAGGAAGGTAAAGAACATTGTAAATATTCTGCTGTTGATTATCGTGAATATGTTGCAGAACATGTGGAACCATGGAGTTATTTAAAATTCCCTTACCTGAAAAAAATCGGATGGAAAGGACTTGTTGAGGGTAAAGATTCAGGTGTTTATCACGCCACTCCCCTTTCGCGACTGAATGTTTCCGATGGAATGGCAACTCCCCTTGCTCAAATTGAATATGATAAGATGTACCAGACATTGGGTGGCAAGCCGGTTCATAATACGCTTGCCATGCACTGGGCGCGGTTGATAGAATTATTATATTCAGCAGAGCATTGTCTTGAACTGGCGCAGGATCCGGAAATAACGAGTAAAGACCTGCGTGCAAAACTTGGTGATATTCCCGGTGAAGGTGTTGGAATCGTGGAAGCACAGCGTGGAACGCTTACACATCATTACTGGACTGATAAAAAAGGTATTGTAACAAAAGCGAATATTATTGTCGGTACCACCAACAATAATGCAGCTATCTGCATGTCGCTTAAGAAAGCGGCCCAAGGGCTTATCAAAAAAGGAGTAACTGTTGATGACGGCATATTAAACATGGTGGAAATGGCTTTCCGCGCTTACGATCCGTGTTTCTCCTGCGCTACTCACAGCCTGCCGGGACAGATGCCAATGATCGTGAATTTCCGCGATAAAGAGGGGAATGTAACAAGACAGATAAAGAGGGATTTACTATAGTATTTTTTTTAAACTACTATAATTAGCTTCTATAGTTTTTTCTATGTCCGCTATATTATGCGCTGCAGAAACAAAGCCTGCTTCGTAAGCGGATGGTGCAATGTAAACCCCGTTTTTCAGCATCTCTTTAAAATAAATTGAAAATAATTTTGAATCAGAAGTCATCGCGGAATCGAAGTCCGTTACTTCATTTTCTGTAAAGAACAAGCACATCATAGAACCAACCCTGTTGAGTTTGAAATTCAGCCCCAACTTTTTAAGATTTTCTTTGATTCCAGCTTCTAATAATGCAGATTTCTTTTCTAAAGAAGAATAAATATTTTCCTTTTTGATAATATTAATTGTTTCATATCCTACAGCCATTGCAAGAGGGTTTCCCGAGAGTGTGCCTGCCTGGTAAACAGGCCCCACTGGTGCAAGATATTCCATAATTTCTTTCTTCCCTCCAAAAGCAGCAGCAGGCAAACCTCCCCCGATAATTTTTCCGAGACAGGTCATATCGGGTACTATGTTGTATAATTCCTGCGCACCGCCTAAAGCCACTCTGAACCCTGTGATCACTTCATCGAAAATGAGGATAATATTATTCTCTGACGTTATCTTACGAATGTTTTTCAAAAATTCAATATCAGGAATTATCACGCCGGCATTACCCATTATGGGTTCCATAATAACGGCTGCAATTTCATTTTTGTTTGCGTCAATTAATTTTTCAACGGAATTAAAATCATTGAATTTTGCAATTAATGTATCATTTGCTGTATGTTTTGTGATACCAAGAGTTCCGGGTATTCCATGAGTTAGTACTCCGGAACCGGCTTTTATAAGGAAACTGTCAGCATGTCCGTGATAACAACCTTCAAATTTGATAATTTTATTTCTGCCTGTATATCCTCTTGCAAGACGGATTGCGCTCATAGTAGCTTCTGTTCCCGAACTTACCATTCTCACCAGATCAATTGAAGGATAAATTTGAGTAATTAATTCAGCAAGCTTTATTTCTATTTCGGTATTTGCTCCGAAGCTTGTGCCATAAGATGCAAACTCATTCAGTACCTTCAGTATCCTGTCGTCAGCGTGTCCCAATATGAGTGGTCCCCATGAACCGACATAATCAATATATTCATTTCCGTCAACATCGAATATCTTTGATCCTTTGCCCTTACTGATATATAAAGGCTCCATATCAACTGATTTAAAAGCACGCACAGGGCTGTTTACACCGCCGGGGATATACCGTACAGCTTCTTTAAATAATTCTTTTGATTTGTAATACATAATTAATCGGTTAAATATTTAATTCGTTCTTTTTTTAATTCTTTTGTGCTGAAAAGAATGATATAATCGTTGCAATTTATTTGCTGCGACAGCGATTGAGAAATGATTTCACATTCATTTTCCGATTCTGCATGTACCATTGCAAACAACGGATAATCCCATTTGCAGGGAAAAATCTTACGTTGATAACAATGTGTAAGCTGCGGATGTTCTGAAATTTTTATGCCTGCCGATATAATTTGTTCTTCGGAAACTTTAAAACAACACATAGCGTTAAACAAAATACCAACTTTACGGTGATTTATTGTAGCAGATATCCTTCTGATAGCGCCTGATTTTTTCAAATACTGTATTCTTTCAAACAATAGTCCTTCACTGATGTTTAATGAAGATGCAATTTTTTTCCATGGCTCAGAGATTATATCCATATTATCCTGAACTTTATTTATGATTTCTTTATCGGTGGAAGATAATTCTATTTCACCTTTATCATCAATCGTTTCATTTTTATCGTGATCGTATTTCTTTTGACTGAACCTGAAGTTCACTCCTATTTTGAATGTTCTGACAGACGGCAATATCAAATAATCAATTACCTCTTTACCGCTAAAATCAAGTAAATCTCCAACTTCTTTTACCAGGTCCTTATCTTTTTTAATAGTTAGCGTAAACCAGATATTATACGTGTGATTTCTCAGATAATTATGGCTTACACCGGGATGCGTATTGATTCTTTGAGCCACGTTGTCAATTTGATTTTCATTAACCCTCACAGCAACGAGTGTACTCTGAAAGCCGATTTTACCGGCATTAATGATCGCGGAAATATTCCTTATGATTTTTTCAGAGCAAAGGTTTTTTGTTTTTTCAATTAATGTTTCTTCAGAAATATTCAGCTTTTCAGCAATTATTTTGTATGGCTTTGAAACAAGCGGAAAATCGTTTTGAAGCTCTTCGAGGAGGTATTTGTCAATGGAAGATAGGGGATACATTTGCAAGTTCATTCAACATTTAACATTAATAATTTAACATTTATAATTCTGCTTTATGCAGACTGGGTTCATAAATGCAATAAGGTTCTTCATCAAGATAATTACCGGTAGTTGCAAAAGCCCTTGCCCTGCATCCTCCGCATACTTTTCTGTATTCACAGTATCCGCAGCGGCCATTATAATGGTCAATGTCACGCATTTTCAAAAACAGATCGGATGTTTCCCAGATACTTTCAAAATTGAAACTGTTTTGCTTCAGATCGCCCGCCTCTGTTTCAAGAAACCCGCATATCTGAACCTTCCCTGTATTTGATATGAAAGCAAAGCTCTGTCCACCCATGCAACCTTTAGTCATAGCATTTATGCCATGCGATTCAACCGTAACTGTTCTGCCAGCTTCTTTTTCTTTCTGCCTGAATATCCTGTAATAATGCGGCGCGCAGGTTGGTTTCAAATTGATGGGAGTATTTTTACTTTTATTATAAAACCAGGTGAGAACGTTTTCATACTCATCGGGCGAAATCTCAAAATCCGCAAGATCTTTGCCTCTTCCCGTAGAAACCAGCAGGAACGGATGAAATCCCACAGCCCCGATATTTATTGCAAGCTGAAAAATATCTTCAATCTGTTTATAATTATGTTTTGTAATAGTAGTATTTACCTGAAATTCCAAGCCTGATTCTTTTGCTGTTTTCGCAGCGTTGATCACCGTATTATAAGCTCCTTCAACCTGCCTGAAGGCATCATGGGTTGCACTGTCGGCACCGTCAATACTCAAGCTGATCCGTGTAATTCCTGAATCAAGTATTTTTTGCGTATTTTCTTTATCTATCAAATGTCCGCAGGGAGCCATTACCATTTTTAAACCCAGCGATGTTCCGTATTTTGCGATATCGTATATGTCTTTTCTCGTCATCGGCTCGCCGCCTGTAAGAATAATGATGGGTTTAGCGAAGGAAGCAATATTTTCAAGCACCCGGTAACATTCTTCGGTAGTTAATTCATCAGGGTATTCGATATCGCACGCCGATGCCCTGCAGTGTTTGCATTTGAGATTGCACCGTTTAGTGATCTCCCATGCTATTAATCTTGGCAAACAGGCAGGGTAAGAGTTCAAAGTGAAACCGGTTTAAAATTCAAAGTTCAAAATTATTTTTGTAACTACACAGCCGATGAACAAATAAATAGAACGCTGATGACGCAGATTGATTATGATGAACACAGATAAAATAAAATCTTATTTAATCATAAGCAATCTGCGTCATCAGCGTTCTATTCCATTGCATGAGTAGTTATTTATTTTTTACCTTTCAATATTCTTGCAACGTCTTTTGCAAAATAGGTAATTATAATATCAGCGCCTGCACGTTTTATTGAATATAGAATTTCCATCATAATTTTTTCTCCATCGATCCAGCCGTTGTTCGCTGCTGCTTTAATCATGGAAAATTCACCGCTCACATTATAGGCTGCGAGAGGAACATTGAATTGGGTTTTCGCCCTATAAATCACATCGAGGTATGATAAAGCAGGTTTTACCATAACAATATCTGCCCCTTCAATCAAATCAAGTTCAATTTCTCTCAGCGCTTCATCGGAATTTGCAGCATCCATCTGGTATGCTTTCCTATCGCCGAACTGAGGCGCACACTCGGCAGCTTCTCTGAAGGGCCCGTAAAAAGCAGAAGCGTATTTTGCAGAATAAGCCATTATAGGCAAATCCGTGAATCCGTTTTCATCCAATATTTTTCTGATAGCTCCCACGCGTCCGTCCATCATATCCGATGGAGCGAGTACGTCGGCGCCTGCCTGTGCATGAGATAATGCCTGCTTTTGAATAAGCAAAAGCGTTTCGTCATTGTCAACCGTTCCGTTTTTGATTACGCCGCAATGTCCGTGGCTTGTATATTCGCAAAAACAAATATCCGTAATGACCAACAAATCCGGGACATCTTTCTTTATTGCCCTGACGGTTTTTTGAATAATGCCATTTTCAGAATAAGATTCGGAACCGGTTTCATCTTTCTTTTCAGGAATGCCGAAAAGCAAAATGCCTGGTATTCCTAATTCATAAACTTCCTTACATTCTTTAACTATCATGTCAACGGACATCTGATAGTTGCCGGGCATTGATTTAATTTCTTTTTTAATTTTTTCACCGTTACAGGCGAATAGCGGGTATATCAGGTCATTCACTGAAAGCGTGGTTTCTCTGACAAGTCTCCTGAGATTCTCATTTTTTCTCAGCCTTCTCATTCTTGTGATTGGGAATTCCATAATTTGTTTTTATTAGTTTAGTTAATACTTGTATATATTCACTTATGGGCACCTCTAAAACCTCATCGTCATTGCGAATCCCGCATGTGCGGGATGAAGCAATCTCAATCACGATGCAATAATAAGATTGCTTCGGGCGAAAAGCCCTCGCAATGACGTTTTGTATTGGCTTTATAGATAAACATTATTTTATACCAATTTCTTCATCATTCAGATAGCATGCGGGATCTGCCTCCCATAAGTCGCCAGTTACGGCTTCAGCCCTTACTCTGAAATTGCCTGCACAAATATCTATAAATTTGCATTTGCCGCATCTTCCTTTTACGTATTTCTTTTTGTCTTTCAACATAGCCATTAACGGATTGGATAAATCCGTCCAGATTTCGCTGAAAGGTCTTTCTTTAATATTGCCGAAAGAATAATGCCTCCAGAACTGGTCGGCGTGAACCGATCCATCCCAACTTATACAAGCTATTCCATGCCCTGAACTATTTCCACCGTTCATTTGCAATAATTTTAACACCTCCCCTGCCCTTTCAGGATTTTCTTTTAATAAGCGCAGATAGAGATATACTCCGTCTGCATGGTTATCAACAGTAAGAACCTCTTTCTTTAAACCCTTATCATGCAATTTTTTTGTGAGGTCAATAATCAGATCAACGGTCTTGCGGGCATGTTCCGGAGAAAGGTCATCATCAATCATTTTACTGCCTCTGCCGCTATACACAAGATGGTAAAAACATATCCGCGGTATATCTTCTTCTTCCAGAAGCCTGAATATTCCGGGAATATCATTAACATTTTTTTTGTTGATGGTAAAGCGTAATCCAACTTTTATTCCAGCTTCCTTACAATTTCTTATACCTTCTAAAGCAGCGTCAAAAGCGCCATTCATTCCTCTGAACTTATCATTGACAGCTCCAACGCCATCAAGGCTCACGCCTACATAAGACAAACCTAAATGGAAAAGGCGATTTGCGACTTCTTTAGTTATCAGAGTGCCATTGGTTGAGAGAACTGCACGCATCCCCATTTTCTTGGCGTAATCAATCAATTCAAAAATGTCGGGTCTCATTAAAGGTTCGCCGCCGGAAAATAATATTACCGGCGATTTAAATTCAGCTATATCTTTTATCAGGGTTTTACCTTCTGCTGTGTTCAATTCCCCCTGATAGCGTATATTCTTCGAAAGCGAATAACAATGAATGCAATTTAAATTGCACTGCTGTGTTACATTCCAGACAACAATAGGCTTTTTGTCGTGTGAAAATTGAAGGAGATGAGATGGAAGCTTACCCGATTCCCTGCCATATCTAAGTGGATCGGAAGATTCAACCGTGCCGCAATATAATTTTGAAATGCCAATCATTAGTTCAGTGCAGGGTTTTCTAATATTGTTGTTTTATACTAAATGAAAAGAAGTTAAAAAACCTATCACGGTCTATGATTGATAGTTTTTAGCAATTAGTTTGGTATTTGATAATAGGTTTATGGTTAATGGCGGTTGGTTTTGTAAATGGTTATTGGTTTTTGGTGGTTACTGCAAACATAAAACCTATAACCAAACTCATTGCCAATTCCCTCAAACCTAAAACCTGATTTCTTTCAGTATTATAAACATTTTTGTGTTCCCCATTCCGCAAATGTAAATAAATGTTCCGAGATAGCTGATATCATTTTCTGACTGTTGCCGGAGAACCTGTATTTGCGGAGGTTTAATTTTTTGCAAATTTTTTAACCGCTACACCTTTATTATCGGTTACTTTAATAATATATACTCCCGAAGGTAATTCGGAAATATTTATTTGCGTTTGGTTTCCCTGTATTGACAGGCTTTTCAGAAGCTTTCCATTTATATCAAACAATTCAAATGTTGTTTTGTCTTCTGAGAAATATGCTGGCAAATTTATATTGATAACATCATTTGCAGGGTTGGGAGAGATGTTTATTTCTGAATAATCTGTAATTTCATCAACCGAAGTTATGATAGCAGCCATAACTGCGCAATAAGCACATACAACACCATATCCATAATATTGATCCCAACCGGTTGCGCCAAAATCAAAAACACATTGCTGAAGTATTGTTCTTGCTTGTGAATTTGTAATGGAAGGATTAGCGGCAAACATTAAACCTGCAAGTCCTGTTACAAGTGGAGAAGCCATTGAAGTTCCAAACATATAACCATAACTATTATTCGGTAAGGTGCTGTAAATATCTCCAGCGCCATTAGAGCCATCACCACCTGGTGCCGAAACCTCAACATAAGTACCATAGCTGGAATAAGTAGACCAATTATTATTGACATCGACTGCACCAACAGCAACAACTGAAGAAAAAGCAGCAGGATAATTTATTGGATTACCGGATTGTGCAACATTTCCCGCCGCTGCAATTAATAATTTTCCATTATTCCAAGCATTATCACAAGCGGTTTGTAATGCAGCATTTATAGAAGTTCCGCCAAAGCTCATATTAATTACTCTTATTCTTGGTTCAGTTGAAAAGTAATTTATTGCATTAATTACAGCTGTATAGTTATAAAGTAAAGGATCGGCATCAGTGGTAACCTTAGCAAAAAAAACAGTATCATTTGCCATTCCGGAAATTCCAGTACCATTATCTATCTTTCCAGAAGAAATACCTGACACGTGTGTACCATGATTTACTGATGTATTGATAGGTATTGGATCGTTGTCTCCATCTGCAAAATCATATCCGTACCAAACAGTATTATATAAATCAGAGTGATAATAATCGCAAGCATTATCTATAATACCAATCACTTCCCAAGTATTCGTTCCTGTTTCGTAACACCATGCGGAATCAGCCCATATATTATGTGGACCCCATTGATTTGATGAATAATATGGGTCATTTGGATTACATGTTTGAGATTCAATAATCATATCAGGTTCTGCAAATTCAATAAAATCAATAGCCTTAGCTGCTGAAATTATTTCAAGCATTTTTTCTTTTGAAGCATTTGGAATTTCATATACAAAAAAGTTCATTATTTCGATAAACATACTTTTGTCTTTAGTAGGTTTAAGAGAATATTTGTCAATAAGAAATTTGATGTCAATTTCAGTCTTCCCCTTTTTCAGGCAAATCAGAATTCTATCGGTTTTCACACCCTGCCAATATGTTGGGTTATCAGCATTTTCAAGAGCATACCATCGCGGTATAAAATTTTGCTCAACTTGAAATTGAGGAAGGGGTTTCCATAATTCTTTTGTTGCTGGTTTTGCTTTCGTCCTATCAGGTAAGCTAATTTGCGAAAGTTTGTTTATGCTATCTTTTTGTACTATTCTATCTTTTTGTTCTAAAGGTTTCTTCTTTGCTTGTTTGAAATTTTGCCCCCAAAGGCAAGTATTGATGCTCACGAGAAGCATTAATAGAAATATTGATTTTTTCATAATTTTTTAGATTTATTTCGAAATATTATACTGATTCCAATTAAACCTGAAATTATTGTAAAAACATTAGCTGTTTTGTCAAGAATGAATATGCACATTTCATTTGTTTTTTTCTCAGAATCTTGCTTTTTATTTATCTTCGCTTTCAACCATTGTGCTAATAATTGGGTGTTTTTCAATAATTCCGTTACTTTATCTTTTGTAAGTCTGATTTTTATTTTTTCAAGTTTTTCTGAATACCTCGTTTTTCCCAGAAGGTTATGCGTATTACGTAACTATAATAATCTCATGTCAATCCTGATATATCGATTTGAGATTGCTTCATCTCCTTCGTCGGTTTCGCAATGACGTCATTGCGAGGAAGGAACGACCGAAGCAATCTATGCGTCATATGATTCTTGACATGACAATAGTTTATTTTAACAAAATTAAGTAAATTTTATATGGGCAGCAAGTTTATTATTTTTAAGCGACATATCCTTTTTTATCACTGAAATACTCTAAAATACAGTCCGTCAATCCTTCTATTGTCTGTATTTTTGCTTCAACTACTATATTTATTCCGTTTTGTTTTGCAGTTTCGGTTGTAACAGGACCGATAGATGCGCCTTTTATTTTACCAATCAGGTGCTCTTTTTTATGTTTCCTGAATATCTCTGCTAAATTCATAACCGTAGATGAACTGGTAAATGTAACCAGATGAAATTCCCGTTCAAAATAAGAATCAATCTTTTCTTCAGAATAATCGGGAATAACATTTTCGTATATTAGTACAATTTTCACCACTGCTCCAAACTTTTCAAGCTCCGAAGGGATAATATCTCGTGCTATAGCGGAACAAGGCAGCAATATTTTTTCTCCTTTAATTTCATCTTTCATAAGCCTGAACGCTTCCACAGTTCCTTCAGATGTATAAGTTGTTGGAACAAGGTCGGGAATGATTCCGAATTGTTTTAATGCGTTTCCTGTTTCAGCGCCGATCACAGCAATTTTACCGTTTTTCAATATTCTTGAATCATAATTCAATTCGAACAACCGCTTGAAAAATATTTCAACACTGTTAACGGAAGTAAAAATTATCCATGAAAAATCTCTGATGTTGTGAATGCTGTCGTCGAGCAGGTTGAAATTTTTTACAGGAATAATGTCAATGGTGGGAAATTCAATCACGTCAGCGCCGAGGTTTTTCAGGTTCCTGCATAATCCGGATGCTTGCGTCCTGCTTCTTGTAACAATGATGCGTTTTCCGAACAAGGGCTTTATATCGAACCATCTTAATTTATCACGTAATTTTACAACTTCTCCAACCACTATTATTGCAGGCGGCAGGAAATTATTTTCTTCCGCAATTTTTACAATTGTATCAAGGTCTCCGGTAATAGTCTGCTGAAAATTATGTGTTCCCCAGCGTATCAATGCAACAGGTGTATCGCCTGCTCTACCGAATTCCTTTAGTTTTGAAACAATGAAAGGCAGGTTTGCCACTCCCATATAAAAAACAAGTGTTCCTATCCCGGTTGCAATTTTTTCCCAGTTTATATCGCTTTCCATTTTTGAAGTGTCTTCATGCCCTGTAATAAAAGCGATGGATGAAGCATAACCTCTGTGCGTGATAGGAATTCCTGCATAAGAAGGAGCAGCAATGCCGGCAGTTATTCCGGGAATAATTTCGTATTCAATATCATTATTTTTCAGTTCCAGCGCTTCTTCGCTTCCGCGTCCGAAGATAAAAGGATCGCCTCCCTTAAGACGTACAACAATAAATCCCTGTTTCGCTTTTTCAATTAAAAGCTCGTTAATCCCCTGCTGCGACAGTGTATGTTCACTTGCCTTTTTACCGACATAAATTTTTTCGCAACCGGTTTTACAATGCTTCAGCAACTCTTCATTTACAAGATAATCATAAATTACCACATCAGCGGTTTTCAGACATTCAAGCCCTTTCACCGTGATCAGATCCGCATCACCGGGGCCTGCTCCAATCAGATAGACTTTTCCTTTTTTTGTCATTAGTCAATAGTCAGTTGTCATTAGTAGTGTTATGTTAATCCTAATATATCGTTTTGAGATTGCTTCACCTCCTTCGTCGGTTTCGCAATGACGTCATTGCGAGGGAGGAACCTGCCTGTCCGGCAAGGCAGGCGACCGAAGCAATCTATGCATCATTTGATTCTTAACATGACAGTAATAAAAAATTGCATTATTTTTTTATGCTGTTCAGGATTTCATACCCGCCATTATCCAATAATAATTTAGCCAGACAGGCTGCTGTATCATTGGCTTCATGAATATTCCCTGACAGATCATTTTTAATTATTTTTTCTCCTTTTAAATCCGCTATAAATCCTTTAATACAAAATTTATCATTTGTTATTGTTGTGTAGCATCCCATAGGCACCTGACAACCTCCTTCCAACACATTCAAGAATATTCTTTCCGCCACAGCCACAATGAGAGTTTCGTTATGAGTAATTTGTTTAATGAGATTATGAATGAATTTATCGTTTTTTCTTATTTCAATACCGATGATACCTTGGCACGCAGCGGGAATCATAATATCAGGACTAATAAGTTCTGTAATTTTATTTTCCAACCCTAAACGTATCAATCCCACTCCTGCAAGAATTAAAGCATTGCAATAAGCGTTTTCCATTTTTTGTATCCGTGTATTGACATTACCCCTGATGTCAACAACTTTTACCTTATTATTCAGATGTAATAACTGGGAAATTCTTCTCAGGCTTGAGGTACCTACAATATCATTTTCATCAAGCTGTTCGATTTTTTTACCTGTTAAACTCACAAGGGCATCTCTCACTTCGCCTCTTTCCAAAACACCGCCTAATATAAGTCCATCAGGTAAAACAGTGGGTAAATCTTTTAAGCTGTGAACTGCCAGATCAATTTCACCACAAAGCAGCGAATTTTCGAGTTCTTTTGTAAACAAACCTTTGTCGCCGATCTTCGATAAAGCAATGTCGAGAATTTTATCGCCTTTTGTGCCGATTGTTACAAGCTTAAATTTATATTCAGAAAAGTTATTCTGTAATGCAGCTTTTACCTCCTCTGCCTGACAGATTGCAAGGAGGCTACCTCTTGTACCTATTTTGATAGTTTTGTTCATCATTTCTCATTCAACTCAAAAAGTTCATTTATTATCAATTTTTTTGAATATCTCTGCAATTCTTGGTTTAAGTAACTCTTCGAATTTTCTCTCCTTCAAAGCAGTATCATTTCCTGATTCTTCAATTATTTTTTTTCTCAGTTGATGTAAGTTTTCCAAATCTTTTTCAAATTCATTGTCAAATTTTCCTTCTAAAAATTCTCTTAGTTTTTTTGTAAAATAAGGGACTTTTCCTGATGAAGAAATGGCGAGCTGTAAATCGCCTCTTTGTATAACGGACGGAATATAAAAATTGCATTTTTCAGGAATATCTACGCAATTAATCAAAATTCCTAATTCCTGAGCTTCTTTATATATTTTTTCATTTATTAAGGATTCATCGGTCGCTGCAATAATAAGAAAAAACCCTTTTAAATCGCCTTTTCTGTATTTTCTTTTACATTGTACTATTATTTTAGCA
>Ga0265296_1002613_pt1 | contig 17822 bp, 18 predicted proteins | sample MunlanPumphouse1_FD_189073 | JGI IMG/M metagenome (GOLD analysis project Ga0265296, IMG submission 189073) | Groundwater microbial communities from a municipal landfill in Southern Ontario, Canada - Pumphouse #1 | ecosystem: Environmental > Aquatic > Deep subsurface > Groundwater | place...
CTTGGCGAACGTCGCGGTAGTCGGCGCCCAATGGGGCGACGAGGGCAAGGGCAAGATTGTGGACTGGCTGTCCAATCGCGCCGACATGGTCGTGCGGTTTCAGGGCGGCCATAACGCCGGGCATACGCTGGTCGTCGATGGCAAGGTCTACAAGCTGGCGCTGCTGCCTTCGGGCGTGGTGCAGGGCAAGCCCTCGATCATCGGCAACGGCGTGGTCGTCGATCCCTGGCATCTGGTCGGCGAGATCGAGAAGATCGTCGCCCAGGGCGTGGCCATCAGCCCCGACATCCTGACCATCGCCGACAACGCCTGTCTGATCCTGCCGATCCATCCGGCCCTGGACGTGGCGCGCGAAGCCGCCGCCAGCGCGCCGGGCGCCAAGATCGGCACGACGGGGCGCGGCATCGGTCCGGCCTATGAGGACAAGGTGGGGCGTCGCGCCATCCGCGTCTGCGACCTGGCCAACGAAGACGACCTGAAGATCAAGATCGAGCGTCTGCGTTCGCACCACGATCCCTTGCGCGCCGGTTTGGGGCTGGAGCCGATCGACCCCGAGGCGCTGCTGGCGCAACTCCTGGAGATCGCGCCGAAGATCCTGCCCTATGTGAAGCCGGCCTGGCGCGTGCTGGATCAGGCGCAGAAGGAGGGCAAGCGCGTGCTGTTCGAGGGGGCGCAGGGCGCCTTCCTGGACGTGGATCACGGCACCTATCCCTATGTGACGTCGTCCAACACCGTGGCCGGTCAGGCGGCGGCGGGGTCGGGCATCGGGCCGCGCGGCGTCGGCTACGTGCTGGGCATCGTGAAGGCCTATACGACCCGCGTGGGCGAGGGCCCGTTCGCCTGTGAGCTGAACGACGAGGTCGGCGAGCATCTGGCGGTCGTGGGCCGCGAGGTCGGGGTGAACACGGGCCGGGCGCGGCGTTGCGGCTGGTTCGACGCTGTGCTGGTGCGCCAGTCGGTGGCGATCAACGGCATCGACGGCATCGCCCTGACCAAGCTGGACGTGCTGGACGGCCTGAAGACGCTGAAGATCTGCGTCGGCTATCGCATCAACGGCGAGGTTCTGGATTATCTGCCCTCCAGCCTGAAGGCTCAGGCCTCGGCAGAGCCGGTGTTCGAGGAACTGGAAGGCTGGAGCGAGAGCACCGCCGGGGTGCGGACGTTCAAGGACCTGAACGCCCATGCGCTGAAGTATGTGCGTCGGATCGAGGAACTGATCGGCGCGCCGGTGGCCCTGCTGTCGACCAGTCCTGAGCGGGACGACACCATCCTGATGCGCGATCCGTTCCAGGGGTGAGGTTGAGGATAGGGGGCTGCGTCCCGAAAAGGGAAACTGCCCCTTAACCCCCTGAGTTTACCTTCTTGGCTCCAGATGGAGCCGAGCCGTGTTCGCTTTAGACGCCAAGACGATGCAGAAGATCGCGCCGGTAGTGCGCCGGGTGCTGATCGTCGATCCCAATCCCGCTGCTGCGCGCCTGTTGTCCGACCTGCTGAAGGGCTTCGGCTCTCGCGATGTCGCGGTCGAGGGCGATGAGGCGAAGGTGATCGACTTGGCCCGCGAGATGGAGCCGGGGCTGATCCTGACCGAGCGGTCGGGGCCGCGTCTGGACGGCGAGGCTCTGGCGCGGCGCATCCGACGCTCCAGCCTGGCCTGTCGGCGCGTGCCGATCATCATGGTCACAGCCGAGGCCACCGCCAGCACCATCAAGGGCGCGCGGGATTCCGGCGTGCATGAGTTTCTGAGGAAGCCCTTTACCAGCGGCGACCTGTTCCGCCGGGTCGAGAACCTGGCCACCAAGCCGCGCGACTGGGTTGAGGCGGTGGGCTACATCGGGCCGGATCGTCGCCGCTTCAACTCCGACGACTATGCCGGGCCGGGCAAGCGCAAGGCGGACAAGCCGGCGTCGGCGGCCGAGGCGGTCGTGGCGGTCAAGGATCAGGCGATGCGGATTCTGGCTTCGGCCATGGCCCAGTTCGACAGTGATCCGATGCAGGCGGTGCGCGCGATCAAGCAGCAGGCCGAGACGCTGAAGGCCCTGGCCATCAAGACGGGCGACGCGTCGCTGGCGATCGTTGCGGCGGGTCTGGAAACGAATCTGGCGGCGGGTGCGCCGACCAAGACGACGCTGGCCGGGCCGGTGAGCGCGGTTCTGGCGTTGGCCTCGCCCGAGAGCCTGTCTCGGGCGGGGTAAGGTTTCGATTTTAAAGCGCCGTCATCCTCGGGCTTGGCCCGAGGATCGGGCTGTCGGTGCGGCGCCGATGCTTGAGGTGGCTCCGACACCCCTCATCCGTCAGGCTTCGCCTGCCACCTTCTCCCACAAGGGGAGAAGGGGTTTTGTTGTCAGGCGTCGACCAGGTTTCGCTCTTCGGCGGCGGCGCGCATGGCTTTTTGCAGTTTTTCGAAGGCGCGGACCTCGATCTGACGCACGCGCTCGCGCGACACGCCGTACTGGCCGGCGAGCTCTTCCAGAGTGACGGGGTCGTCCTTGAGGCGGCGTTCCGTAAGGATGTGCTTCTCGCGGTCGGTCAGTTCCTGCATGGCTTCTTCGAGCAGGCTCATGCGGATGGATTTTTCCTCGGAGTCGGCCAGGGCCGTTTCCTGGGACACCGCATTGTCGTCGGCCAGCCAGTCCTGCCACTCGCTTTCGCCGTCGGCGCGCAGGGGCGCGTTCAGCGAGGCGTCGCCGCTGAGGCGGCGGTTCATGTTGGTGACTTCCTCTTCCGACACGCCCAGCTTGGTGGCGATGGCGGCGAGGTGTTCGGGGCGCAGGTCGCCCTCTTCAAACGCGGAAATCTGGCTCTTGGCCTTGCGCAGGTTGAAGAAGAGCTTCTTCTGCGCCGCGGTGGTGCCCATCTTCACGAGGGACCAGGAGCGCAGGATGTATTCCTGAATCGAGGCGCGAATCCACCACATGGCGTAGGTCGCCAGGCGGAAGCCTTTGTCGGGATCGAATTTCTTGACGGCCTGCATCAGGCCGACGTTGCCCTCTGAAATCACTTCGCCGATCGGCAGGCCGTAGCCGCGATACCCCATGGCGATCTTGGCCACGAGACGAAGGTGCGAGGTGACGAGGCGGTGGGCCGCTTCGGGGTCCTGATGCTCGCTCCAACGCTTGGCGAGCATGAACTCCTCGTCCTTGGTGAGCATCGGAAACTTGCGGATTTCCGTGAGATAGCGCGACAGTCCCTGTTCAGGCGACATCACCGCGAGTGTCGAATTAGCCATTAGACGTGGTCCCTCCGACCGATATGCAAAGAGCAGGCGCCACGGCTCTGACCACATGCGTGCGCCATCGCCTCACCCCTCAACCGATCCAAGTGGCGATGGGTTGCCCCGATTTGTAGGGGCGGATCGTCACACGAAAGCGTGACTGTGACCCCGGCGCCACTTGCACCGTTACAAGCCTATTAGCACAGTGTGAGTTGCTGATCAAATCGGGCGAGGATGCGGGCTTAAAGTTCCGCGAGCAGGGCTTCCAGGCGCTGCATGTCCTCGGGCGGGGCGGTCTCGAAACGCAGGGCCTGACCCGTCACCGGGTGGACGAAGCCGAGGACGGCGGCGTGAAGGGCCTGGCGGGCCAGGCCGACCTCGGCGACGGCGGCGCGGACCGGGATGGCGGGGCTGCCCGAGCCATAGACCGGGTCGCCGAGCAGGGGCGAACCCTTGGAGGCCAGATGGACGCGGATCTGGTGAGTGCGGCCGGTGTGCAGGGTGCAGGCGACGCGGGCGGCGAGCGGGGCCGCGGAGGCCTTGGCGGGCTGGCCGAAGGTTTTCTGCACCACATAGTCGGTGATGGCCTCGCGCCCGCCGGCCTTGAGCACGGCCATCTTCTTGCGGTCGCTGCTGGAGCGGCCGATCTGGGTCTGGATGCGGCCTTTCTCGGGGGAGGGCGCGCCGCGCGTCAGGGCGATATAGGTGCGCTCGATGTCGTGGGTCGCGAACAGGGCGGACAGGCCCGCGTGGGCGCGGTCGGACTTGGCGGCGACCATGACGCCCGAGGTGTCCTTGTCCAAACGGTGGACGATGCCGGGGCGGGCCACGCCGCCTATACCTGACAGGCTGTCGCCGCAGTGGGCCAGCAGGGCGTTGACCAGGGTGCCGGTTTCGCAGCCGGGGGCCGGGTGGGCGGCCATGCCGGGGGCCTTGTCGATGACGATCAGGTCGGCGTCCTCGAACAGCACCGTCAGCGGGATGGCCTCCGGCTGGGGCGTGGCGGCGACGACCGGGGGCATGACGACGGCGTAGAGGCCGGCCTGGGCCTTGGCCGAGCCGCTGGCGATCGGCTGGCCGTCGCGGCGCACGGCGCCCTCGGCCAGCAAGGCCTGAAGCCGGGCGCGCGACAGGGTCGGAAAGGCGGCGGCTAGGGCCTTGTCGAGGCGGACGCCGGGCGCGTCGATCTGCGCCTCGAGAATTTCCGCGTCGTCGTCTTCCGTCAGCAAAGGTTCATCGGCCATAGGGCGAAATAGCATGGCTTGCGGGGCGAGGCTTCATCGGTCCTTGGCCGCTGCATGAAATGCCTTGGGAGAGGCCGGAATGAAGCTATTGATCGCCGCTGCAGTCGCCGCCACGGGCGTGGTTCTGCTGTCCGGCTGCGCCACCATGAGCCAGGATCAGTGCCTGGTCGGCGACTGGGGCGGGCAGGGCTGGCGCGACGGCGCGGCGGGGCATCAGACCAGCCGGCTGGACGATCACGCCAAGGCCTGCGCCAAGTTTGGCGTGGCCCCGAACATGAGCGCCTATCTGTCGGCGCGCGAGGACGGCTTGCGGACCTATTGCACCTGGGAGAACGGCTTCCGGCAGGGGCGTCAGGGCGCCAGCTATGGCGGTGTCTGCTCGCCGGCGGAGGAGCGCGACTTCCTGCCCGCCTATCAGGACGGGCGTCGGATCTATGCGGCGGAGCAGGCCGTGTCGTCGGCGGAAAGCGCGCTCAACTCGGCCATCAGCCGTATCGAGAGCCGTGAGGACAAGTTGGAGGCCAAGCAGCGCGAACTGCGGCAGGAGGGGCTGACGGACGAGCAGCGCGAGCGCATTCGCGAGCGTATCCGCGAGGTGCGCGGCGAGCTTCAGGACGCGCGTCGCGATGCGCGCCGGGCGGAAGAAGAGTTGCGCTATGCCGAGATCGAGGCGCGGGCGGTGATCGGCGCCATCGGCGGTCGCTACGGGGTGTGGTGATTTCAGCAGCCTAAGGCCGTCATCCCGGCCGGAGCCTCGCGAAGCGAGGCGCAGAGCCGGGACCGCTGAGGACGCCGCGCTTCCTGCGGTCCCGGATAGCGGCTGCGCCGCTTCCGGGATGACGCGAGAAGGTGATCAGGCGGCCTTGGTGGCCGAGGCGCCGAAGTGCGGGTCCAGTTCGCCGGCAGCGTAGCGCTTGGCCATCTGGGCGGTGGACAGGGGGCGGATCTTCGACGCCTGACCTTCGCAGCCGAACTGCTGGTAGCGTTCGATGCACAGCTTGCGCATGGCTTCCTTGGCGGGCTTGAGCCAGGCGCGCGGATCGAACTCGCCCGGCTTTTCCATCAGCAGTTTGCGCACGGCGCCGGTCATGGCCATGCGGTTGTCGGTGTCGATGTTGATCTTGCGCACGCCGTGCTTGATGCCGCGCTGGATTTCCTCGACCGGCACGCCCCAGGTCTGGGGCATCTGGCCGCCGTAGGCGTTGATGATGTCCTGCAGGTCCTGCGGCACCGAGGACGAGCCGTGCATCACCAGATGGGTGTCGGGCAGGCGACGGTGGATTTCCTCGATCACGTTCATGGCCAGGACTTCGCCGTCCGGCTTGCGGCTGAACTTGTAGGCACCGTGGCTGGTGCCCATGGCGATGGCCAGGGCGTCGACCTTGGTGGCGCGGACGAAGTCGACGGCCTGATCGGGGTCGGTCAGCAGGGCCGAGTGGTCGAGTTTGCCTTCGAAGCCATGGCCGTCTTCAGCCTCGCCCATGCCGGTTTCCAGCGAGCCGAGCACGCCCAGTTCACCCTCGACCGAGACGCCGCAGCTATGGGCCATTTCAGTGACGCGACGGGTGACGTCGACATTGTATTCATAGGAGGCGGGGGTCTTGGCGTCTTCTTCCAGCGAGCCGTCCATCATCACCGAAGTGAAGCCGTACTGGATGGCGGTGGCGCAGGTCGCCGGGCCGTTGCCGTGGTCCTGGTGCATGCAGACCGGGATGTGGGGGTACAGTTCAGCCAGGGCGTCGATCAGCTTGGCCAGGACGATGTCGTTGGCGTAGCTGCGGGCGCCGCGCGAGGCCTGGATGATCACGGGTGCGTTGACGGCTTCCGCCGCCTCCATGATGGCCAGGCCCTGTTCCATGTTGTTGATATTATAGGCGGGCAGGCCGTAGTCGTTCTCCGCCGCGTGATCGAGCAACTGTCGCAGCGTGATGCGCGCCATGGGTAGTCTCCTGAGCCGGTATTATTTTGCTCAGGCTTTAGCCCGAAGGGGCGAGGAAGTCACGCCGACGGAACGGGGGAGTGTCTTGGTCCGGACGGTTCATCTGCGCGGGCAAGAGGAATCGTCAAATGTGAAGCCCATGGACGTAGAGGGGTGAGCGATCTGCCCCAGCCGTCCTATTCAGTTTGACCGTCGCTTGTGTTCAGTTGGGATGCGACCGTGGCGGACAGAGAGGGATTCGAACCCTCGGTAGGCTTTCACCTACACACGCTTTCCAAGCGTGCGCGATCGACCACTCCGCCACCTGTCCGTTTCCACGACGTCGCCGTGTAGCCGCTGGACGGTCGATCCAGCGGAGCGAGGCTGATAGAACAGCATGAACCCCTCGGCAAGCGCCCTTTGAGGCCCCATATGGGGGGAAGTCGATTTTGCCGCTGATTTCTGCGAGATTTTTCCGATGCTGTTCCAAAAGACCGCCGACCTGCCTAACGCCGAGACGGCTTTGCCGGGGCGCGAGGCGGCGCTGACGACGGATGCGACTCACTTTGTGCTGGGTCATGCGCTGAAGGGGCCGCATCCCGAAGGCTTCGAGACTGCGGTGTTCGGCATGGGCTGCTTCTGGGGCGTGGAGCGGGTGTTCTGGCAACTGCCAGGCGTCTGGGTCACGTCGGCGGGTTATGCGGGCGGGATTACGCCGAATCCGACCTACGAAGAGGTCTGCTCGGGGCGGACGGCTCATACCGAGGTGGTGCAGGTGGTGTTTGATCCTGCGGCGATTTCCTACGGCGATCTGCTGAAGGCCTTCTGGGAGAACCATGACCCGACCCAGGGGATGCGCCAGGGCAATGACCAGGGCACGCAGTATCGCTCGGCCATCTACACCCTGAACGACGCCCAGCAGGCGGAAGCCGAAGCCTCGCGCGACGCCTATCAGGCGGCGCTGAGCGCGGCGGGCAAGGGGACGATCACGACGGAGATCCAGCCGGCGGGTCCCTATTACTTCGCTGAGGATTATCACCAGGGCTACCTGGCCAAGAACCCGGCGGGGTACTGCGGCATCGGCGGGACCGGGGTGGTCTGCCCCATCGGCGTCGGCGTCACCATGGGCGCTGGGGCCTGATGGACCGGGCGGGGGTCGGCCAGGTTTGCCTGGCGCTGCCGGGGGCGACGCTGGACCATCCGTTCGGCGACGACCACGACGCCTACAAGGTCGGCGGCAAGATGTTCGTCATGGTGGGGGCGACCGGCGGAGTGTCGTTCAAGGTCTCGGACATCGCCTATGAGGTGCTGACCGAGAGCGGCCATGCGCGGCCGGCGCCCTATATGGCGCGCGCCAAGTGGGTGAACCTGCCGCGCATCGACGACTGGGCCGATGAGGAGCTGGCGGACCATATCCGGTCGGCGCACGCGATCATCGTTGGGAAGCTGACGAAGAAGGCGCGGGCGGAGCTGGGGCTTTAGGGAGCCCAGGGTTCTTTCCTGCCTGTCGCGGAGCGGTGGGGAGGGGGATCGTCGCTGATAGGGGATGAGGCGGCGGGAGCGACTCCGCGTCTGATCTCTGTGCCGCCCCCTCCACCGCTACGCGGTCCCCCTCCCCATGAAATGGGGAGGAAGGAAGGGCGGCCTACCTCGCCTTCTGCTCGGCGATCCAGCGGTCCATGCGGGCGTCGAGGAGGTCCAGCGGCAGGGGGCCGTCGACCAGCAGGGCGTCGTGGAAGGTGCGGACGTCGAAGCGGTCGCCCAACTCGCGTTCGGCCTTCTGACGGATCTGGCGCAGGCGGATCTCGCCGATCTTGTAGGCCGTGGCCTGACCGGGCCAGCCGATGTAGCGCTGCAACTCGGTCTCGATGTTGTGCGGGGCCAGGGCCGAGTTGTCGCGGAAGCAGGCGCGGGCCTGTTCCGTGGTCCAGCCCATCCAGTGCAGGCCGGTGTCGGCCACCAGGCGGCAGGCGCGCCACATCTCGTAGCTGAGACGGCCGAAGCGTTCGTAGGGGGTGCGATAGATGCCCATCTCTTCGCCCAGGAACTCAGAATAGAGGCCCCAGCCCTCGGTGAAGGCGGTCACGTCGGCGCCGCGACGGTAGTAGGGCTGATCCGCCGCCTCCTGCTGCAAGGCGATCTGAAGGTGGTGGCCGGGGACGGCCTCGTGGACGGTCAGGGCCGGCAGTTCATAGAGGGGGCGCTGATCCAGCTTGGACGTGTTGACGATATAGCCGCCGGCCACGCCGTTCTGCATCGAGCCGGGATTGTAGCGGCCAGTGGTGTAGCTGTCCTCGATCTCCCGCGGGACAGGCCGCACGCCATAGGGCAGGCGGGGCAGGGTTCCGAACAGGGCGGGCAGGCCGTCGTCGGCGCGCTTGGCGATTTCCGACGCCTTTTCCAGCAGGTGTTCGCGGCTGGTGGCGTAAAATTGCGGATCGGTGCGCAGGAAGTGGAGGAAGCCGGCGAAGTCGCCGGTCCAGCCGGCGGCGCGCATTTCATCCTGCATCCGGGCGCGGATGCGGGCGACCTCTTCCAGGCCGATCTGATGCACCTGATCCGGGGTCAGGTCGGTGGTGGTGTAGCTGCGCACGGCATAGGCGTAGAGGTCGCGGCCGCCGGGGCGGTGGGTCATGCCGGGCTCGATGGGGGCGCGCGGTCGGTAGTCGTTCTTGAGCATGTCGCGCCAGGCGAGGCGGCGCTGGGCGACCGGGCCGTCGATCAGGGCCTGGGCGCGAGCGCGCAGGCGCGACTGTTCGGCGGCGGGAATGGTCGCGGGCAGGGCGTTGAACGGCTGCATCAGGATGTCGCCGCCCTCGCGTGGCTTCACGTCGGTTTCGGCCAGGGCCAGGGCGCTGTCGACGACCGAGCGGGCCTGGACCAGGCCGGTGTCGAGACCGCGACGGGCGTCGGCGATGGCGGCGTCATAGAAGGAGGGAATGGCGCTGATCCGCGACAGCCAGGCCTCGGCGTCGGCGGTCGAGGTGATGCGGGTCGAACTGGCCAGATAGGCGAAGTTCTGGCCGGGGCCGCCTTCGGAACTGAAGGCCAGGCGGCCGCCGTCCAGCGGAATGGCCTCGAGGTTGCGGCGGACCAGATAGGCGGCGAAGGTCCGGTTCAACTGCTCGTCTGGATTGAGAGACGACGGGTCGATGGCCTCCAGCTGGTTCAGCAGGGCGGTCAGCGGGGCGACGCGCGCCAATTCGCCCGCGCGGGTCGGGTCAGGCAGGCGCGTCAGGGCCTCGCGGTCGCCCTCCATGCCGGCGGTGATCGGATCGACGCGGCGCAGATAGGCCTCGTAGTCGGCCAGGGCGCCGGCGAGGGCGGTGCTTTGAGCGCTGGCTTGAGCGCTGGGCGTCGATTGCGGCCGCCCATCGGCCAGAGCCGGCGTGACCATGAAGGCCGCCAGGGCGGCCCCGATCAGAAGTGGCTTGTGCATTGCTGTCCTCCCTCAAGTGAGGGGGAAGAGACAGGCGTAGCGGTGGACGGTCAAGCGCGCGTCGCGAGGTTCAGCCGCACAGGGTGAAGAAGCGGTCGATCTGTGGGACCGAGCCTTGCTGGGCGACCAGGGGGGTGCGGTAGTCGGGGCCGTAGGTCGCCAGCCAGCCCAGCTTGCGGAAGCGCAGGAAGACCGGGTCGGTGGTGCGGGCGACAGCGGTCAGGTCGAGGCCGTCGTGCATGGCCGAGGGCTCGGCCTTGGCGGGATAGGTTTCCGTGTCCCCGCCGGATTCCAGGGCGATGACGCGGGGGTGGTCCTCGGCGACGGTCTGCAGGATTTGCAGGGCGCCCGAGCCTGGACGGCACGACAGGTCCAGCGGCACGTCGTCGGTCTCGGCCATGCCGTAGGACAGGCTGGCTTCATCCGCGTCCGCGTTCAGATGCCAGTCGTAGCCGGCGACGGGGATCGGCGCGCCGTTGGTCGCGGCTGTCAGGTGGGACGTTGTCGGCGCGCAGGCGGACAGGGCGAGCGCCGCCGCGGCGGGGGCAAGCCAGATGATGGGGCGCATGGAAATCCTCAGCCGGTGCAGAGTTCGGCGAACCGGCGCAGCTTGGACAGATTCGCCCGATCGATCTCTATCGCAGAGAACTGTTCACCGACCGTGACCTGCAACCGTCCATTCGCCTGGAAGGCGGCGAAGACGGGGTGGTCGGCGCGCAGCATGGTCTGCAGCTGACCGCGCCGGGGCCGAACCTCGGCGTTGGCGGAGGCCGCGCCCGAGGTGACGACGGCGATGCCCTCGGCGGGGGCGGCGTCATAGAGGGTCAGACGCACGATGCTGGAGCCGGGCGTGCACTCCAGGGTGGTGCGCAGGTGCGGCGTATCGGGAATCTCGTTGGCCAGAACGAGAGGGCCGTTGTCGGCATAGAGGGCCCAGGCCCAGGCTTGGGCCGGGGGCGGCGCAGTCTGAAGCGTCAGGGCCAAGGCGAGGCCAAGCAAGGCGGTCATGGTTCAGCCCCCGCTGATGGGTTCGAAGGCGACTTTGATCAGGCGTGGCTGGAAGCGCAATAGCCGAGGAAGTTCTGAACCAGGCGACGTTCGGCGCGGCTGGCCCGGAGTTGCTTGGCGCCGGCCTCGGTCTGCACCGCCATCCGGCCTCCGCGCGCCAGGCCGGTCAGGGCTTCGTCGGTCAGGGGCAGGCGCGTCTCGAAGGCTTCGCCGTCCGACAGGGGGTCGATCGGCTGCGGCCCCAGGGCGGCGGGGACCAGGGCGGGGCTTCGGGGCTGGGCGTCGCCATAGACGACAGCCGTGCGGTCGCCGGGCGAGCAGGTCAGCATCAGGGCCACCTGATCGGAATCCGCCAGACCATAGGCCAGCTTGGCCATCGGCCCTTCGTGCAGCAGATGCCAGCTGGCCGCGCCTTCGCCGGGGGCGGCGGGGGCGGTGGTCATGGCCTGGCCGCCAAGAACGGCCAGGCTGAGGGCGGCGGCGGCGGGAAGCAGGGACTTCAACATTACAAATCACTCGCGTTCGACAGAGCAAACGCGGGTCACTCGTTAAGGGTTCACGGCTCCGCTTGAACGCGCGCGATTCCGTGATGGCGAGTCACTGGAAAAACACGCTCGCCGAACGCGGGTCAGAAGGGGCTGAAGCGCTCCACCAGGGACTGGGCGGCGGGGCTGGCCTGCATCCGGCTGATGTCGCCGCGGCCGCCGTAGCTGATGCGGGCCTCGGCGATCTGGGTGTGGGCGATGGTGTTGGCCGAGGAAATGTCCTCGGGGCGCACGATGCCGGCCACGGTCAGTTCGCGGACCTCGCGGTTGGTGCGCACTTCTTGCCGACCCTGGATGACCATGTTGCCGTTGGGCATGACGGCGGTGACGACGGCGGCCACGGTCAGGTTGACCCGCTCCGAGCGGTTGACGCTGCCCGAGCCCGAGGCATTGGACTCGCCCTCGGTGCCGACCATCTTGGCGGGGTCAAAGCCGCCGGGGAAGGCGCGGCCCAGGCTGTTTTCTAGGCCGAAGAAGTTGGTGACGCCGCCGGAAATGCTGTTGTTGCGGGCGCGCTGGGTGGAGTTCTGGGTCTGGGCGCGGTCGTTGATGTCGATGTTGACGGTCAGGATGTCGCCGACGCGGCGGGCGCGCTGATCGCCGAAGAAGCTGCGGGCGCCGGTGCGCCACAGGCTGTTGGCCGAGGCGGGCGTGGGCGTCGGCAGATAGGCCTGCTCAACCGGAACCAGGGCGGCCGGGTAGCCGATGGGGGCCAGGTCCGGGCCTTTCAGCGTCTCTGTGACCGTGGAGCAGGCGCCCAGGGACAGGGCGGAAGCGGCGGCGGCGAGGATCAGGACTTTACGCATGACGGGATCTCTCAGCGGGCGGCGAATTGTTGCGGATTGGCGCGGGCCATCTGGGCGGCGGGACCGGCGACGGCTCGGCCCGGGCCGACGGCGACGGCGTCGATGGTGCGGCCCGATTGGGTGTTCAGCACCGGCACGGCCTCGCCCGCCGAGGCGTCGCGGGTCGCCTTGCCGGTGACGGTCAGCTCGACGCCGCCGGAGATATAGGCGACCTCGACCATGTCGTTGCGGGCGATGACCTGGGGCGAGGCCAGATCGCGGCTGGTCACGACGGCGCCGGCGCGCAGCGCGCGTTTGGCCGACAGACCGACGACCTGGTCGGCGTCCTGGGGACCGCCGGCGGGGGCCTGATGGGCCTGAACCGTGGACCAGACCACGTCGGCGGGCTGGACGATGTCGCCGGCGGCCAGGCTGCGGGCGTAGGTCAGGACCTCGACCGTGGCGCCGGGGCGCGAGGTCACGGTGGCGGCGGCGGGACGGGCGGAAGCGTCGGCAGGAAGGGCTCCGCCTTCGCGGACGACGATGCGGCGCAGGCCTTGCGGGTTGGCCCAGTCGAGACCGGCGCGGCGGGCGGCGGCCTGGATCTGGCTGGCCTCGAAGACGGCGGTGGCGCCGAGGCGCTGACCGACCACGACGCCGGAAGCCGCGCCCGCGTCGTCGAACAGCTCGCCCAGGGTGACGCGCCCGTCGTCGTCGGTCGGATCGGGCAGGAGGCTGACGGGACCCGCCAGGGCCGGAGCGGCGAGGGCGGCGAGGGCCAGAGCCAGTGAAAGACTGCGGATCATGGTCATGACCTAGCTCTTCACCTGGGCCGAGACGGACAGCATTTCATCGGCCGTGGTGATGACCTTGGAGTTCATCTCATAGGCGCGCTGGGCCACGATCAGGTTGGTGATCTCGCTGACCGCGTCGACGTTGGAGGCCTCGGTATAGCCCTGCAACAGGTGGCCGTAGCCCGGCTCGTTGGGGGCGCCGATGGTGGCCGCGCCCGAGGCGGCGGTTTCCAGCAGCAGGTTGTCGCCGATGGCTTCCAGGCCCGCCTCGTTGAAGAAGGTGGCCAGCTCCAGCTGGCCGACGGTCTGCGGCGCGGTCTGGCCCTGGGTCGTGACCTGGACCTGGCCCGACTTGGAGATGGTGACGTCGATGGCGTCCTGGGGGATGGTGATGGCGGGTTCGACCGCATAGCCGTCTTCGGTGACCAGCTGGCCCTCGCCGTTCACCGCGAAGTTGCCGGCGCGGGTATAGGCGATCTCGCCCGAGGGCATGGTGATCTGGAAGTAGCCCTTGCCGTCGATGGCGATGTCATAGGGGTTGCCCGAGCGGGTGGGGCTGCCCTGTTCGGTGATGCGATAGACGCTGCCCGCCTTGACGCCGGCGCCGATCTGGATGCCGGTCGGGACGACGGTGCCCTGGGTCGAAGACTGCGAGCCCATGCGCTCGACGTTCTGGTACAGCAGGTCCTGGAACTCGGCCCGCTGACGCTTGAAGCCGACCGTGTTCATGTTGGCGATGTTGTTGGAGATGACCTCGACGTTCAGCTGTTGAGCCAGCATGCCGGAGGTGGCGGTTCTGAGAGCGCGCATCGTTAAGGCGTCCTTACTAGCTGACCCGGCCCAGCCGCTCGACCGAGCGGCGTGACAGGTCGTTGGCGTTTTCGATCATCTTGGTCACGCGCTCGTAGGCGCGGCTGATCTCGATCAGATTGGTGATCTCTTGCAGGGTGTTGACGTTCGAGCCTTCCAGCATGCCCTGGCGGATCTGGACGTCGGGGGCGTCGACGGGCTGGGCGTTGGAGGTGTTGCGGTAGAGGCCGTCGCCGCTTTTCTGCAAGGCGCCGAGGGCGTCGAAGCGGACGGCGTTCAGGCGGCCGACGGGCTGGCCCTGCTGGCTGATCGTGCCGTCGGCGCCGACGCTGACCGGGCCGAGTTCGGGGTCGAGGGTGATCGGGGCGCCGTCGCCCAGGACCGGCAGGCCCTGCTTGGTGGTCAGCACCCCCTCGGCGTTGGTGGTGAAGCCGCCGTCGCGGGTATAGGCCTGGCCGGCGCCGCTCTGGACCGCGAAGAAGGCGCCTTCGCCCTCGATGGCGAAGTCCAGCGACCGGCCGGTCTGCTTCATCGAGCCCTGGCCGAAGTCGCGGCCCACGCCCTTGTCCAGCACGAAGCTGGCCGAGGGGCGGATGTTGTCGTTACGGGCGCGCTGACCGACCTCGGTCCCGACCATCAGTTGTTCGACCTTGAATCCGGTGGTGTCGGCGTTGGCGACGTTGTTCGCCACGATGTCGAGCTCGCGGCGAAGCGTCATCTGGCGGGACAATCCGATGTAGGCGGCGTTTTCCACGAGTGCGGCTCCTTCGCCGATCTCGTCGCAACGACCGTGCCAACAGGGTTAATCCAGTCACAGCGGGCATTTGGGCCGGATTGCCCCCTGCGGCGCCCGGCAGGATTTGCCGATTGTAAACGCCTCGTTAACCAAAATCGCTACATCAGGATGGTTGTGAAGATCGGGGCGACGTGCGGATGCTGAAGCTGAAGCTGGGCAAGAAGAAAGACGCGGCGCCGAGCGGCGACGACGCCAACCTGCCCGCCGTGTCGGATGGCGAAGGCGGCGAGGGCGCGCCCGCCAAGAAGAAGCTGCCCCTGCTGTTCATCATCATCCCGGCGGCCCTGGTCGTACTGGGCGGCGGCGGGGCTGCGGCCTTCCTGCTGATGAAGCCCAAGCCGGCCGAGGCCGAAGCGGGCGCCGAGCACGCGGCGCCGGCCAAGAAGGAAGAAAAGGCCAAGAAGGGCGGCGATCACGGCGGCGGCAAGGAGGGCGAGGCCGACCCGGCCCTGGGCAAGATCTCGTCCGGGCCTGACGGCGTGACCTTCTACACCCTGCCTGACCTGATCGTGAACATTCAGACGCCGGACGGGCGTCCGACCTATCTGAAGCTGAAGCTGACGCTGGAGATGAAGGACGCCGAACTGGCGACCCATCTGCAGGAAGAGACCCCGCGGATGCAGGACATGTTCCAGAGCTTCCTGCGCGAGCTGCGGCCCGAGGACATGGCCGGTTCGGCCGGCGTCTATCAGCTGAAGGTCGAGATCCTGCGCCGGGTCAATCTGATCGCGGCGCCGGGCAAGGTGGACGCCGTGCTGATCGAAGAAATGCTGGTGTCCTAGGCATGACCGACACCCTGGCCGCCGAAAACGAACTGGACCCCTTCGGCGGCGAAGCCGACATGGGCGCGGCCCTGTCGGAACGCGTGCTGAACCAGGACGAGATCGACAGCCTGCTGGGCTTCGACATGGGCGACGGCGACGACTCCGAACGGAGCGGCATCCGCGCCATTATCAACTCGGCCCTGGTGTCCTACGAGCGTCTGCCGATGCTCGAGATCGTCTTCGACCGCCTGGTGCGGTTGATGACGACCAGTCTGCGCAACTTCACCTCCGACAACGTCGAGGTCAGCCTCGACACCATCTCGTCGATCCGGTTCGGCGACTATCTGAACTCGATCCCGCTGCCGGCCATCTTGGCGGTGTTCCGGGCCGAGGAGCTGGATAACTACGGCCTGCTGACGGTCGATTCCAACCTGATCTACTCGATTGTGGACGTGCTGCTGGGCGGGCGTCGCGGCACGGCGGCGCTGCGCATCGAGGGTCGGCCCTACACCACCATCGAGCGGGTGCTGGTGCAGCGGATGGTCGAGGTCATCCTGAACGACGCCCGCGCCGCCTTCGAGCCGCTGACCCCGGTGCATTTCACCCTGGACCGGCTGGAGACCAATCCGCGTTTCGCCGCCATCGCCCGCCCGGCCAACGCCGCCATCCTGGTCAAGCTGCGCATCGACATGGAAGATCGTGGCGGTCGGGTCGAATTGCTGCTGCCCTATTCGACGCTGGAGCCCATCCGCAAGATGCTGCTGCAGCAGTTCATGGGCGAGAAGTTCGGTCGCGACAACATCTGGGAAGGCCACCTGGCCACCGAGCTGTGGACCACGGAAACCGAGGTCCGCTGCGTGCTGGACGAGCAGCAGATCCCGCTGTCGCAGGCGCTGAACTTCAAGGTCGGCGACACCCTGATGCTGAACGTCTCGCCGGATTCCGAAGTCTCGGTGCGCGCCGGAACCATCCCGCTGACGACCGGCAAGATGGGTCGCAGGGGCCAGCATATCGCCGTGCGGGTCGAAGGCCCGATAAACCCCGACATCGCCGCCACTCTGAGCCGAGGGAAACGCTGACATGACCGGCATCATTCTCGATTCCATCCTCATGCTGCTGCTGGTCGCGGCCATCGGCTACGGCATCAAGCTGGAGAAGAAGCTGAAGGCCTTGCGCGAGGGGCAACTGGCCTTCGCCGGGGCGGTGAGCGAGCTGAACTCGGCCGCCGGGCGCGCCGAACAGGCGCTGGCGACGCTGCGCGCCTCAGGCCACGAGACCGACCTGCTGCACGACCGGATCATCAAGGCCCGCGCCGTGAAGCAGGAGCTGGAGGTGCTGATCGCCCGCGCCCCCGCCGGTCTGCCGCCGCGTTCGGCCCCATCGCAGTCTCAGGTCGAGGCGCGCGAGGAGCCGGTGTTGGAACTGAACACGCCGACATCGCAGGTTTCGCCGCTGCTGGACGACGAGTCGCGCGCCCGCCGCATGGCCTCGCTGATGGAGCGGATCGAGGGCGCGCGCGCCGTGATGAAGGCTCCGGCGGCGCGTCCTGCCGCCGCCGCTCCCGTCGCCGCTGAAAGCTTCGCCCCGGTGCGTCAGGCCATGGCCGCTAACCATGCTGCGCAACAGAGCCTAAACCGCGCCCGTCGTAGCCTGGACGAAGATCTTTTCGCTGCATGATGCATTTTTAGACCCCTATGCCTGACGCGCGGCGTCAGGCGACTTGAGGGGGAAGTATCTTTTTGGCCCTATGTCCGGGGCGCGGCCCCGGACGACTTGAGGGCGCCGACGACCCGAGTTGACCGATGAGCAAGCTGCCCCGCCTTCTGCCCCTGATCGCCATCGCCATCGGCGGGGTCGTGGCCGTGCGCGCGGCGGGCGTGGCGCCGGAGCTGTTCCAGGGCGCGACCGCTTGGGCTCAGGAAGCCGTGACCGCCGAGACGCCGGGCGAGGGCGGGGCCGCCGCCGCCAAACCTGCGCCGGCCGTCTGCGCCCTGACGCCGGAACAGCTGGCCCAGCAGGCGGGGATTTCGCCGGCTGAACTGCGCATCATCCAGTCCCTGTCCAAGCGCCGCGACGCGCTGGACGCCCGCGACGCCGACTTCGCCACCACCCTGCCGCTGATGGTCGCCGCCGAGCAGAAGCTGGACGCCAAGCTGCAGGCGCTGGAAGCCCTGAAGGGCGAGATCGCGGCCCTGGTCGGTCAGGTGGACGAGAAGGAAAAGGCCGAGAACGACCGTCTGGTCGCCGTCTATTCCGCCATGCGGCCCAAGGAGGCGGCGGCGGTCTTCAACACCCTGGACGACAGCGTGCGCCTGCCCGTCGCCGCCGCCATGCGGCCTCGGACGCTCGCCGCCATCATGGCCCAGATGCCGCCCGCCGGTGCGCGTGAGTTGACCGAGAAGCTGGCCAAGCGTTTCCAGTCGCAACAGTTCGCCGCCCGCGCCGCCGCCGCGACGGCGGGTGCGCCCGCTGCGGCCCCGGCTGTGGTTCCGACGGCCGCCCCGGCAG
>Ga0265296_1002614_pt1 | contig 17818 bp, 12 predicted proteins | sample MunlanPumphouse1_FD_189073 | JGI IMG/M metagenome (GOLD analysis project Ga0265296, IMG submission 189073) | Groundwater microbial communities from a municipal landfill in Southern Ontario, Canada - Pumphouse #1 | ecosystem: Environmental > Aquatic > Deep subsurface > Groundwater | place...
ACTGTTGCCTCAACCACCACAGACATCTCGGCAGAAGTACGCGTTGAAGTGGAAGAGATTATCGCAGAGACAAAAGAACAGGCCGTGGAGGTGATCATCACCGCGCATGAGCAAGAACAAGACGAAGACACAGAACGTGAACTTGCGCTCTCTCTTGAGTCAGAGATTGCCGCAGTGAGACTTCAATTTGCTGACGAATCTTCGCAGGCCATTGAAACAGCCCTCGCCCTGCAAGCAGAAGGCAATTATCGCCGCGCGTTCCAAGTGCTCAAAGAGTTTGTCCTCCTCCAAGAATAATTGATTGGTAGCCCCAGGCTTCCCGCCGACGCTCTCCGAGCTTTGGCGGGCAGGTAGCCTAGTCGCATTGCTAGGGCTAAAGCCCGGGTCTACCAAATTTAAGGACCCTTTAAGCTCAGTAACTCACGCTCAGCCAAAGGTCGAGGCCCGCAAGGGTCGCCGAGCGATGACTAACACAAGCCCCTAACCAGGGCCAAAAAGGTTCACCCCTAACGGAGTCCACGTCGTCCGGTTTTACCGGACTATGTTAGGACGAAGTGGGGTATTGCACACATTTACATTATGACTAATTCCCTTCGACTTAAGAAAGCGATCACGATCGCCGTTGCAGGCGCCACCATCCTTTGGACGGTTGGTCTTGCCGCGTTCGTCCCAACCCAAGCTCAAGCCGCCGAATACGGCGACCTGATCATGGGCGAGACGCTCTCAACCGTGTACTACTACGGTTCAGACGGTCAACGCTACTCCTTCCCCAACGAGAAAACCTATTTCTCTTGGTACGCAGATTTTGACGATGTTGTTGAGATTTCCGATGAGGACCTCGCAGACATCACCCTTGCAGGAAACATTGTGGCCCGACCAGGTTCACACTGGATCAAAATTCAGTCAGACGAAAAGGTCTATGCGGTTTCAACAGACGGCTCCATCCATTGGGTTGAGTCAGAAGAAGTTGCCGAAGGCCTCGCGGGTAGCGATTGGAACACAAACATCGATGATGTTCCAGACGTATTCTTCGTTGACTACACTGTCGGTGATTCTCTGACAGACGCATCTGCCGGCTATGACGGAATGCTCTGGACAGATGGCACAAGCAACTACCTTATTTCAGGTGGCGAACTTCGCTTGGTCTCCGATGACGGTTTTGACGCCAACATGTTCCAGGACGGTTTCGTCTTGGATGGCGACGGCTTTGACGCGGATGCCATGACAGCAGGTGACGACCTTGAGTCCGAGTCTGCCGCTTTGACAGACGCGGCTCAAATGGTTGAGACCGAAGAGTTTGCAGAGACCCAAGACATCAGCGTCTCTCTCTCCGACGACTCTCCTTCTGCCAGCACGATCGTTGCTGGTCAGGCCATTGCGCATGTCGCCGCTTACGACTTCGAGAACTCCACATCGAGTGACGTTGTCGTAACAAGCGTGAAATTGACCCGCAAGGGCGTTTCCTCTGATACCACGCTTTCCGACGTGTATCTCTTCGACGGATGGATTCGTGTGACTGATTCCGCGACTATTTCAAGCGGCGTTGTCTCTTGGAACGATACAAGCGGACTCTTTACGATTCCTGCCGGCGAAACACGAACCATTGACATTCGTTCTAACGTTGCCGCCAGCACATCTGGCCAGACGGTAGGCGTAACTCTTGATCCTGATGATGTCGGCTACTCCGGCTCGTATGATTCAACAGGTTCCTCCTTGGCGTCTGCTGTCCATACAATTGCTTCCTCTCCGTCCACCTTTGGAACGGTTGCATTTGCCACAGCTGTCACACCAGGCACAAACACCTCGCTTGATCCACAAGACGATTATCGTCTTTGGGAAGAGTCCATGACCATTTCAAACAATGAGTCATATCTCTACGCACTGCGATTCCGGAACATTGGTTCCGTTGATCCAGAGGACGTTCAAAACTGGGATCTGTATGTTGCAGGCGTGAAGCGTGGAAGCGCGGTTGTTCAGGAAGACGAGAACGGATATATCGTTTTTGATCTTTCTGCTGACCCATTGAAGCTCAACACGGGTACTCACGTCTTCAAGGTTCTCGCAGACCTCATTGGTGGTTCTACTCGAACCGTCACTGTGGGGTTGCGTTATGCGGCAGACGCGGTTTTCGTTGACGAGGACTATGGACAAGCCATTCTCGTGACAGGCAACACCACATCCACAACGGCGAGTTTCGCCGCACAAGATGGTGGTACCCAGACGATTTCCTCGGGTACGCTGACCTATTCAAAGAAGTCAGACTCTGCTTCAGGTGATGTGGTTAACGCCAAGTCAAGCGCGTCATTGGCAAGCTTTGAAGTGAAAGCGGCCGGTGAAGCCATGAAAGTTGAGTCTCTCAACTTCAATCTGGAAACAACAGTCGCCGCAGGTAACACGGCCGTCCGTTTGCGCAACGGCGCGATTTATGTGGACGGAACACAAGTTGGCAGTACGTCTGTCATTTGTGGTAACGACACCGTGACAGCAAGCGCCTGTACGAGCGTTGGTGGATCTGCCGCTTCTTATTCCACCTTCACTTTCGGATCAGCCTTCATTGTCTATCCTGGTTCTCCAGTGACAATGGAAATAAAGGCCGATATCTTTGACAGCGATGGAACAAACCAGTATGCGGCTAGCGATACCATCCGTCTTGATATCGATGCCACTTCCGCTTCAAGCAACGTGCTTCGCAAGGTTTCCGGATCGTACATCAGTAGCCCTGGATCTGATGAGACTGGAAACACGCTTACGGTTCGCGCTGGCACACTCAACGTGGCCCGAAGCGGTTCGTACGCAAACCAGACAGCGATCGATCCAAAGACTGCTTACAAGATTGCTTCCTTCACTGTGACAGCCGCTACGACCGAGACAATCAACTTGACACAATTCTCGGTTGACCTGGATGGTTCTACGTTTGGCGGATCTTCTAGTACGGTTCCGCTTACCATGAACAATCTCTATCTGATGTACGGTCCTTCAGATGACTTGACTACGTCAGTCACAAAGTCTTCAGCGACTGCCACTGGTAATGCGTGGTCTGTTGATTACGCCTTAGGTGTTGGCGAGACGATCTATGTGAACGTCTATGGCAACCTCCTAAGTACGTTCGCCGCAACAGACACGATCAATGCTGATCTGACTGTCAGCGCAACTGCCGCGTCTTCCGGTGCAACCGCCGACGCTACAGAAGCAGATGGACAAACGATCACCCTTACAGCCGGTGCCTTCTCAACTGCGCTTGGCGGTGCATCACCAGTTGCCAAGGCCGTTGCCGCAGGACAAACGGTTGAGGGCGCACAATTCAAGTTCACAGCCGCAAACGAGACTTACACCATTGATCAGATTGCTCTGCTTGTTCCATTGGCAACGGCCGCTGGTGTGATCGACAAAGTTCAACTCTACGACGGAACCAGCTTGTTGGGTTCAGCCGTGTTTGACAGAACATCTGGCGACTCTATTGCGCTTGCCGGCGCTCTTGTGACCGGTTTGAGCATTAGCATCCCAGCCGGCACCTCCAAGACCATCACGGCCAAGCTCGTTTTGAACGATGTTGGTACCGGTGCGGGCGCTCCACAGAACAACCTCGCGCTCTCGCTTGATTCCGCACGTAACTCTGATTCCCAGGGAACCGTGGCCACGGATCTAACCGACCGCGATGGAAATGAAATCCGCGCGTACAACTCCATTCCAACTGTGTCTGCGGTCGATTTGACCAACAGCACATTGGTAAACGGTCAGGCGATTGATCTGTACAAGTTTACAGTCACCGCCAACTCCAATGGCCCTATCTCAATTAAGCAGATGAATCTCCCTGTCACGTTTACGGATACAGAGGCTGACATCATGTTTGTTGAGAGCTTCAAGCTCTACAAGAATGGAACCGATATCTCGTCCAACTCATCTGCCGTGGTTATTTCAGATGAAGATGGCACGACGATTGAAGGAACCTGTACCAGCTGTACGGCTACTTCCGGGTCTGGTACTGGACTTGTCGAAGGTGACACCAACGTGTATCTCATCTGGGATACCTCCGAAGAGGTGATCGCCGCTGGCGAGACCGTGACTTACACGGTGCGTGCAACTCCACAAGGTTTCGATTCAAACGGAACCACGGGTGATGAAGATTACTTCACCATTTATCTTGCTGGAGACACAACTGCTCACAACTCCAGTGGTGGAACCGTTGGAGTAACCGATGCCTGTTTGGATGACCAGGGAACTGGTGAAATCTGGCAGCTCGGTGACACAGCCGCGATTGGTACAGCTTGTACCTCAACGGCGACAGGCAGTACTGCCTACAACTTCATCTGGTCTGACTCGTCTTTGACCTCACACGATGGCACAGAGACAACAGCCGCAGACTGGGCGAACGGATGGCTTATCCTCAACCTCGACCTTTCAGGCGAGACATGGGCTAAGTAACCCGCAGGGTTATCCTGAGCACCGTCGTCTTAGACGGGGCGAAGGATCCCCAAATTTCCTGCTCATCGTGAATAGGAAAACAGGTTTCACACCCTCCTTCGCTCCTTCGGGAGCTTCGGACGGAGGTGAATCCATCCCTGATCTAAGGGAAAACTTTTCTTCGACCATCCATACATTCCACGGGCATCCGGGTGAGAGCTTCGGCTCCTCGCCCTTGGCCCACCGGAATCGGGATCTCGAGGAGTCAACACCACCCAAGCTTCGGCTTCGGGTGGTGTTTGATTTCTCGTCTCATTTTTGCTATCGTTGATTTGTATGGAAGAGAAACAAGTCACTACGAACGACATCATGGAATTTCTTCAAGACAATGTGGTCAAGAAGGATGAATTTTCTGGTCTCAAAGAGGAGGTTCATGATCTTATTGGATTTTTGCAAGAAAATATGGTCGTGAAGGAGGAGTTTCATGGTCTTCGAGATCAGGTGCAGAGCATTGACTCGCGCGTTCAGACTCTCGATTCGCGCGTTCAGACTCTCGAAGTTAAGATAAATCAGGTGAAGTTGGAACTGATTGACGCCATGGACGAGAAGATGGGCACCTTAAAGGGCGACCTCATTGTGATGTTGCGAACGGCAGACAAGAAATTCGTTTCGTTGGTTGAATTGTTAGGAGATGATCATGTCATGAGTGACAAAAGTGTCAAATCAATCCTGGCTATGCAACCTTTTCCTCAAGTATATGTTTGACCGAAAATCATTCGAACATCAATTAGAAAATTCGAAGATCTCCTTGATTCAAATGCTCGTGAACTTGGTTGTGGTGTTAAAAAATCAAGGAACAATCACCGAAGAGGAGATGAAGACGATACTCGTGGACGTGCAATCAGAGAACTTCATTCCAATACTTACGGCACTTCTTGTGGTGTTAAAAGACAGAGGCATCATCACCCAAGCGCAGATGAAGGTAGTTTTAGAGGCTTAACTATGATGAATCAAATATCATTTTTTTCTAAAACCCTCGTAGCCCTTGTAGCCTTCGTAGCCCTTCCCGTCCTCGCCTCCGCCACTTGGGTCGAACAAGACCACGGCACCATGCAAAGCGTGCGCGGCATCGTGAAGGCTGGCGAGACACTCATCGCCGTTGGCAACTCCGGCAACATGATGACGTCCGGGGACGACGGCGCAACGTGGACGCTTTCAGACAAGATCTCAAACGCCTGGTGGCTGGATGCCGTGCTTGAATCAGATGGTGATGTGGTGGCTGTAGGGGAATCGGGAACGTACGCGGTTTCGGGGAACGATGGATCAAGCTGGTCGTCCTTGTCGTTGGGGATGACGGTGAACCTGTATGGCATCGACCGTTCAAATTCCTATGGCTACATCGTGGGAAATGGAGGCACAGTGTTGTATTACTCAAGCGGTCTGAACGGCTGGTACACAAGTGGGACCAACGTGACCGACGCGCTCTACGCCGTGCAGGACAATGGCGATGGAACGGCGTGGATCGTTGGAGCCGCTGGGCGTCTCTTAAAGGCGACAAACGGCGGGCTCTCGTTTGCCAATCTTGGTCGCGTGGCAGAGGATAACCTGCGTGGTGTCTATTTTGAATCCGCGACGACTGGCTGGATCGTGGGGGAAAACGGCACGCTTAAAAAGACAACGAATTCAGGATCGAATTGGTCAACCGTGAGTGTGAGCGGTTTGTCAGCGCAAGACTTGTACGACATCCAAGTGTTTGGTGAGAGCATGGTCGTGGTTGGCGACAAGATTATTTTGATGAGCGAGGACGGTGGGGACACGTGGAGCGCGCAGGATTTTACCGACGAGAACATTACCTTCTACGGCGCGTACTACGGGAGCGCTTCTGAATTGTGGGCGGCAGGGACAGACTTCGATGTTTGGTCGAGTGTTTACTATTTCGACGTTGCAGAGGAAGAAACATCCGACCTATCCGTCCCATCAGACCCACAGATTACAGAAGCTGAACCCAACAACTTGATCAAACTCACCTGCGAAGGCGAGACAGCCGCGACCGATCCATGCCGCGCGGTCTACTTTTACGGCACGGATGAAAAGCGCCACGCGTTTCCAAATGAGAAAGTTTTCTTCACGTGGTACGTCGATTTTGACGACGTCATAGAGGTGAGCGCCGATTTTCTTTCAGACCTCTCGTTGGGCGGCAATGTCACCTATCACCCAGGCACGCGCATGGTGAAGTTCCAGAGCGTGCCGACCGTGTACGCGGTGGAGGCTCTCGGAGTCCTTCGCGCGATTGCAAGCGAGGACATCGCCAGTGGTCTCTACGGCGCAAACTGGAATCAACAGATCGATGACATCTCGGATGCATTTTTGGGCAACTATCATTTCGGAGAAGACATTGATTCAGCTGACGATTACGATGTGGAAGCAGAGGAAGAATCCGTTGTTCAGTTAGATGACAATTTCTAGGAAGACCGTTAAAATACCGCCGTTGTATGAAGCGGTATTTTGTTTTGAAAATTGCTGTGATTCTCACGATTTTGGCCATGGTGGTCTTTCCGTTGCTTGTGTCTGCTCGCGACGTCCAGGATCCGTTTCGTCCAGAGTTATGGTATCTGGACCAAATTTCAGCGCCAGCGGCTTGGGAGATCGAGACTGGATCAGATGAGACCATCGTGGCTGTGCTCGATGCTGGGTTTGATTTGGATCACGAAGATCTTCTTCTACAGTACTGGAATAACAAGATCGAAGTCGCAGGCAATGGGAAAGACGATGATAACAACGGCTATGAGGATGACGTGAGGGGCTGGGATTTTGTTGATGACGACTGGGATCCGAGTCCTGACATTGAGGATGGCGTATCGGACACGGTTGCTTCACATGGCACGGTCATTGCTGGGATCATCGGTGCAACGGCTAACAATGGTTTAGGCGTGACGGGAATAAACTGGAATGTTGCGCTTATGCCGTTGCGCGTGTTGGATGAACGTGGCGTAGGTTCCACCACAGACGTGCGCCGCGCTATTGTCTACGCAGTTGAGAATGGCGCGGATGTGATTAACTTGAGCTTCACCTTTACACAAACCGACGAACGCTTGCGCGAGACGATCGTGTGGGCCTATGAGCAAGGCGTTGTTGTGGTCGCGGCGATCGGCAACGGTGGAGTAGACACTGACGTGACTCCGATTTATCCCGCGTGTTTTGATCTTGAGCTTCACGTGAACGCGATCATTGGCGTGGCCGCAACGAATAAAGAGGATGTGAAAGCGAGCTTCTCAAATTTCGGCACGCGTTGCGTTGACCTATCGGCTCCGGGGACGGACTTGTTTACGGCGGTCTATCACGATGATGAGGACATCTCGTTTAGCACGTCCTATGCCTCTCCGTGGGAAGGGACATCTCTTGCCGCGCCGATGGTTTCAGGTGCCGCCGCGCTCCTGCGCAGTGCGTATCCTTCTCTCACTCCTGACCAAGTGCGGAACGCTCTCAAACTTTCTGTGGATCCTTCTGCCGAGACCTCGCTTGAAGCGCGTGTACGGCTGGGCGCTGGGCGGTTAAATCTTGAACGCGCGCTTACGTTTGCAGAAACGTTTGCCAATGGAGCAGGCGCAAGTAGAGCATTGAGTGAACGCACGACCTCCGGTTCGTTTGTGGCGGCGCAGGCGGCAGGGAGCGAGTCAGTCGTGCGAAAAGTGAACGGTCGTGGAGAAATCCTCACCGAGTTTCAAGCATATCCAACAGGTTTCAAGGGCGGCGTACGTCTCGCCATGGGCGACGTGAACGGCGACGGGACAGAGGAAATTATCACAGGCGCAGGACCAAGCGGTGGCCCACAGGTGCGCATTTTTGATCTTGAAGGTGTCCCGATGGGACAGTTCTTTGCCTTTGACGAAGGTGACCGCGCTGGCATTTTTGTTGCCACGGGTGACGTGAACGGCGATGGCGTGGATGAGATTCTTGTGACATCTGATCAAGGAGGAACAGGGCAGGTGCGCATTTTTAATCGCTACGGACATTTGAAGGGCGCGTACTTTCCATTTGGAAGAACGAACCGTCCTGTGCGTCTCACAACGGGGAACATGGACGCCGATGCGGAGGTTGAAATCGTAAGCGTGCTTGGAGCTGGGAGCGACGGGCGCGTGCTCATCCATGACGGCAATGGTCGCTATGTGAATTCAATCACGGCGTTTAATACAAGCGTCAGCGCTCTCTCTCTTGCCACGGTGGATCTGGATGGCGACAGCCGCGACGAAGTCATCGTTGCCTCCGGTGTCGGTCACAGCCCGCAGGTTTCCGTGTATAATTCCTCTGGAGAAGAACGTCTCAAATTTTTTGTTTTTCCGCTCGCGTTTTCAGGAGGCATTGAAGTGGCAGGAGGAGACATCGATCAAAACGGCGCCATCGAGATTTACGTTTTTCCGCAGTCCACTGGCGGTCCTCACGTTCGGATTTTTAGTAGCGAAGCAAATATCATCGGTGGATTTTTTGCCTTCGATCCGTTCTCGCGATTTGGTGGAACGATTGCTATTTGGTGATGTGGGGTCAGGTCGTGAATCGTGAATTTTGATAAAAAATTCACGATTCACGACCTGACCCCATTCTATCATTCTATGACTAAAACCTTTTTTTCAATCGTAGCCCTTGTAGCCTTCGTAGCCCTTGTAGCCTTTCCAGTCCATGCCCTCACCCCAGACGATGAATACCTCGATGAACAATGGTACCTGACAACCATTGACGCACAAACGGCTTGGGACATCTCAACGGGCGACGGCGAGGTGATCGTTGCTGTGCTCGATACGGGAGTGGACTTGGATCATCCGGATTTGGAGGACAACATCTGGGACAATCCAGGCGAGGATCCTGACAATGGACTGGACGATGATAAGAACGGATACGTGGACGACATTCATGGGTACGATTTTGTTGATGAAGAAGGAGACCCTTCTCCAAATCTTGATGGGAGTTTTGATGCCGACGCCATCTCTCATGCAACAATCATCGCGGGCATTATCGGCGCGGTCGGGGATAATAATGAGGGCATCGCTGGCGTGAATTGGAACGTGAAGATCATGTCGGTGCGGATTTTGGACAGCCACGGGATAGGGGACTCAAATCTCGCGCGCCAAGGTGTTGAGTATGCGACTGAAAACGGCGCAGACGTCATTAACTTGAGCTTTACCGGCTTTGATGTTGACCCACAGTTGCGAGAAGCCATCCGTGAGGCCTATGAGGCAGGTGTTGTTGTGGTGGCGGCCATGGGAAACACAACAGACGGCGGAATCGATATAGACCTGTCGCCGATCTATCCAGCCTGCTACGGCGAGCGTACAGAGGAAGATTGGATCTTGGGCGTTGCCGCCACGACGATAGATGATGAGAAGGCGGATTTTTCAAACTACGGCGCAACGTGCACAGACATTTCCGCGCCTGGGGAAAACATTTTTAGCGCCGTCTATCAAGACGACACGGTGCCAGAGTTTGCTGATGGATTTTATCAAGACGGTTGGTCAGGCACCTCCATGGCCGCTCCGATGGTTGCGGGCGCCGCGGCACTTCTGCGCGCCACCTATCCATCGCTCACGCCAGACGAGATCAAAACAATTTTGCGTCTGTCTGCTGATCCCGTGACCGCCACGGGCGCGGCCAAAGGAAAGATGGGCGCGGGCAGACTCAACATCGCCAATGCCCTCTACGTTGCTCCATCTTTTTTTGATGGAAACGTAACAGCCTCGTCCGTGGAGGATTCATCAAGCTACAGGATCGCGGTGGCGCCAGAGAGCGGAAGTCCGCCAACCGTGCGCGTGTTTGTGAACAGCGGAAGCGAAGTCGTGGCGGAGTTTGATGCGTACGACTCTGCCTTCCGTGGCGGCGTGCGTCTCACGATGGGAGATGTGGATGGCGACGGCGAAGAAGAAATTGTTACCGTTCCAGGACCGGGCGGCGGACCGCAGGTGCGCATTTTTGATTTGGAAGGAAATCTTGAGAGCGATTTTTTTGCCTTTGATGAAGGTGTGCGTACAGGGCTCTTTGTTGCCACTGGTGATGTGGATGGCGATGGAGATGAGGAAATCGCGGTGAGTTCGGATGAAGGAGGAGGTGGCCGCGTTGGCGTGTATAATTTTGGCGGAGAAAAAGTGGAGGATGGTTTCATGCCGTTTGCGGACATGGGTGGACAAAAGAGCGTGCGCGTGGCAATGGGAGATGTGGATGGCGATCAACAAGACGAAGTGATTGTGAGTCTTGGTTCTGGTTATGAGCCGTTGATTCGTGTGGTTGAACCTGATGGCGATTTTGTGAGCGAGTTTTTGGCATACGCGCAAACGTATGACAAAGGTGTGTTTGTCGCCGCAGGTGATCTTGATGGCGATGGCGATGACGAGATCGTGACAGGCACAGACGTGGGTGGCGGCCCGCAGGTACAAATCTACGACGGTGAGGGTGGCTGGCTGGGAACGTTTTTTGCCTACGACTCGGCGTTCCGTGGAGGAGTCCGTTTGTCCGTTGGGAACCTCTCGTCATGGCCTGGCGCCTCCATAATCACCGCGGCCGGCCCTGGTGGCGGTCCGCATATTCGCGTCTACAACGCCTATGCCGAGCTGATTGGTACTTTTTTTAGCGACGAGATCGTTGATCGAGATGGGATTAACTCTGGAGCGTGGGGACTCTGACGCCCTGCGTCATCCTGAGGAGCAAGTCATCGAGCGACGAAGGATCTCAGGAGCGGCTGAGCTCTTTCGCGTTGCTCAGGACGACGGATCAGGTATAATACCGTCATATGTCCCAACCTCTAACTTTCGAAAACAAAAACATTATCGTCACAGGCGGCGCGGGCTTTATCGGCTCGCATCTGTGTGAACGCCTTTTGGCCGACGGACATCGTGTCGTGTGTGTGGACAATCTCTCCACAGGCGAGGCGCGTAACATCGAGGCGCTCCTTCAGCACACGAATTTTCGATTCATGCGTTTGGATATCAATCAACCGTTTGAGCTCGAAAATTTTCCGGAGCTCGCGGCGTTCAAACTTCCTTTTCAGGGCATTCAGGAGATCTATCATCTTGCGTGTCCAACCTCGATCAAAAACTTCGATGCGTTTAAGATTCAGACTCTGCTTTCTAGCTCTGTGGGAAATTATTACATTCTCGAACTCGCGAAAAAATATCGATCCAAGATTTTGCTGGCTTCCAGCTCGGTGGTGTACGGGTCTCGACAAGACGGTGCTCCGCTTGTCAAGGAGACGGATCAAGGCGTGGTGGATCATCTTTCCACTCGCGCGTGTTACGACGAAGGAAAGCGATTTTCAGAAACGATGTTTGAAACGTATCGTCAGGTGCACAGCCTTGAGATCCGCATTGCTCGTATCTTCCGCACGTATGGACCGCGCATGCCGTTATTTGACGGTCAGCTTATTCCAGATTTTATTTTGAACGCGCTGGATGGCAAAGAGTTAGTGATGTACGGCGGGCGCAGATTTCGCACATCGCTTGCGTTCATCACCGACGTGGTCGACGGCATCATGCGCGTGATGGAATCCAAAGAAGATCCAGGGCCAGTGAACCTCGGAAGCGATGTTGACCTCGCCCTTGAGGAGGTCGCAAAAAAGATTATCGCCATGACGGACTCCACCTCACAGATTGTGGAAGGTGAGAGTATGACGTTTCTCTCCGAGCTCTCGCTTCCGCGCATTGATCGCGCCAAGGAACTTGGCTGGTTTCCCCTGGTGCGCCTTGAGGACGGCCTGCGCCGCACGATTGAGTATATGAAAGCAAATAAAATTCTCTTCACAAATCTATAGGTCCTATTGGACCAATTGGACCTATGAAAGTGTTTGCTATTATTCCAGCTTACAACGAACAGGCGACCATTGCCGAGGTGCTTCAAAAGACGAAGCCGTTTGTCGACGGTATGATTGTTGTGAACGATGGTTCAACCGACAGGACGGCTGACATCGCGCGTGGTCAGGGAGCGATTCTCGTGAGTCACGTGATCAATCGAGGTCTCGGCGCCGCCATCGGCACAGGCTTTGAAACGGCGAAACGATTTGGGGCTGATGTGGTTGTAACGCTCGACGCCGACGGCCAGCACGACGCGCACGAGATCGAGAAGTTTGTAAAAGCAATTGAGCATGGTGCAGACGTGGTGATTGGTTCCAGAATGCTTACGCGCTCTGCAATGCCGCTCCACCGAAAATTCGCAAACACGATCGGCAATCTTGTGACACTCCTGTTGTTCGGCGCGTGGGTGACGGACAGCCAATCGGGATTTCGCGCCTTCACGAGATATGCCATCTCGAAGATTCATATTAAGACCAACCGCATGGAGGTGTCTTCCGAACTCATCGCCGAGGCCAAGCGCAACAATCTCACTCTCGTAGAAGTTCCCATCAAGGCCATTTATACGGACTACTCGCTTTCCAAAGGACAGAGTTTCTTCGTTGGAATCAAGACGCTCTTAAAACTTGTCGTCCGTCGACTCACTCTGTAGCTACTTGTAGTGAACCTGCCTGTGGTGAGCTCTGTCTAACCGTTGAACTATGACCGTCATCCAATTCTTGATCATCGTGTTCGCCCTTTTCGCGATCACTCGCACGGTCCTGCAATTTAAACGGGGGGCGCTCAGCAGTCTGTGGCTCCTTTTTTGGATCCTGTTTTGGCTTGTGGCCGGGGTCGTGGCCGCGCTTCCGCAAACAGCCGACGCCCTTGCGCGACTTGTGGGCGTTGGGCGTGGGGCAGACGTGGTGATCTATCTTTCTTTGGTCGTGATCTTTTATTTGATCTTTCGTCTGTATGTGAAGATCGAGCAGGTAGAGAGCGAGATCACGCGGCTCGTGCGCAAGTTGTCGATGGATGAATTAGATCATCATAAGAAATAAATTTTATGCCAGAGAAACTCTGCAAACTCTGTGGAGGAGATCACCCAACAGGTTTTTGCACAACTTCAGAGGGAAAAGAACAAGCGGAGGTGAGTGTGGTTGAGCAAGCTCAAGCCCGTGTGGGGGAGCTTCTTGTGGATCGAGGGATTTTGACTTCCGAGGAATTGGGGAGTCTTTCTCCCGATCGTTTGGATGAGATTCTCGTGCGTTCAGGTCATGAACTCCGAGACCTTCCCGAAGAGATTCCTGAAGAAGCAAGAAAAAAGACAAGGCGCATGTTGGGTCTGGGAGAGTCTGGGGCGCGCGAGGTTTCTGTTGAACAGCGTAGAGCAGAAATTGAACAACTCGTTGGCGAAATGCGACGGTACCTTGAAAAATTAAGAGCCCATCAAGACAATATTGTAGGGATGATTTTATGTGGGAGCCGAATGGACACACAAAAGATCCCAGCAAAGACGAGTGATGTAGATGTGGTATTGGTGTTTAAACCAGGGTTCACGTTAGACCCATCCACCCCGGAAGGGGAGAAGCTCCTTTATCATTTACGGAATTTTTCCGACACGACCTCGACGGAATCTGGGCTTCCTGTTGAACTTGATGAGTTTTTCGGAGAGGACACGCTTACGGACAAGCTCGCCGCTACGGATCCAGGCATGTTGGTATGGGGGTGGAATGCCCAAGCAACGCGCTATATTGGTGACGGAATGGGAGGAAAGGATGAAGGGGCTGTGAATGATCGCATCCATGAGCTTCTTGCCGGAGAAGCGTTTGAAGCGAAGCGAAAAGAAAAAGTGAAGTCGGCTGCTAAAAAATATCTCGCACCCTAGCATGCTCCCGCGTGTTGCGATCATCTATCTGTGCTACAACAACCGCTCGTATTTCGAGGAGGTTTTTTTATCTCTGCAGAGATTAAATTATCCAAAGGAGAAGCTTGAGATTATCGTTGTCGATAACGATTCCCAAGATGGCGGTCCTGTGTGGCTCCGTGAGCAAAAGAGCATCACGTTTTTTCCAAGCGAGAAAAATCTCGGATTTGCCGAAGGGAATAATTTGGGGATACGTCACGCGCTTCTGGGAGGCGCGGAGTATGTGTACCTTTTGAACGGTGACGCGAAGCTGAATCCTGATGCGATCCTGGAAGCGGTGAAGCTCGCGGAGTCTGATCAGAGTATTGGCTCTGTAGAGTCCAGGATCATGCTTTGGAAACAACCAGACATCGTAAACGCCACAGGCGGCATGGTGCATTTTTTGGGCTTCGGCTTCGTCCGCGACAACGGAAAATCGTGGGAAAAATTAAGGGATACTTCCCCCCTTGCCAAGGGGGCCCGCCCGAACGACCGTTCGACGGTCGGGCGGGGATCGAGGGGGGTCTTACCTGAGATCGCTTATGCAAGCGGCGCGGCAGTCCTGTACCGCGCGAGCGTTTTGCAGAAGGTCGGTTTGCTCGATCCGTTCCTCTTTATCTACCATGAGGACCTCGAGCTGGGCTGGCGCATTCGGCTTGCGGGTTTCAAGAATGTCCTGTGTGTGGACTCTGTTGCCTACCACGATTACGAATTCAAACGCTCGATCAAAAAGTTTTACTGGATGGAGCGCAATCGCGTGTTGGTTCACTTCTCGCATCTCACTTGGAGAACGCTCATGTTGCTCACTGTCCCGATGTTCCTTGCCGAGCTTGGACTCATCCTGTTTGCGATCAAGGGCGGCTGGATCAAAGAGAAACTCCTCGTGTATGTGAACCTCTTAAGTCCACGATGCTGGAGGTACGTCAGAAAAAAACGCCGCGAGAGCAAACTCTTGCGGCGTGTGAGCGATCGAGAAATTGTGAGACTGTGGACCGGCAAGATAGAACATCAACAGACGCACAGTGTGGTCGTGGATCGTCTGATCAATCCGTTCCTGTCTCTGCTATGGAGCATCATCAAATTTTTTGTCCCAGCCATTTGAGCGTGTACTTGAGCCAGCTCTCAATGTGAATCCGCGTCGTGCGGTTGTGCAGGAGTTTATCGATCGTTCCTTCTCCTTGAGCTGAAGCCTTTCCGTAGGCGTGATAGAGGACAGCCTCGGGGAGGTAGTACACGGGTCGGCCAAGTCCCCAGCAGGTGCGACACAAGTCCACGTCTTCATAATACATAAAATAGCGTTCATCAAATCCTCCCAGCTCGTGGAAGAGTGCCCCATCGATCATGAACGCGGAACCTTGAACCCAATCCACCATCCGGCGTTTGTGGTGCGCGAAATCTTCCATAAGGAAATCTTGGCGATGCTCATCAGCTTTTTCTTTTTTGATGAACTCGGTGCGTTGCGCAATGGGAGTGAACCACGAAGGAAATCGGCGGCAGGTTTCCTGGAGGCGTCCGTCCATGTAAAGAATCTTTGGAGCCGCGATGCCGACACGCGGATACGATTTCAAAAAGCGATAGAGCTTCAACAAAACTTCCGGATCATCAACGCGTGTGTCGGGATTGAGAAAAAAATAATAGTCCGCGTCCACTTCGTCCGCTCCGCGATTACACGAACGGCCGAATCCGACGTTCTTGTCGCGCAAGATGACGATCCCTTCCGGGAGATATTTTTTTGTGAGCGCGTGTGCGTCGATGGTCGTTGACGCGTTATCCACCAAAATAAACTTCACAGAGAGCGGTGTGGTCTCGATGAGTGTGCGAACAGACGCGAGACAGGCTTCGTCCAGACGGTTGGCAGAGACGGTCACGATTGCAATGTCGACGCGCTTTTTTGAAAAGGGGACATTTTTTCGTATATACGAAATTTTGTCCCCCCTTTTTTGTTTCCACAGGTGAGTCAAGAAATAGATTCCAATGGACTTTAGGCCCGTTCCTCCGTTTCGCGGAAACGCCCATGAATGGGCTATGAATCGAGAGAGGTCAGTGATCGCTCCCAGACAAATTACAAACGGACGCAGCGCGTAGATCATCGCCGCTTGCCACGCGGGATGCCACTTACGGAAGTAGCGAGCCATCGATCGAGAGAACCATGCTTGCTTCACGTGCGCTGACTGCTGCTTGAAAGACTGTCCGACGAGGTCCGTGCAGGACACACGTGCGTCGTACCAGATTTTGAATCCTGCCTGACGAACGCGTTTACAAAAATCTACCTCCTCAAACCAGATAAAAAAATTTTCTGCGTCCAACATGCCGACATTTTCCATGACGTCCCGTCGGAACGCAAAATAGGATCCGCGCACTTGATCGACATTCTGTGAAACGGTATAGTCGAAGTCTTTCGCGAGATAGCGGTCGGTGACGTGAGGAAAAAAATGCGGGAGCTTCAGCAAGATCGCGACCTGGTCACATAGTCCAGGATCACGCCGCACAGAGGGGACAAGAGATCCATCGAGGCGCGTGAGCTTCACTCCCATCACGCCGATATCTTTGTGCGCTGCGAGTGTGTCGATCGTGTGATCCATCACGCCTTTGCCCATCATCATGTCAGGATTGAACAGAACAAGCACATCACCCTTAGCCATCTTGAGACCTTGATTGCACGCGTACGCAAACCCACGGTTGGAATCATTTTGAATGAGATGCACGGAGGGAAAATAGGAACGGAGCATCGTGGCTGTTCCATCAGAAGATCCGTTATCGATCACAAGAACTTCAAAGGACGCACGTGTTTGCAACGAAAAGAGACGTGAGAGATTATCCTTCAGTTGATCACGAACATTCCATGAAACGATGATAAGCGAAAGCTTTGGGTGCATAACGAGCGCATCTTAGACTCTTAGAAAAGGCTCTGTCAATCGTTGTGAACGAAGTGGTATACCACGTCGGTCGCGACCGACGTGGTATAGTAAATCCGTTTTATGGACAAGTCCAAGACTACTATCGCCCACGTCGTGTGCACCTATCCTCCGTATCGCGGAGGGATGGGGAATGTTGCGTATGAATATGTTGAACGACTCCGAGGGCGTGGATACAACGTCCACGTCTTTACGATTCAAGATCGAGAGGTCATAGATGATCCTCGCTATATCCATCGTATCCCTGGCATCATCCAAATCGGGAACGCGGGCGTCTTGCCGTCGCTCTTTCATCGTCTCGCTGGATTTGATCTTGTGCATCTGCACTATCCTTTTTTTGGCGGCGCAGAACCTGTGATTGTAAGAAAGGCTATGACACAGAATCAGGGCTTGGTGATGACCTACCACATGGATAACATCGGTGCGGGAGTGAAGGGCGCTCTGTTTAGTGCGCACCGTCGGCTGTTGTTTCCATGGCTTGTGAATCGTGTCGATCGCATCCTCGTGAGCTCGATGGATTATGCAAAGAACTGCGCGCTTGCAGAGCTCGACGTCATGGATAGAATTGAAGAGCATCCATTTGGTGTTGATCTGGAGAGGTTTCATCCTGGAAAGGAGACTGAACTGCGCACGGCGCACGGCATCCGTGCGGATATTCCTGTGCTGTTGTTTGTCGGAGGACTTGATGAGGCTCACGTGTTCAAAGGACTCACGGTTTTGTTTGAGGCGCTTGCTCTGATCGTTGAGCGTGAATGGCATCTCGTTGTCGTGGGCGACGGTGCGCTCAAAGA
>Ga0265296_1002616_pt1 | contig 17806 bp, 20 predicted proteins | sample MunlanPumphouse1_FD_189073 | JGI IMG/M metagenome (GOLD analysis project Ga0265296, IMG submission 189073) | Groundwater microbial communities from a municipal landfill in Southern Ontario, Canada - Pumphouse #1 | ecosystem: Environmental > Aquatic > Deep subsurface > Groundwater | place...
TGGCTTGCTCAATACCGGCATTGATTTTGGCGTTTTAAATCTGCTCATGCGGCTATTCAGTGTTTACGAAGGCAGCAGCATTATTCCAATTAAAGCAGCCGCGTTTTTTACAGCTAATATCAATAGCTATTTTTGCAATAAATATTGGACTTTCGAACATGGGCAGAAAGAACATATTACTAAAGAATACAGCAAATTTTTAATTGTTTCGGCTGTTGCACTAGGTATCCACTTGGCAATTATTTATTCAATAACCACTTTTATTCCGCCGATTCTAATTGGTCAAGAATTATGGGCTAATTTTGCTAATATCATAGCTGTTGGCTCAGCTCTTATTTGGAACTTTATTGGCTACAAATTTATTGTTTTTAAGAAATAAATTTGCTAACAAGCGAAGCGAAGTTACAAATTCATTGTTTTTAAGAAATAAGACATGGTATTTTATAGAAAATACAGACCGAAAAGTTTTTCCGAAGTCATTGGCCAAGAGCATATTATCAGAATTTTAACCAATGAATTAAAAGCAGGCAAAATCGCCCATGCTTATTTGTTTTGCGGGCTAAAAGGTACTGGCAAAACTACTATTGCCCGGCTTTTGGCCAAGGCAGTAAATTGCTTAAATTTAAAAAATGCCGAGCCTTGCAATCAATGCTCTTCTTGTTTAGAAATAAATAGTGGCAGGGCATTGGATTTGATTGAAATTGACGCGGCTTCGCATCGGGGGATTGATGAAATTCGCGAATTGCGCGATGGCATTAAATTTACGCCAAGCCGATTAAAATACAAAGTTTTTGTCATTGACGAAGCGCACCAGCTGACTAAAGAAGCGTTTAATGCTCTTTTGAAAACCTTGGAAGAGCCGCCAGGCCATGCGATTTTTATTTTAGCGACAACAGAGCCGCATAAAATTCTGCCGACAATTATTTCTCGCTGCCAGCGCCTTGATTTCAGAAAATTTTCTCTGGATGAGATAATAAAACGACTTAAACAAATTGCTCAAGCAGAAAAAATAAAAATTGATTCTCAAGCGCTGAAACTGATTGCTGTTGTTTCTGACGGCGATTTACGGGATGCAATTTCTCTTTTAGATCAAATCACTTCCGTTGAAGATGAAAAAATAACTTTGCATGAAGTGCAAACGATTTTAGGTATTTCTGACAGTAAAGCAATGGTTGATTTGATTGATTGCTTAATTAAAAAACAAACTAATCAAGCTTTGAAGATTATTAATAATCTGGCGCAAGCCGGCTCTGATTTGCATCAGTACGCTAAATCTCTGGTTAATTATTTCCGACAATTAATGATTTTGAAAATAGATGCCGGCTTGGCTGATTTAATCGGCCCGGAATTGACTAAAGAGCAATTAGCTGTTATTTTAGAGCAGGGCAGAAATTTTCAAGAAAAAGACATGGTCAGGATTTTGCGGATTTTGCTTGAAGCTGAAAATGCAATTAAAATTGCGCCGTATCCGCAGATACCGCTGGAGATGGCAATAATAGAGATAATCTTAATTTTTGGGGAGTAGCCTAACGGTAGGGCGACGGCCTTTGAAGCCGTGTCAGTGTAGGTTCGAATCCTACCTCCCCAGCATACTGCTAAGATAAGTATCTTGAAGACAGGTGGGTGAGTCGCGGTGAAGCTGACTCTAAGTTTTTAGGATTTTCAAACCGCCAGCTCTTAGCAGAGAGAACTGGATTGATAGTTCTAATCCCGGCAGGGGGCTTTCTTGAACTAAAAAATCCAGGGAGAGTGCATATTTTGAGCCAAAAATTACGCTGAACGTGATTTCACCGGATCTCAATTTACTGAAATTACACACGACTACCGAGATCCAATGCTCTTAAGTATGCACTTTTTTTTGAAAAAATCGGCCGTAAAATAGCCGATTTTCTCTTTAACTTGCTATTGCCCAAGTCCTCCCGTGCGCGGACAACGATAAGGAATTCCCTTTTTGTTTGCCAAATTTTAATATTTTTGATACCATTGTATTAAGCAAGTTGATATACACTCACTATAAGTAGTGTATTATAATAGTTTATCAAAGTCAAACCATTATGGCAAATACAGTAAGCGAAAACATCCGCAAACTCCGGATTAAAAAAGGAATATCGCAAGATCGCCTCTCAAAAGACGCTGATTTGGCGTTAAATACCGTTGTAAAGATAGAAACTGGCGAAAGCCCCAATCCTACCGTGGACACATTAGAAAAAATAGCAAAAGCCCTCGGCGTGCCGGTGGCAGAATTGTTTAAATAGGTAATAAGCAAAGTAATCATTTTATAAATATGAAGAAAAACCAAACGAATCGTCTGAGTAAACAGCATAAGAAAAGTAAAGGACCCAAAGGCATTTTTGGAAAAAGCGCCCAACAACATGATGTCTCGGTAAGAGATGTTTCAATATCTGTTTTTGAAACTTTAAGAAAAAACTTTACTCAATTAGAATTCCGGCATAGGGACAAATTAAAGAAATCTGAAATAAATAAAAAGCTGAACGATGTTGACGCTCGTTTAGGAGTGACAATATTCGTTGAAAAATCTGAAATAAAACCCGATGGAGGTATAATTGAGGTCAAAGACAAAGATGGCAAATGGAGAATTGTTTTAGTATCTGAGGCAAAGCACCAAGGAAAGGACATAGAAAATATTAGTAAGGGTATTCTTGTTGGAAAAAATAATAATCAAGACACTATGGTGGCTGGAAATGCTATTGAGCGTTCCCACAAGAACATCAATGAAATTAGAAATATTATGGTTGATGAGAAACATTTTCCATATGTTCTTTTCTTACAAGGTTCTAATTTTTTAACTGAATCAATGACTATAAAATTTCCTGATGGGAGAGAAGTAGAGTTAAAATATACTGACGGATCATTAAATAGAATAGATAGATTAACAGCAGCGAATTATAGTTTGCCGATAAATCAAAATAGCTGTAAAAATATCTTTATCACCATAAACGGTCAAACGATTATGCTGCAAGCTGTGTCAATTTACACTAAAGCAATGCCTTGGACGGCAGAAGAAATGCATAGAATTATGATTGATATTGCAAAAAGTTCATTAAGAATTATGGGATTAATTGATAAATAGATATGGCTAATAAATCTCATTTTAATTCGGGACTGAAAATGCTAAATATGATGAAAGCCAGTGGTATATCACATAGCTCATCAATAAAATTTAGTATTCCAAAAAAAACGCGACACGCGCTTTTTGTCAGCGATGCCGTTGATGTTCTAAAGAAAATCCCGGATAATTCGATACAATTAATTTTGATTGATCCGCCATACAATATTGATATGGCATCTTGGGATTCTTTCCATAACTATCTAGAATGGGCAAAGATTTGGCTTGAAGAAAGTAGGCGCGTTCTCAAAGATTCTGGAAATATAGCAATTTTTGGCGGCCTGCAATATCAGGGGATTAAAACCGGCGATTTAATAGAGCTTATATTTTATCTTCGCAATCATACTGATATGCGTTTGGTTAATTTTATAATTTGGTATTACAAAAACGGAATGAGCGCGCATCGGTTTTTTGCAAATCGTCACGAAGAAATCGTTTGGTTTGCTAAAACAAAAAAATATTATTTCGACTTGGATTCTGTCAGGATTCCCTTTGATGAAAAAACTAAAATTGCATATAGGCGAGATAAGCGGTTAAATCCCGATAGCATTGAAAAAGGGAAAAATCCGACAAATGTTTGGGAGATTGGAAGATTAAATAGCAATTCTTGGGAACGCGTTGGCCATCCAACGCAAAAACCCGCAGAGGTTGTTCGGAGGTTAGTTAGAGGATTGTCATACCCCGGATCAATAGTCCTTGATTTCTTCGCCGGTTCAGGCACTACAGGAAAAGTCTGTATTGAAGAAAATAGACATAGTATTCTGGTTGATAATGATCCGATGTTTGAAAAATATTTTGAAAAACATCTTAAAAAATTGTCCGTCAAACATAAGAACAAATTTGAGATTGTTAAAAATCCAACTTCAAAGTTTTTTAATCATAAAAATAAACAATGAACTCATTTAAAGATATTGCATATCAAATTTTGAAAGAAGCCGGTAAACCGCTTCATAGCAAGGAAATAACAAAAATCGCCCTTGATCGTGGCTGGCTAAAAACTGCCGGGAAAACGCCAGAAGCGACGATGAACGCTCAGCTTGTTGTTGATATAAACTCCAAAAAAGAAAAATCCCGCTTTGTGAAAACTAGTCCCTCAATTTTCGGGTTGAACGAAAGTTTTGTCGCTCCTGAAAAAGTGGAAGTCAAAAAAGCAGAAAAAGTTTGGACAATTTCAAAAGATGTTTCCACAAAACAAAAAGGAGATATCGCCGAAGCGAGAATCGCTGAACTTATCACGCTTTATGGCGACACAACCTTATCCTGTTATAAACCAATTTTTGACGATGAGGGAATTGACTTGATTGTAAAAGAAAAAGGAAGTTTGCGAACAATGTATATTCAAGTTAAAAGTCGCTTCGGCGATAATCCCGACGAAATTTTTACTGCCACAACAAAAGCATCTGGCGTGGTAGATAATTATTCAACGGCTGTTATTTTCTGCTTTTTTGACACAGAGGAAGGCGATCTTTGGGATTATCTTTGGTTTGTTCCGGCTCCTGACTTGATAAAACTAGGCAATAAACTTGATGGTGGAAGATTGCTTGGTTTCGTTGCCGGAAGACAGAAAAAAGAATCAAACAAATGGGACAATTATTTGATTGATAAAAGAGATTTGGCGAATCAAATAATTGCTCAAATGAAAAGAATTTAGGCGGCGTGCCAACGAAGTTGGCACGAAATTCGGCGGCGGAGGAAAAGCGAGGGCGGGCAAAAATTCCTTCCCCCCAACCCCCTTCCTTTTTGCCCGCCCGAGCTTAAAAGTTTTTCAAAATTCAGCGTTCGGATTTTTGCTAAAAAAAGTTCGGATTTCGTTCAGCGTTCGCAGCCAAAAAGAATATTTTAAATGAATAATTTTATGGATAAAACAAGTCTCAATCAGAAAGCGTGGCATCGAGCCATAAAGGTTCTTTTTATGATTGCCTTTTTGATTGGGCAGGGATTTGGTTTTTTGATTACTTACAGCATCGTTGATACTAAAATTCTTTTTGTAAAATGCGATAACGGAAAAGAATTTGAGAGTCCTTATCAATTTTTATATTCTGACGCAGAAAAATTATTAATTAACCAAAGATGTAATCCTGACGAAGAATCGGGTGAGTCTATCCAAGAAGCACCATTGAGATTATCGGATTTACTGGCTGGGGGCAAAGAACTAATCAAACATCCCGAAGGTTATTATATAATCCCTAACCATATAACTTATTATAAGAATAAATATTCCATGACCGATAAAATCGGATTTTATGTTATCTCTTTTATTTCCGTTAGTGCGATTTTTCACTTAATCGCGAAAATGTTTTTCTATATTGTTTTAGGAGAAAAATTTTTCTCGCTAAAAAAGATACGGCAACAATAATAAATTTATATTTATGAGTAATAATGCTTCATCAAAAATTACTTTACTTAAAGATAGCGAGTGGAGTGTAATTGATGGCGAACCCTGTAGGGTGATGGATTTTACGCCATTTGCCTCGGTTCAAAACGGCAAAGTTGTGGCTCCAAACTTAACCGATCCCTATGCTTCAGTTACTTTGGAATACAAAAAGATGCCAAACACGATAAAAGGTTTTGTTACGCATAAAATGGATTTTGCTCATCTTTGGGCCGCTTTTAAGGAACGTGGTATATCTGATAATGAGGAAGTAATAACCATTTGGACGACTAAACATTACAAATATAAATTTTTAAAATTCCTTTCGCCCGCTTATCCAAAAATGTGGGTGATGATCTGGACTAAGGGAGCTTGGGAAACGCTGGTGAACTTAAATCGAAAACCTGAACTAACAGACGAAGCTATGTGGAATACATTAGGAATGGGACCACTTGCGGAATGGAAACCAAAAGTAATGGAATAAAAAATTATGAAAAACAACAGCATAAATACTCCGGCAGCTATTTTTATAGATGGCGACTGGCTTTATGCAACTACTAGGCGAATAAATAAAAATATTGATTACGCCAAATTTTTTAATATCCTTATAAAAAAATTTGGGGCAAAAACCAAAGTATATTATTACGGCACAATCGATCCAGCTAACAAGCAACAAGAAAAGTTTTACATATCACTCAGAAAAGTTGGCTACATTATACATTGCATAAAGGCAAGAAAAATAGGTGATAGAGTGATTCCAAGTGGCTTGGATATAAGTTTAGCAGTAAATGCAATGCGAGTTTTACCATCACTAAAAAAATTCATATTAGTTTCAGGGGATAGTGATTTTGCAGCCCTTCTCCAACAAGCCAGACAAATCGGAGTTAATACATATGTGATTGCCCTACCCTTATCAACCGGATATCTTCTTAGACAAGTTACAAATACTTTTTTAAATCTAGAAACCTTAATAGTTGAGTACAAACCAAAAACTCTTAAAAAAGAGGCGGAAACAGAAAGATTTGTAGACCAAAATTATATAAAGAAAGGCGATTCCTTTAAATCGTATATTAAGCTTCGAAATTTAATGGAATCTGCGAAAAATAGCGTTACTATCATTGACCAATATATAGATGATCAAGTCCTTTTAATGATTCAACCGTTAAAACTTAAAATTAACAAAATTATTATTACTGACACTAAAAACATTACTCCACCAGATTTTTTTGTGCAAGTTGAAAAGTTAAAAAAAGATGGTCATCTAATAGGCATCTATGAAAGTAAAAAGTTTCACGATAGGTTCGTTGGCATAGATAATATTTGGTGGCATAGTGGTTATTCGTTTAAAAACTTAGGAGAAAAAGATTCTATGTTGAATAAAATCACCAAAGAAGCTGCCAAAGAAATAAATAATGGGGTGGCCGAAGTGATTGATAATTTAAAAAAACTATAAACTAACACCACCCAAACAATCAATTTTATCCAAAGCATTTAAAGGAAATTTATACAAAAACCGCTTTCGGAAAAATTTGTAAAGCAATCCATTATTAAATGGCTTTTAAAGAACCAAATAATAATTCTAAATAATGTTTAGACCAGACAAGCAAAATGAGTTTTACACAATATTGGCAAAAAAAGACGGCTATCCTGCCAGATCAGTCTATAAACTCAAAGAAATAGACGAAAAATACAAAATTTTTAAGAAGAGTGATCGGGTTTTAGATTTGGGCTGTAGCCCGGGTTCCTGGCTTTTGTATATTTCTCAAAAAGTTGGCAATCAGGGAAAGGTAATTGGCATTGATCTTGAAGAAATCAAAATACCCCAAAAAGCCAATATTATTTTTATTAAAAAAAGCGTTTTTGATTTAAAAGAATCAGGTTTTAAAGATAAATTCGAAACAGTGGTTTCTGATTTATCGCCAAAAACTTCGGGTGTTAAATTATTAGACGCTGCGAAATCTCTGGAATTAGCAGAAAGATCTTTCGAAATCGCAAAATCGGTTTTATTGCCTCATGGAAATTTTATCTGTAAGATTTTTGAAAATGAATCAAGCAACGAATTTTTCAAAAAAGTGAAAAATTGTTTTGATTTTGCAAAAAGGTTCAGTCCAAAAGCAGTCATCAAGAAAAGCAAAGAATTTTATATTATTGGCCGAAGATTTGGTTAAATTAAGTAAAATAAAGAAAATCGGCTACAAACTAATTAGCCGATTTTTATTATTTTTTTAGACTTTAAATTTTTCAAGATCGTCATCGTTCAGGTTTTTTAATTTTTCCAGGAGTTTTCTCTTTCGTTCTCTTTGGGCTATTCCCTCCCATTCTTCTATGGTTATCGCAAATTCTTCTATAATTTTTTGGCTTACAAAAATAGGAACATTCGCCACAATCGCCAAGTCCGCCAGAACAACAGCATCGCCTTCCAACCTAAACCCTTTCTCTCTTTGCTGAATTTTAGCATAACCGCAAAGAGTAGATTCTTTTACCTCATCAATGGCTACCCATAAAATTTTTCCGGTAAGCGCTCCAACCACATTTTTGATTAAATCAGTTGCCAAAGGCCTTAAAACGCCTGTGTGCATATGGGCTTCCATGACAGATAAATCTGTTGGAGAACAGAAAATATGTAATAACCAGGCTGTTTTATCTTCTACTCCTTTTTCTTTCAAAGAAATACAGCCTGCAACAGACCAACTTTGCATCCCAGTAAAATCAATACGCCAAACCTCCATTTCAAAAAATAACGGCGTCAATTTTATCCCTCCATTTTTTTTAGTGTACTTTTATTTAATTTAACATAATTATGTTAAAACGCAAGAGAATATTATAATATCATAGGTTTTTTAGTTTTAGTAATTATTTTATATTTGTTGTTTAGGGTATAATGGGGTATAATAAAAGCATATGAAACAAAAAACAAAAATCATCATTAGTGTGTTAATTATAATTTTGGCTCTTGGAGTTTGGGCTGGTTGGTACTATTGGTGGCGCTTAGAGCCAGTGCGCCAGGCTTTAAACATTCATGAAACTGAGTTAGCGCGATTGCAGAGTGATACAATCGGCGGCAGTACGCCAGAGGAAACCTGGCAGATGTTTTTAACTGCTTTGCGGGCTGAAGATTTAGATCTAGCCAGCAAGTATTTTGTGTTGAGTAAGCAGGAAGAAAATAAGGAGTGGTTTGAGAAAGTGAAAGAAAAAGGATTATTGGATGAAATGATGCAAGATTTAACAGTAGCTCCTTGGCAAGTAGTTTCTCCAGGAGAATTTTTGGCTGAATACGAAATTAAAAATGCTGAAGGCGAAACAACAGCCTATATTATAATGGAGAAAAACATCAATCATAAATGGAAAATAAGAAGTTTATAATAATTATCTTTTTTATTTTAATCCTCACTGGAGGATTTTTATTTTTGCAAAAAGTGCAAAGCTATGATTCCAAATGCGGCCATATAAAATTAACAGAAAATATTGCTAAAATTTATAATCAATATTATGAACCGGATTTAACCAAAGAACAGATTGCCTGGCTTAAATGGGGAGCAGAGCATGAAGATACTCCAGTGCGCTATTTGAATCATTTTTATGATCCAATCAATAACAGAGGCTGGGCTAATCAATTAACAGCTAAGCAATGGGCTCAAGATTCTGTCAAACAGTCATTGCCTGGTTTTTTTGGCGATTATTCTTGGCCTAAAGCAATTTATGCGTATCAGCAGGGCAATCAAGAATATGCTTACAAAGCTCTGGGTCATATTCTGCATTTAATGCAAGATATGTCAGTGCCAGCGCATACCAGAAATGATACGCATTTGCCATTTGAAAGCGCGGAAAGTCCGTATGAAAATTGGGTTGAAAAATATTGCCAGAATAATAATTTTAATTTTTCTGGTCAATTAATTATTTATGATAATCTTAATGCTTATTTTGATAATTTAGCGCTTTATAGTAATAATTATTTTTACAGCGCAGATAGTATCGGCGAATATGAAAAGCCAGCAATTGTTCGCCGAGATGCTAATTATCTTTATGGGAAAGACGAAAATGACCAGGAAATAAGATTGGCGTATGTTCTCAAAGCAAAAGAATGGCGCAATTTAAGAGAGAGAGTTGATTATAAACTCGACGATAATGTTATTTCTGATTATTTTCAAAGATTGGGCAAAAAAGCAGTGCAATCTGGCGCTGGAGTGATTTATCTATTTCATCAAGAAACAGCTAAACAAAAAATTGAAAAACCAGCTAATATCTGGTCAATAATTCAAGATTTTGTTAAGCAAATTTTTCAAAAACAACCAAAAGAGGCAATGATTGGGCAATCTCTAATACCAGAAGCCGATTTTTCCCAAGAGCCAAATAATCAAGAAACAATGATCAATAATCAAACAATAACCAATTTACCAATAACCAATAACCAAACAGTCGAACTAAAGCAAGAACCAAAACCTGAAACAAAAATAACTCAAAGTCAACCCAAAATCCCTGCCTCGCCAGCAGGCAGGCAAAAGCCAGAAACAGAAACAGCATCTCAACCCAATCCCAAGCAAGCACCGGCTTTTTTCCCAATTGGCGGGCCAAAGCCGATTCCTGAACCAGAACCCGAGCCAGAGTCTGAACCGATTCCTCCTGACATAACTCCTCCATCAAAACCAATTCTTATTTCGCCTCAAGCTATTGATAATTTTATTTTAACTAATGCTTCGACAACGCAATTAATTGGTTCAGTTTCAGCAGATACTGATCAAGTTTTGATTTTTATAAATAATGCAACTACAACAGCTAGTTTAATAAATCAAGGGTGGTCTTATAATTTATCTTTGGAGAACGCGACAACTAGTTTGCAGATTATTAGCCAAGACCAAGCTGGCAATTCAAGCGAGGCGCTTAATTTAGAAATTGCCAGTGACACTTTAGCGCCAAACACCTATACTATCATTCAACAGAATCTAGTTGGCAGTCTGCCTGAACCCGGTCTGATTCAGCTTCTTTGGGGAGTTTTAGACAATCATCCTAATGTCTATAACAGCGGATTTAAGCAAATAAAAATATTTTACAAAAAAGACGGAGGCGAGTGGCAGCTTTGGCAGGACTTTATTGCTGGTCAAAATATTGAGCCCTATATTTATTCGCCGCAAGTTGATGGTTATGATTATTATTTTCTTGATTTGGATTTCCAAACAGAAAAAGGCAGCAAATATCAATTGAAAACTCTAACTTATGACCAAGCTGGCAATTTTGTTGAATGGCAATATGGCCAGGAAATTTATTTTGCGTTGGTTGTTGCCAATGAAATTGCTTGGATGGGAACAACAATTTCATCCTACAATGAATGGATTGAACTTTATAATAATGCCTCATCAACTATTGTTCTTGATGGTTGGACGCTAAAAGCAAATGATGGTACGCCATCAATAAATTTGACTGGTGATATTGAGCCAGGTGAATATTTGGTTTTAGAACGTGGTCAAGATAAAGATTATACTGGCGCTTTGGGGAATAACGGCGAGACGCTTTATTTAAGAAATAAACAAGGTCTTCTTATTGATATTGCATCTTATCCTAAAGATGGCCCTCCGGGTAATAATAGTACTAAGCAAACAATGGAAAGAGCGCAAAATGGCACTTGGCAAACAAGTTTGAATATTAACGGTACCCCAAGAGCAAAAAACAGCAACTAATTTTTCTCTTTTTTTACTTTTTTTTCTTTTCTGCCACAATATCAATTTTAAAGCCGGTTAATTTGGCGGCTAAGCGGACATTTTGGCCTCTTTTGCCAATAGCCAAAGAAAGCTGGTCTTCGAGCGCAATAGCTTTTGCTTCTTTCTTATTTTTGATGATTTTGATTTTAGTAATTTTAGCCGGGGACAGCGCATTAGCAATAAATTGTTTCACATCTTTGTCCCAAGCAATGATGTCAATCATTTCCCCGCCTAATTCGTTAATCACTGTTTGCACCCGCGTGCCTTTTTGGCCAACCAAAGAGCCAATCGGGTCAATGTTTCTATCTCTTGAGACAACAGCAATTTTAGAACGCTCGCCAGCCTCTCGGGCAATTGCTTTAATCTCAACCGCGCCCGAAGCGATTTCAGGCACTTCTATTTCAAACAATTTAGCAAGCATTTCAGGATGGGTGTGAGAAAGGATAATGCCGGAGCCAGTTGAATTTTCCTGCACCTCAGTAATATAAAGCTTGAGCCGATGGCCGATTCTATAGCTGTAATGGGGAATTTGTTCGGATGGGAAAAGAATGCCGGTTGCCCGGCCAATATCCACAAAGACATTGTTATCTTCGATGCGCTGAACCGTGCCGCTGATTATTTGGCCTTTTTTATCCTTAAATTCATCATAAATTGATTCTCGTTCTGCTTCGCGGATGCGCTGGATTATAACTTGTTTGGCGGTTTGGGCGGCAATGCGGCCGTAATCATCGCGAAATTCTAATTTGAATTTCAGCTCATCATGAACTTTGGCGTCTTTTTTGATTTTTTGCGCTTGGTCAAGCATTATTTCTTTTTCCGGATGCATTTCTCGCTCTTTGTTTTCTTCGTCTTTCAATGATGCTTCGTCAACTACTTGCTTAACTTGGAAAATCTTAATTTTAGCGGTTTTTAAATCAAATTTAGCCCGGATATCCTGGCCGCGCTGGCCATAGTCTTTTTTATAAGCCGCGGCAATTGCCGCTTCAATTGTTTCTAAGATTTTTTCTTGGCTTATGCCTTTTTCTTCGGCAATCTGGGCTATGGCTGATAAAAATTGTTTTTGATCTTCAATCATATTACATCCTCCAAATGCATTAATTTTGCCTTTCTTATCCTATAATCCAACTCTACACCAATTACATCAATTTGCCAAGGTCTGTCTTCTGGATAATCTTTTTGAATCAAATAAAGCATTGCATTCTGCATTAGTTTCTTGGCTTTGTAATAATTTATTTTTTCAAATGGCTCGCCGTACTGGCCGCCTTTTTTAATTGTTTTAACTTCAATAAAAATAATAATACCTGCTTTTTTGCAGATAATGTCAATCTCGCCTAAATCAGTTCGATAATTTCTCTCAATAATTTGATAGCCCTTTTTCTCCAAAGAATTAACCGCGATATCTTCGCCCAAATTGCCGGTTGCTAGATTTGACATTATTTACCTATAAATATTATCATGTTTATCAATGTCTCTTAATCTGGCTACCTTTGAATCCTCATAATCAAAAACAATCCGCCAATTGCGGCCAATTCTGAAAGAATATAAATTCAAATGTTTTGGTTCTAATTTTTCACTACGCAATGAGGGATGCTTTGGATTGTTCTGAAAAAGTTCTATTTTCTTTTTGGTTTTAGCTTTAAGATTTGGAGAAAGCTTTTTAAAAGATTTTTCAAATCTTTTCGTTGCAAAAACTTGAATCATAATTGATTAATATTCTTTAACCTGCCCCGTAAGATATCTTTTTCAGACTCAACCATTTTTTTTATAAATGCATTTTTATAAACCCCTGTATCTTCTAGCTCTTTTTTGAAAAAATCCAAATATGCTTTTGTTAAATTATTTTGATAAGGCAGAATACGAAAAATAGGTTTGTTATTTTTTAAAACCAAATAACAAATGCCATTCGCGACATCTTTCTCTATTTCAGGAATATGATTACATAAACTAATCATATTGATGGTTTTTTGATGATTATTTACTTGGGGCATATTACTAAATGATAATATTTAAATAAAAATAAGTCAAATACTTGACTTTTTTAAGAGTTTTTAGAATAAAGTTGCTAGCTTTGACATTTTGGGCAATAATGGCCGCTTCGGCCGGCTAGCTTAATTCTAATTATTTTTGTTCCGCATTTGGGGCAGATTTGTTTTTGATAAACTTTGTGATATCTGGTGTAATCACCTTTTTCGCCAGAAGCATCAAGATAATATTCAACTAATAGCCAATGCTTCGGGTCCAAAGTCATCTTTAAACTTTTTAACAAACTTAAACCAGCCGAATTTCCTCGCGTCATTAAAAATTAATTTGGAGCGGTCGTCAAAATTAAAAACCTGGCGGGTATATTTTGAGGGCTCTTGATTAAAAAGTAATTGGCCAGTTAATTTGAGATGAAAAATCAGATTTGATTTGTCCTCAAAATCAATAATCAAAAGCTTGGCTCTTCTCCGGACATCAATAATCTTTTTATTGTTTAATTTTTTGCCAACAATTTTTTGTTTAAGCTGGGTTTTGATTGTGTCTACTTCCGGCAATTCAGGCATATGATAGTAATTACTTTTTTTCTATGATACCATATTTCTATGCTCATGCCTATTAAAAACTTATTTAGCATTGTCAAAAAACGATTCAAGCCGTTTTTGGAAAAAGAAGAAATTTTTAAGGCATGGCAAGAGGCGGCTGGTGCTGGTAAGCCGATTTTTTTCAAAAACAAAGAATTGGTTATTCTGGTTGTTAATTCAGCTATTGCCCAAGAACTGCAGTATCAATCTTTCGAGATTATCAAGAAGATAAACAAAAAACTAGGCAGTAAGGCTATTCAAAGATTAAGATTCAAGGTATATTAATCTCTGTTTTAGTTTCGCTGGAATTACTAACTTTATCATAAGCCTTGACTGAAATTATGTGCTGACCTGGTTCAGCTACAAAAAAGCTCATTGAGAACGGCTCGTATCGATCAGTGCCGACAAACTGATTGTCTAAGAAAAAGTCCAACTGCTTAATGCCCAAAGGAGCATTGGCCAGAGCTTGAATTGTTATGGTTTGATTATTAATATTTGTTTGTGTAATGCTTAATGTTGGTTTATTTTGGGAAATATGAATATCGTCGTATTCAAATGGCTCTGGTTCGTTGTAATTATTAATGCTGGCCCATTTTAAAACAGCTGATTCCCATCTGGAGAATTGAGGATCATTCTGGTTAATATAATACAAAATAGAATGGGCTTGTCTGATTTTTTTTTCAATAACCAGTTCGGCCGGGGTTGATTCTGTCGCTAATTTGCCGGAAATTTTATCAATTTTAACAATTTTTTCAGCTGGAAAATTATTCGGCGGCATAATTCCGGGTTTAGAAAATTCTTCAATCAAAGTATTAGCTAAAGCCTTAGTCATAAATTCATGCCAAATTGGGCCGGCTGCTCTGGCGCCGGCAGCTATGTTCTGCATTTTGCTATTATCATTGTTGCCGACCCAGACGCCAGCGACTAATGACGGCGTGTAGCCAATCAGCCAAGCATCTCTGTATTCTTGCGTGGTTCCGGTTTTAGCCGCCACTGGCCGAGCGCCCAGATATAACGGGCTATTAGGCCCAAAAGTCGGTCGGCGCGCTTCGTTGTCAGACAAGACATCAGTCAGCAATCTGGTAATTTCTTTATCAATCACTCTTTTGCCTTCTGGCTTAAATTCTTCTAAAACTTTGCCGCTTTTATCTTCAATGCGCAAAATAGGGTTTGTTTGGTGTCTGATGCCGTCATTGGCTAAAACTCCGTAAGCAGCTGTTTCTTCCAGAAGAGTGATTTCGCCGCCGCCTAAAACCAAAGAAAGGCCGTAGCGATTAGGGTCAGTTAAAGTTGTGATGCCTAAATCTTGAGCTGTTTTAATGCTGTCTTTAACACCAGCTAAATAAAGCACTTTGACTGAGGCGACATTGATTGAGCATGCCAAAGCCTGGCGCATTGTGACTGGCCCTGAAAATTTTTCGCTGTAATTTTGCGGAATATAATTTTGGCCGCTGCCATCAGGTCCAAAATTAGTCTCAAGATCAAAGATAATTGTTTCTGGAGAAAAGCCTTTTTTAAAAGCAGTAGCGTAAACAAATGGCTTAAAAGAAGAACCGGGTTGGCGCGGCCTTATAGTTACATTAACATTGCCGTCGTTATGAATGTCAAAATAATCGCGAGAGCCAACCATAGCTAAAATCTGGCCTGTTTTCGGGTCAATAGCGGCTAAAGCCGCATTTCGTGCTTTAAATTGTTTTAAATTAGCGCTAGCTACTGCTTCTTCGGCAATGTTCTGTAGGTTCATATCCAAAGTAGTAATCACCTTTAGTCCGTCCTGCTCTAAAGTCGCATCGCCGTACTTTGCAGCTAAATATTCTTTAACAAACATAACAAAATGAGGCGCTTTAATTGAACCGCTTTTAGCAAACCAAAGGTTTGTCTGTTTAGCTTGGTCGGCCTCTTCTTGGCTGATATAGCCAAGCTGGGCCATTTTATCCAGAATTTTTGTTTGTTTATTTCTTAGTTCTTCTGGATGCGATCCATAAGGCGAATAATAAGTTGGCGCTTGTGGAAGAGCGGCCAACAGGGCTGATTCGGCTAAATTCAATTCTTGGGCGTTTTTTTGAAAAAAAGTTTGAGCTGCTGCTTCAATACCGTAGGCATTGGAGCCATAGGGAATTTGGTTAAGATACATGCTTAAAATTTGATCTTTAGAAAAAGAATGCTCGGTCTGCAGGGCTAAAATAATTTCTTTAATTTTGCGTTTATAAGTACGGCTTGAAGAAAGAATTGAATTTTTAATCAATTGCTGGGTGATTGTTGAACCGCCTTGAGAAATCGTTCTGTTGGTCAGATTAGCCCAAAAAGCTCGGATAATCGCTTTAAAATCAATGCCTTGATGCTTGTAAAAGCTTTCGTCTTCAATCGCTACGGTTGCCCATTTAATATAATCAGGAATTTGCTCCGGCGAGATGATTGTTCTTTGTTCTTCGCCGTGAATATCATAAAGCAGGATTTGGCCGGTGCGATCAAATATTTTGGTTGATTCTGTTATTTGTCTGGCATTGATTTGATTTGGATTGGGCAAATCCTTGGCAACATAGGCAAATGCGCTCAAAATCGCAATAATTGAGCCCAAAACAAAAACAGTCCCCAATAAAACAAAAATCTTAAAAAATTCTGAATATTTCCAGTTTTTCTTTATTTTCTTTAATTTAAACACGCTTTTAGCATAGCAAGAATTGGGGTTTTTGACAAGCTTGACGCGGGATTTTTGATATGTTAAGCTAATTTTATGGCTTTTAATGAAATTGAAGACAAATACTTGGGAAACAATCTTTACCTGCCTTGCATTTATATTTTTTGGCCGGTTATTTATCCTTTTCTAACTTTAGCTAAATGGCTGAAAAGCAAAAAGTCTTTATAAGAGAACAAGAAATAATCAATAGATTTTTTGAGACAGATAGAATTCAAGTGCCGGCTTTACCAAATTGGATAGACAATAAAATTATTAAGCATTGGCAAAAACTAATTTTTGATCTTCACTATCTGCCTAAAGTTTCTCTTGAGCAAAATTTGAATCTACCCTTGTGGCATGACAAGCCAAATAAATACTTTTATCAAAAAATCGAGCAAGGCCAACTTAATCAACAAGCAAAAAAACTGCCGGGAAAGTGGATATTGATTGATGCCAGAGACAAGCCGGCCAAACAAAGACCATGGCTAAGAAGTAAAGAACTTTGGTTTTTAGAAAAACTAGGGCTTAAGCCCAGAAATTATCTTAGAAAAAGCAGCAAACAATTGCATCAGCAGGAATATCTAAGCCCTGTTTTAAAACAAAATGGCTTTGGTTCAAGGTTTTGCTTATCAATTTATGATATAGAAATACTTAAGCCATGTATTTTAAAAATTCTCAAAATTAAAAATAAAAAAGTTAGACTGCCTTATTTTATAGAATATAATTATCTTGGCAATGCTTTTTACAAACAATGGGCCAAAACTCAAACATGGGAATGGTTTGAAGATAAATTTGAGCAAAACCAGAATTTAGCCGGCGGCTCGGGCTCAGTCTGTTGTATTGGCTGGGAGCCGCCTGATTTTTGGAGCACAATTTTAAGTTTTAGGCCGGTTGTAGAATTATAAGAACCTTTCGTCCGCCCTTGGCGGACTCAAGAACCTTTTAATTCGTGCTCCGCAAGAATTATAAAATTTATGAATAAGAAACTTTATCCAGCTTGGTTTTTTACCAATGAAAGATTAAATAAATTTTTAATTGGCTTAAAGAATCTTCAAATAAAAAAAGTTTTTGCTGTTGGCGGCAGCGGCGATTTTGCTTTTAATTTATTGTCTCTCTTAAAGATTAAAAAAATAGATCTCTGCGACATCAGGCCAACAGCTAATTTAACAATTAACTTTAAAAAATGCTTATTCAAAAAAAACAGCTTTAAAAAAGCGCTGAAGATATTATCTAATTTAAACTGCCTCAAAAAAACTGGTTTATGGTATAAATATAGTTTTAAGCAAATTAAGCATAAAAAAGATCATCTTTTGTACTTAACTTCTGAAAACAGATATCGATTATTACAAAAACAAATCAATAAGATGAATATTCATA
>Ga0265296_1002617_pt1 | contig 17805 bp, 15 predicted proteins | sample MunlanPumphouse1_FD_189073 | JGI IMG/M metagenome (GOLD analysis project Ga0265296, IMG submission 189073) | Groundwater microbial communities from a municipal landfill in Southern Ontario, Canada - Pumphouse #1 | ecosystem: Environmental > Aquatic > Deep subsurface > Groundwater | place...
ATTTTTTGGGACCTTTTGGAGAGGCATTTCAACAAAATTAATGTAGCGCTAGTTCTACGGAAGCAAGGGTTAGAGCTTAAAAAATGTATCATTGAGCCGCTGGAGGTCTTCACCGACCCGAACGAAGAACAAAAGGAAATCGAATTTGAGCCAAAATTAGAAGATGGTTCGTTTCGGCAATCTGTTTACACTGCGCGTGCGGTCGCCTATCAGTTCTTGATAGAAAATGGCTGCAAGTTAAGGTATAAAGATTTTAAAGTCAAAATTCGTTTTGTGAGTGAAGACACATTTTACGAGGAACAATCCGCCGGGCTTGGTATCGCTTTAGCGATAGTCGCTCAAGTGATAGGTTTAAGGTTAGATTCAATGGTTGTTGTGACAGGGGTTCTCGAAGAAAATGGGATGGTACTCAGTATCAATAATCAGGAAATAATCAGAGATTTGGAAACAAAACTTATTGCATCTGACAAGAGGGATGAAATTGAGAAAGTCATCACTCCAAGGGCACGTATTCCTTCACCGAGTTATCGGCTCAAGAAAGTATGGCCACCCGTTCAAGTTACGACGTTTAAAGAGGCTGTAGAGCGTTATTTTGAACATCAATGGAACAAGTGGCTTGATGAGCAAAATCATATCCACTTCCCTGAATATTATGTGCCAAGAGACGCTTTATTAGAGCAACTCGCTGATAAACTTGAAGTTGAACGTCTACTTGTCATTGAGGGTTTGATTGGAACAGGGAAAACTTTTCTTTTGAAGGGTCTAAGGGATAAACTAAACAAATTGCAGATGCCCCATCAATGCCTTATTGAAATTAAAGATAAGGATTTTACTCCCTGCTACTCACAATTAGCACGATTTTTCGATAGATACGGCGAGAGCGCTCTCTTCGACGCAATCCAAATAGGAGGGTACGCTTCTCAAGAGAAAGCGGAAATCGTATGCGATACCTTAAAGAATAGAGAATTTTTAATCTTATTCGACGAGTTCGAAAAGATCTTGGATTTTGAAGGGACTCGCGAGATTGTAGATGATGATTGCAGGACACTCATCGAACTGTTAGCCACCGCGGATATAGGGAATTCCAGAGTTCTTATTGCGACCAATGGGGAGATTGCTTTAGATGCCTTGGAAGGAAAGACGAAAAAAATACAAGGTTTTAGTCCAGACGAAGCGAAACTCTTTCTAAAGCATCACGGAATCAATCAACAACAGGACGTGGAGGATTTGATTGATGTCACTGATGGCCATCCTGCAGCTTTGCGTCTTATCGTTGCTTTGAAGCAGAAGCTGCCCGAAGTGGGGTTTAAAGTCTTTATAGAAGACTGGAAAGCGACTTATATTAATGGGAAGTCAATGAGCTACAAACGGATATTGCAAGCCATACTCGAAACTTTAGACGAGGAGGATAGAAGAGCTCTATATCATTTCTCGGTCTACCAACAGCCTGTGACTTATGATGGTATTAAAGCTTTGAAGATTAGACCTGATAGTCTATTACTACAATCGATGCCCATTTTTCTGGTTGAGCAGGAAGGAAATCTGTACTATCAACCGTCTGTAGTGGGAGACTACGCTTATTATCAGCTTGAATTGGATAAAAGCGCTTATCACGAAGTGCACAGATTAGCAGGTGGATACTACCAAAAAAAGGGGGATTACTTATCTTTTTGCGAAGCACTTTATCACTACAGAGAAGCTGATTATAAGCAAGGAGTGTACTATCTTGAACCTCTTACATTCGACAGCTTAGGAACTTTAGGATATTACCATTTGAGACTAAAACATTATCCGACCGCTGAGCGCTATTTTCGCAAACTGATAGACTTATTTGGAGAGGATGGTTGTCGAAGCCAAACTTTGAGTGATTTAGCATATTGTTTAGCAAAACAAAAAAGGAATGAAGAGGCTGAGCGTTTGTATCGGAAAGCGGCTGAAAAGGGAGATATTTCATCTTACGGTAGGCTTGCTATGTTACTGCTTCAGCGCAACAAGGAAGGCGACAAAGAAGATGCATGGGAATATTTTCAGAAGGCATACGCCGCAAAGTATGATTTTGGCGAGATGTATGTAATATTTGCAGAATATATGAGATTACAGGGACGGCTAAAAGACGCAAAGAGCATTGTCCAGTACGGGATTGCGGCTTTAGGCAGTAAAACCTATGATGGCTTGTATTGTGAGCTAGGGTTAATTTTCAAAGCAGAAGGAAAGTATGAAGAAGCTTGTAACGCATTTGAGCAGGGGTTGGTCAGGAAGCCATCAAGCGTTGTGATTTATAAAGAGTATATAACTCTACTAGTCGAACAACGAGACTTTTTAAAGCTTCGTGAGGTTATCGCGAAATCATTTAAACATATTCATGAACCACAAGTCGCCATGCAGGCTGGGAAACTTTTAATGGAACAGAGCGATTTAAGCGAAGCTATCAATATTATGGGACTTGCTCGTCAGTTCTTTGAAAAGGATGAGAGGGTTTATTCACTTCTTGCGAAAATCTATAGAGAGAGTGAACAACTTACTGAAGCAATCCGATTACTAACTGAAGCAATACCAGTTGTCCGTGAGCCGGGATGCCTCTATATAGAGTTAGGTATCATTTACTGGGATGCCGGGAACATCGACGAAGTTGTGGAGATATTAGATGCTGGTCTTCAGCATGTACCAGATTGTGAATGGCTCCTTTATTTCACAGCAGCTATATACAGAATTACGCAAGATTGGGATAACGCTATAAATATCCTGGAAGCGGCTAGAACAAAGTTTCCTCACGACAGGAATATATATTATCTCCTAGGTAAGGTATACTTGCAGGCTGGGAACGTGTCTAAAGCTATGGAAGTTTCAAAGGAGGGTGTAAAACGAACCCAGGAAACCTCTTATGATGCCATGATGATTGCTTTATGCTACACAATTATGGCAGAAGCCTATTTAGAGGCGGGAGATCGAAGTAAAGCGCTTGAAATGTGCGATATGGGTATCGAAATATGCTCCAGCCATTCACGTAGTTATTTGACCAAAGCGATGATCTATGAAAAGGAAGACGAGATTGAACAGGCAATTGTTATCCTGGAAAATTACTTTAGTTTCAGAGAGCCTGGGATTTGTCCTGATATAATCAAAGCTTTAATTGAGGAAAAAGGAATAGAAGCAGCTATGAACTCAATAGCCGCAGGGACAGAGGAGATTTCAAAGACATCAAGCCTTCCAGTGTATTTAGCCGTTCTCTATGTAAAGATAGGAAATTCTGAGAGGGCTTTACAAGTCCTAAATTTGGCGTAGTGGGGTGATTGCCATTGAGATGAAAGATACTCAAGTTGATGACATGATTGACTTAATCCAGAATTTTTTGGGAATTTGACGAAAATTCCCCCTTAATATTATAGTGGTCTCGAAAGGTGTAATTTTCACTGAAAGCTCCTAATCTCATAGAAGGTTAGGAGCTTTTTTCATAAAGTGAAACTGCATAACCACAAGTTGGAGGATTCCCCTAATTCTCCAACTCGCCTTTTCGTGATATTACCCTACAACTTGAGCACGCTCAACCCAAAAAAGGGGGGAAAGGATGAAAAGGAAGGACAATCCTTAATTCCCCCTTTCCTTCCCTGCCTGCCTAGCGGCGCAGGCAGGCCTTCCTTCCTTTCCCTTCTCCCATAATCACTTGTTTTCTGAGTTTTATCAAGATTAGGCGCTAACTGCAAAAGTAGAAAAAGAAATATAATTTTCCGGATTGGTGTTGTAGAAAAAACACCAATCGTATTTACTTTTATTTACACGATTGGTGTTTTGGGAAGATGAACCGCTGATGTTACAACATCACGCAGGATGCTATAAACATACGTTGGCGTTTAGGCATCTTTTTTTAGATTTGTCGAGTATACGCTCGCTAATCCAATACTATTTTATGCTTCTACTTTTAAAAAGTCAAGCCCCGTCTGGTTTTGTATGTGGATAACTCAAAAAAGAGTCTGAAAACAGGGGGTGAGATAAGATGAAATCTCAGCTACTACTAGACAATTCAGATTTGTCGGACTTGCGTTTCACTAATCCAAAAACAGAAGAAACTTACTCAGGTTTTGGTAGCCAGAAATGGTCAAAGGAGGATATGTTGTTTCGGTTATTGGAAGTCGAGTATTTTGGGGTACATAAGTTTGGGCTACGGCACAATGTGGAATTACTAATGGAACAGCGGCGTTTGCTTGAGGATATTGGTATCATCCCAATGCCCATCCCCTAGTAAATTCAGCGCCGTTCGAGAAAATTTGCGGGGTTGGTGATTAAATGGCGTCACCAATCCTTTTATCTTACAATTTCAGGAGGTGCTAAAAGGTGCCAAACACAACATCCCAAAATACCGATACTCGTCCACTACTTTGCGCGCCGACGCTACATGAATGTTATTTTGGCACGACTTTACAAGGTGAGCCAATTTTTCTTTCCAATTTTCTTGCCGATTTTTTAATGGAGGAAATGACAAAAGGTAGCGGGGTGGCAATAGTTGTTAATCCAAAAGATGAGCTTATAAAACAATTCGAGCAAGAAAGTACAAAAGTTGTGTACGGATAAAGATGATTTTCTGCCGTTTTAGTTTTAGTGAATGGGTGAGTTAGAAAGCAGTTTGTTACCCTGACTGCTTTCTAAGATTATAAAGAAAAATTGAAGGAGGAAAAAATCATGAAGGTCAGACTGACACTTATGATAATCTTGACTTTAATAGGAATGATCTCTGTTGCTAAGTTGTTGATACAACACTACAACTTATTTACGGCTAAAGACATCCCTGTTATTTCTGATTCTAAGCAGGAGAAGACGACGGAGAGGGAAACGATATTGAATAGCGGGCAAGCGGATAATCAGTATCCCTCCAAACAACTTTCCACTCCACAGGTAAAATCCGGACAATCAAAGACGATTAAACCTACATCAGCACGCCGAAAAGACAAGATTGTAAAAGCGGAAGCAAACTCCAAGATTGTGGATTTTACACAGCCTGCGGTGGATTACATCAAAAGTATTGAAGAATTTCGGCTTGCAGTCGAAACAGCAGAAGTTGCGGTTAAAGATTTGGAAAAAATAAATTACTAAGGTGAGGAGGCGAAATAACATGAAAACATTGGTTTTGCTGGGCATTTTTGCCCTTCTTATTTGCAACTGTTTTTCTGTTGCCGCTGAAGAGGCAGATGATGTCGAAGCTATCAATGGGCGGATGTCGGCGCTAGAGAGGGCATTGCAACAAATGGCGGAAATCTCCACGCAGGGAGCGCAAACAGTTCAACGCCTTGGCGGGAATGTTGAAAAACTTACGAACGATTATGGGAGTTTTAAGCGGGACGTTTTGCAACGCCTTACAGCAGTTGAACAAGAATTGGAGAGGTTGAGGTTGTTACAACAGAAACCGTTTATAAGTGCATTACCCAAAATACAGAAAGAAGAAACGGTGGATGGAGCCCCCAACTCTCTGTTGAGAGTGAGTGAAAGACTTCCTATTGAGAAGTCTGCTAAACTTATTAGCACCCGAAATGTTTATCGCTCTCCTATCCATCGCGTGGTTCATTACACACAAAATGGCCCGCGAGTTGTGTCCTACACTGTTCAACGAATGGAGAAGGGGAGTTATAAGGTGATTCGTCAAGAATAGCCAAGTGAAAGGGGGTGTATTTTGTGCAACAATCAAGGCAAGGATATCCGCCAATCCAGAATCCGCAACAAAGTCAGCAACCAACATCCAGCGCAATTGTGCCTCAGCATCAGGGTGCTTTATCACAGATACCACCTGCTTTTTTGCGACTTCGACAAAGGCAGCAAATCATTAGTGCCAGAGAATGCCCTAGGTGCCAAAAGCCATTGGTTGCGCAAAACGCATTATTTTGCGCGGGGTGCGGGTTGCCTCTGCTTGGAGCGCGGTGCCCGTCGTGTCAGAATACAGTCGAATACTATCCTGACCATATTATTATGCAGAGAAATAGAGAGATTTTCTTCTGCCCCCACTGCGGAACCGAGCTTGAATGGCGGCAGCAAAGCGGTGGACCGATATATCTTATAATCTGCTAAGATGAAAAGGTCGGGTTTTGAAGCCTGACCTTTATAAAATTTAATAAGGAAAGGGTGATTAAAATGACGCCTTATATCTGGCTTGCGATTTTATCAGGTATTGGTTTGTTAGCGCTGTTTGTTGAGTGGACAATCAAATCAAAAAAATCCCAAAAAAAGGAGAAAAAGCAGAGAGAACAGCAACAACAGGCAGTGATGATGTTTGGACCAAGTCAGGTTGCCCAAGCGAAAAAAGAGGAAGAGCAAGCCCAACTACAAGCCATTGAGGATGAGTATCAACAGTTGCAAGTGAATTTAGCAGAAGTTGATGTTGAAATCCAAATGATGGAAAAATGCCTGAATATTATAAGCCAACAAGGATGGAAAATACCTGCGCAGTTGGAATTATCCCTGCAAAAACAACAGTTGGAAAAGAAATTGTTAGAGTGGTCGATGAATGGCGTAACGCAAAAAAGTTTATATGACAGTGTTGAACGGCAAATAGAACAAATCGAAGCTCAATTACCAATTGTTGAGCACGGCGAGATGGGCCTGCAGATTATAGGTCAGCAGGGGGAAATCAGAAATCTTCTCCAGCAAATATCTCAAGAGCAAGCTGTTGCTCTGGGGGAGTTTAAACAGAATTTAGAAAAACAGTTCACTCCTGCTGAAGTGCAGAATATCCTCTCAAAAACTGATGATGTATTAAAAGAAATGCTGGTAATGACAGCGGCTGCATTGACTCAAAACCCACCGCTGTTGTCATCACCCCCATCACCATAAAATGTGATGAGGAGGGATAGAGGAAATGTATGAATTTGAATCATTGGCCACTACGATGAAAGCCTTGAAAAAAGAAAAAGAGAGGCAAGAAGAAGTGGCGTTGGAAAGAATTAGAGAAACGGGCAGGGCGCTGAAACAGAGCATCAATTTGGAACATCTACGACAAGGGCGAGAGCGACAGGAGCGGCAACGTAGAATTAGCTATCATCAGCGGCAGCAGAGGCGGATAGCTGAGTTAGAAGCAACCAAGATATTATACCAAGATGAAATTGAGATGCTTTCAACATCGGCGCAAAGCACTCAAGGGGTTGAAGCGGAACAATTACAACTGATGGCTCATAAGCGCCAGCTCGATATTATGGAAATTGAACAAGAACTTGCAGGAATGCGGTCACAAAGCCGTGGTTTGCTTCGCTCCCAGATTCGGCAAATTGAGAATCGAATTGAAATGTTAGATGAGATGCTCCAGACACAAGAGCAGATGCGGCTTGAAAGCCAATTAAGACAAATGGAAGAAGAAAAATTAAGAGAAGAAGCAGAGAAATTAGTAAATGCGAAGCGGGAATTAGAAGAAAAATACCCACCTGAAGTGGCCAATCAAATTTTGGAAGAAATAAGGCGCCTGAAAGCGAGGAAAATGGCAAAGGAAGACGAATTTTAATCCGTAAATGATTTAAGCATCTCTCAAGAATACAGAGAATACAGAAAAGAAGTGAGTGCTTGGGGGCTGCTTTCTACGAAAGGAGAAGAAAGATAATGAGTAAGATTTTAATCGGCTATGATAGCAAAACTAAAGAACGGATTTACCTTACCCCAGAAGATCTATTCATTCACGCTGATGTTATCGGCGCAAGTGGCACTGGCAAGAGTGTCTGGGCTGGCGGGGTAGTAGCCAAGCAGGTTATTGACCAGACCTTATTGGCTAGCCCTTTTGACCCAAATGCTTTTCATAGTCTGATTGTCATTGACCCACTTAGGGACTTATTCACGCAACTCAGCGAATACTGCGCTGCTCGTTTTAGGTCAGAGGACACAATCGCTATTAGTTTCAACGACACTTACAATCAGAGTATTGGACTGAACTGGTTGGAACCCTGCCATCTCAATGCTTTCGCTCACGCTGATTTGGTAGGACGAGGCATTGCCAAAGCGATTGGTCAGCAAGATGAATACTTCTCAATGCCAAGTCTTGACAGGTGGCAACGCAACGTTCTGGTGCCAATAATTCGCTACAACCAGATAACTGGTGAGAATTTGCCATTGCCAGCCTGCTACGACTTTCTACACGATTTCTACTTTCAAAGGCAAATACTCTCGAGGGTTGACGATTACTACCTAACGACAGAGTGGGAAATTTTAGCAGAGAATAGCAAACGCCAGCAAGAGGATGCGCTCTTAGCAGTCCACAACAGAATAGCCAAGTATGCCCAAGACGAGACTTTGAGACGAATCCTCGGGCAAGCAAAGACAACTATTGATTTTGGAGAATGCATGGACAATGGCAAAATCCTCCTTTTTGACACCAGTCCGGTCAATATCTCTCAAGAAGCAAGCCGATTACTGAGCATCGTTATTTTGGATAAGATTATGATGGAAGGATACAAGAGGCTTGCCAGACCCAAGCACGAAAGAAAGAAAGTATTAGTGATTGTTGATGAAGCCCATGCTGTTTTCACGCCAGATTTAGCCTTGTCTTTGGCAACAGCAAGGAAGATGGGCATCTCGTTTATGCTCATCCATCAACATTTGTATCAGTTGAAGAAAGAGAGCGAGGATTTGTACTGGGCTGTGCTTGGCAATTGTAAAACAAAGATTTGTTTCGGCGGGTTATCTCGTCCTGATGCGGAGGTAATACAAGGAGAATTCCGCACTGGTGAGCTTGATATGAAGCGTATAAAGGATGAGCGCTATCATACATTACTCATTCCTTATGAAACAACCCGTGAAACAAGAACCTACAGCCGGGGCGAATCTGATGAAAAAGGGTGGAACGAAGGCGAGACTGATGGCTGGTCTGAAACTGAGACTGAGACATTTGAGCAGGGTGAAGGAGAAAATTGGACAAAGACAGAGGGAGAGAATTGGAGCGAGACTGAAGGCGAGAGTTGGGGCGAAAGCACTTCTGAAAACTGGGAAGAATCAGAAAGCAGCAGCGAGAGTTATCAGGAAAGTCGTAGCAGAAGTAGCAGCAGAGGCAGAACCATTACCAAAGGAGAAGAGGAAGATATAGAAAGTAACTCAGAATCAAAAGGCAATGTAATTTCAAGCTCAGACGGGCAGCAGACATCACGCAGTAGCTCACATGGAGGTTCCTTTTCTTTGACCCATAACAGGCAAATATCAAAAACTCAGGGAGGTAGTAAAAGCAGAAGTTTAGGAGGAAGCAAGTCAATAAGTCATAGTAATAGCAAGGGATTCACCAAAAGCTTAAGCAAAAGCAGGGGGCGTTCAGGAAGCAATAGCAAAAATATAGGAGAAAGTATAGCTATTGCACCTTTCTACGAATATAAACAGGAGCGCGAGCTCTCAAGCAGAACCTTTTGGTCGCTTGAAGAACTGCGGGAAGAGGCGATTGCTGAGATAAAGAATCTACCAGACAGATGCTTTATGCTTAAAGTTAGAAATCAGCCTACAAGAAAGATTGTTGCGCCGACAGTCAAGAAGGTAGGTGTTATAGAAGAGGATGTTGCGCAACTACAAGAAAATAGCTACCGACAATATGCTAAACCGGTCGAAGAGATTGATAGGGAGATAGAAGAGAGAAGGCAACGGATTCTTGGAAATGGATATGAGCCTGTAATTTTAGAAACAATCCAACAACGAGTATCAGCAGAAGTATCATCGAAACGCGCTAAGAAGGAAATCCGAATGCCAGGGAGAAAAAAATGGGTCTGAACGAAAAAACGGAAAAGAGGAAACGACAATCTCGGTATAGGGCTAACCCGAAACGCGATGTGGGCACTCGCATCACAGAGAGAGATATTAAACTTTTTGAGACAGTAGTCAAAGAGCAATTTTTGACTTGTGACCAACTTAGGCAACTTTTTAATGTAAGCCTCTCTACAATGACAATTCGCTTGCGGAAATTGTGGAATCAAGGGTATTTGGGCAGGGCGTTTGCGCCTGTTAGTTTTGGGTCAAGCCCTGCTATTTATTATCCGACCACAAAGTGTTTTAACACTATCATTGAAAGGACAGGCAGGAGTAGAGAGGAAATAAACTGGACTACTGGCAAGAGCAAGGTAAGCCCTGAAAAGAAACAGCACGAATTGAATGTAAATGAGTTCAAAGTCTCTTTGATGTTTGCCTTGCGTGAGAGATATGGGGAGGCGGCATTAGCTTCTTATTGGTGTAAAAAAGAGGTGGAGGGGGAATCACCAGGGGTTGGACTCCTTCTCTGTGAGAAGGGAGTGGATTACTGGGATTACGTGCGAGACCCGAGGCCAGAGCCAAGTGAGCCAAGAGGGAACATCCCTATTAGGCCTGACCGATTTATGGGGCTTAGGATAGATGGAGAGCCACAATACTACTTTGTAGAGATTGACCGTGGCACAATGCCCCTAAAACGTATTCGGCGAAAATTTAAAGGTTATCGCGCCTACTACCTTTCTGGTGGCTTTTTGAATAAGTATGGACAGGAAGGAGATGGGATAGAGGATTATCCCTTCAGGGTGCTTGTTACTGCGATTACTGATGAGCGACGCAATAACCTTGTTGAACAAGCCATTGCTATTGGGAGTTTAGAGATGATATGGTTTTCTGTGTTTTCGGAGTTTATCAGTGACCCACTTGGCAAGGTTTGGGTGCGGGGAGCAGAATATCAGGAAATTCTAAGACTGATGCCTAAAGAAACTAAAGGTAGACTTGCCGGAGCTTATCGAAAAGTTGAAAGAGATAGAATTGTGGAAGCAAGGATTAAAAAGTACAGTATCTTGGATTAATTTCTCCCTTTCAACCCACCCACCCATTTCCCCCTTTAAAAATTTCAACCTTATCTCTCCACTGCTTTTTTCATTTTACCATAGGTGCACTGACCATCCATCAAGGTAGTACAAGTCTCCACCTTGACAGACTGCGCAGCTTCGCTGTGGAAAAATCTATGATTTTACACACAGTTTGCTGCTTGGATTAAAATTAAAAGTTTTTAGTATTAAGGAAGTTAAAAGAGGCTTCTTTTCCGCATTCTCTCGCCCTATATTATCTTTTCTTGGGCTGAATGCGGATATTCCTTTGAAGCCTCTTTTTTTATTTTTGCAAACTTTTGATTTCAATCTGCCCAACCCTATGTCTTATAGAAAATGAGCAGTGGATTTCCAGCAAGAAGCTGCTCAGTAATAAGTAAAGCTGGCTAGAAAGGAGAAAAAACCATGTCTTACCTGGAAGAGGCAAAGGAGAAGGTTGAGAAGATATTCGCACAAGAGTTGAGTGAGAAAGATACGATTGCAGCAATACAGGAACTCTTTGAGAAAGAGTTAGTTGATTCCTTCAAGAACGGCATAGAGGTTGGCAAGAAACGATCTTCTCAACCCAAGGACGCTCAGAAGAAAAAGTAGCGTCTAAGCCCAGCGGGGAGGCTTCGCATCCCCGCTTTTTCTCTTTTTTTGGTTTTAGCCCCACCCTGCCCTTGCAGCTTTGCTTCCCTTGTTTAATTTAATTCAATTTCAGCCTTCCTTGTCTCATCTCTTCTTTCATTTTTTGAAATTTGCAAAGCTCTTAACTTTTCCCCAAATTTCTGCGCTCACAAGTTCGCTTGGAATTTTGGATAGTTAAGGCTCTGGCGACTTGTCAAGGCCGATGCCCCTATTGATAAGATGGCAAAATGCTGCGCTCGTTCAGACATCTATTATACTCCCTCTTGGTTAAGCCAAGAGGGAGTTACTCACTCCCTTGCATTTTTCTCACTTATCAACAGGCAACCCCTACGCCTATGACAAGCCGCTTCCAAATTTCTGGTGTTCGCACCTGGAGATGAGCAGAAGGCTTATCTCTGATGAGCAGACCGTAGCAGAAACTACGGGGAAGAGGTCGATGCTCATGAAATCATTAAAGACAAAAAGATGAAAAAAGATAATTTTCACAGACTGAAGGTGCAGGTGCAGTTAGTGCGAGATAGAGCAGCCAGACAAATGCCTATGGTTAGGACACCGGATGAAACTTATCAACTAATCAAAGATGAAATTCTAAAATGGGATAGAGAAAAATTCTTAGCAGTGATGCTTAATGCTCGCAATGGGGTAATCGGCATTGATGAAGCTTCTTGCGGGAGTGTGAATAGCAGTATTGTACACCCAAGAGAGGTTTTCAAAGCTGCAATTCTTGCTAATGCGGTCTCAATAGTACTGATTCATAACCATCCTTCGGGCGATTTTGAGCCGAGCGAAGATGACCTTGAAATTACCAAGCGATTGGTCGAAGCAGGAAAAATACTGGGCATTGAAGTAATTGACCATCTGATAGTCAGCAAAGAAGGATATTACAGCTTTAAGGACAAAGGATTGATTTGAAAATCTGAAAAGAAAACGCCCCAGCGGGAGGCTTTATATCCCGCTAATTTCCTTTTTTTTGTTATTCCTTGTCGAATTAAAAACCGCCAGGCCGTGCTTGTAATATTTGACCTGGCGGTTCAGTTTTATGATAAATCATTGCCCTTTTTCTGTCAAGAGCCCACCCAGCCACCCTTTGTTTATAATATTTGCCAAAGCGCTTCGGAAAACTTTCTGTTCCTCCGCGCTTTGGTTGATGGTCAAGCTGTGGAAAAGCCATTGAGCTTCGCTCAATAAGTATTATGGAAAAAGAGAAAGAGAAAATAAAATGTGATGAGTGTGGAGTTTACAGCGGAGAGATAGAAAAGTTTGATGACAGGGAATGGTGTCCTGTTTGTTTGGAAGAAAAGACTGGCATCTGTGAAAGATGCGAAGAGAGGTTCTATAAAGAGAAGCTGATAACCTTTGATGATAAAATCTGGTGTGAGGATTGTTTAGATAAGGAGACGGTTATATGCGCTGATTGCGAAGAGCGGGTTTATCGCGAAGAGGTTAGATATGTAAGCGATGAGCCGATTTGCGAAAGTTGTTATGATAATAATTATTTTCAGTGTGAGGGTTGCGAAGATTATTATCATAATAACGACTATGGCGATGATGGCTATTGCCGGCATTGCCTTGAGGATGATAAACCAAGTATCTGTCCGAATAACAAAAGATATTATCAAAAAAGCCGCCGGGATTTGGCTGTTGGTGTGGAGATTGAAGCAGAAGGCGGAGATTATCACGATGTTTATTATGATTTAGCAGATAGGGGTTTTGGAGTTTGTTCTGATGGAAGCCTTGCTGTTGGCGGCATAGAAATACAAGTGCCGGCGTCTAGTAGCGGCAAGACTTACAAGCTGGTGCATCAGGCCTGTGAGAGTTTGGAAGAAAACGGTTTTGAAATATCAAAAAAATGCGGGCTGCATGTCCATATTGAATACCCCAGCCGATTAAAAACTATCAAACATTTGCTTTTGATGATTTACGCTTGCGAGCCTGTTTTCTATGCCATCAACCCAAAGAGCCGTCAAGATAATAACTTTTGCCAGCCGCTTAATAAAGCTTTTAGCGTGCATGAGATTGTGAGAACTAAAGCCGAAGAAATTGACAAGCTTTTTTACTCTAAAAAACATCCTCGCTTAACAGAGTCAGAGATTAGAAACTTCAAGAAGTGTAAGTTCAACGAGTGCCGATATTTTGGCTTCAACCTTCACTCTCTCTTTTATCAGAAGACAATAGAGTTTAGATACCACGCCGGCACAATTGACCCTAAAAAAATAATGCGCTGGGTTGACTTCTTAAAAGCGATCCTGCTGTATGTCCGGTTTCATTATAAGCAAGAGAAGGTTTTGGGCCTGATAGAGCAACCCACTGTTTTAAGTAAAATTAAATATCTAAAACAACTATTAAAACTTGATGAGCCATTGGCCAATTATCTTATCAATCGCTATCTAAAGTTTAATAAAAAATATGTGCGGAATCATTTACGCTAAAAATCTAGTTGACAATAACCCGGTCAACAACCTTGTCAAAATCCTCTATCAGAATCAAAAAGAGAGAGGACAACAAGGCTTTGGTTTTGTTGGGCTGAACAATGAACAGATAAGCACCTACCGGGCCACTGATGAAAAGGGGATTATAAAATACTTAAACGAATATCACTACGACGAGATTATCTTTCATCACCGCTTGCCGACTTCCACAGAGAATACCCTAAAAAGCACTCATCCGTTTGTGGTAGAGATTGCAGATAAAAAATACTACTTTATGCACAACGGCATTATTCAAAACGCCGATAAGCTAAAAGAAAAGCACTCAAAAAAGGGTATTGTATATGCAAGTCTTGCTTTAGAGCAAAGCGAAGGGAAAGAATGGGCGAGTTTTAACGACAGCGAGGCTTTGGCCTGGGAATTTTGTTTGTGGCTTTTAAATAAAAAGAAAAAGATAGAAGCCGAAGGTTCAGTAGCTTTTGTCTGCTTGGAAACTAACAAAAAAACTCACCGAGCTTTGAAACTTTACTTTTACAGAAATGACGGAGCGCCGCTAAAAATCTACAAAGACAAAACCTTGTTTTTGTTATCCTCAGAAGGTAGCTACGCAGAAGCAAAAAAGAACTGGCTTTACTTTTGGGATTATCAAAAGAGGCATATTAGAAGATACAAGTTTTTAGAGATTCAAAACCCCAAGGTCTTTAGCTTTAATAAATACGATTACAGCTTTTTTGATAATGGGGTTGATGATCCAAATAGCGAATTTGACCTGTTAGCAATGAAAGATGAAATCATGGTTTTAGAACAGGAACGGGATTATCTTTTATGTGTTGGCAAGTATGTTGAGGCAGAGGCAATAGATGATGAAATAGAAGACTTAAAAGAACAATTAAAAGAGGCGAAAAAATTGCTTAATGCGCAATCACTTGACAACCTTTTAATGGAATAATAAAATAGAAACAGATAGACGCTTTCGTGCTTGGGCGTTTAGTCTCATCGTAAGTAAACAAGCACACTTACGATTTTTTTATTATTAAAATCGCTCAATGGCTTTTCCACAGCTTGACCACAAGTTCGGCGTCCCACCCTGCCCAACGCCGAACCTAGAAAGGTGTTCCCTATAATTCAAGGCTTTGACTGTCTTCTATAATAGATTTATAATTAAAAGAAGCCCTTACGGCGCCCTAAAACAGGCTTCGCTGTTGTCCTTATAAAGCTTCAGGGAGCAAGGACAGCGATAGAGCTTTTTCCCTGGCCAAAAAGCCCTGTTGCTAAGGGCTTGTTTTTGGTTATATTCAAATCTTCCCTTTACCTGCTTTGGGTATTATGATATAATTTTTTTGAGGGTTATACAGGAGAATTCGCTACAAAAGGAGGGAGCTTTTATGTCAAAAATTCCAGAAGAGATTACTGAACTTTTAGTTGAAGTTCAGGAAGAAATAGAGGAAGAAGCTCGCATCAGAGAACAAGAAAAAATCCAAGAACAGAAGGAACTACAGGAATACTTGAGTTGGAAGCAAAGCCAATATGAAAATTCCTTAGAGGGAGCTAAATACATTCTGAACTGGACTAAAGATTTCCTTAGCACAGAAGAAGCAAAACAACTTAAGAGAATATTGTCTCAACTGAACAAAAATGAGCTAATAATCTTTTCTTCCTCTAATTTTTACCACTGTCGTCCCACAAAAGATTATGGCGCTATTGCTACACTTTGGATTGATTTTTCAACCGAGAGATTATGTTATAGCGAACGATATAAATGGCTTGGTTCAGGAGAGCACTTTGTCTTCCTCACTCCTGAGCAAATAGCCAGTAATCTTGACCCGCAATATATCAAACTAGCCCAAAAGCATCTTTCAAGCGAGAAGGTATGGGAAACGATTAAAAAGCAAGTACAAAACCTATCCACATCCACTTGTTGACAGTGATACGAAAGTGGGTAATCATAATAACAGGCAGCATCGGAGTACTAATGTTCGTCTGCATACAGTATTTCATGACCCTTAATTCAGCTCCCTGTTGGCTCAGAACAGTGGGGGCAATAATTCCTGCCATCATTTTGTTTATCACCGGAATTCTGCTTGTTTATCTGACTTAAACTGAGTATTAGTAAAATAATAGTAAAGGAGTAAAAAGATATGTTAGGCTCAACAAGGAAAGAAAGGCCAATTGATGAGAACTTAGTGAGGGCTTTAGGTAATCTTAAAGATGATGGAGTGATGGTTCGGCTAGAGCAGCCGACGCCGGATAACAAAATCATCATTTTGACCAAAAACTATAAAACAGTCATTGGCTGTAATGAGCTTGGTTTTTGGCTAATAAGTCATGGGCTATTGAGCGAATGTGTTGACAGATAAAAAAATCATTAAAAAGTTAATAATGGCAGGGCTTTGTATTGTTTCAAGACAGCGCTTTTGGTTTTCTGATATATATTTCGATTTTACTTGTAATACAAAGTTGCATTTGTTATAATGATTAAAGATTGTCAAGATAAACCCGTAAATTCGGAGGAGTTGCTGTTGATGAATAAAATAATTCTCCCATATCTTAATCCCACCAATATAGCTTTCCTATTCACCTTACCAAGAATCTTTGGCTGAGTTAAGTAAGCCTGTAGATGCTTAATCTGCAAGCTTACTCCTACCAGATTTCCTATCGATTTAATTTCCATTGCAATAATTTTTCTGATTTGTTATATTATACTTAACATACGTTAAGTCAGTACCTCGACAACAAAATACGTAATAGCTAAGAAGCTTGAAAGGGTTGAGTAATGACGCTTGAATCTGAATTTGTTAAGCAGATACGGATTCCAATCCATGGATATGTAGGCGTGACCAAGGAAGAGTTAAGAATAATTGAGCTACCAGTATTCCAACGCTTGCGAGATATTTCTCAATTGTCGTTTGTTGATAGAGTTTATCCTGATGCTGTGCATAAACGATTTTCACACTCGTTGGGCGTTATGCATCTGTGCGGCAAATATGGAGAGCGTTTTCAAAAATTGGGAGCATTCCCGTTCGATGAAAACGATATCCAGCTTTTTCGCTTGGCTGGATTATTGCATGATATAGGGCATGGTCCTTTCTCGCATGCTTTTGAACATGCTATGGGAAGGTATGTTTTGCCCAAGGTGGGCGATGAAAAAGGTTGGCGAGGTGCTCATATTCGATTCGGGCAAAGAGTGATTTGGGAAAAAGAATATGGGCTTTGGGAAAAGCTAGGAGAAACCCGAGCAAAGCCCATATCAGATTTAATCGCAGGCAAGCCGGCTGGATTCCCTCAACCTGTAGTAGATGCGATTACGGGTTTATTTTCGGCAGATAGGCTTGATTACTTATTTCGTGATGCTTATCATGCCTTCACTATTGAATATGGCATGATTGACATAGAGCGCGTAATCAACTCCCTAGTAATTGATGGAGAAAAATCTCTTTATTTGGAAAAAGGAAGGCATGCATTAGAAGGAGTTATTTTTGCTTACTATTATATGTATCGTGCATTGTATTACCACCATACAGCAAGGGCTGCTTTTGTTCTCTTTTTAAGGGTTATAGATGAAGCGTTTAGACATGGGATAATAAGTCCTGATGAGATGTTAAGACCCGATAAATATGTGAAATTTACAGATGGTGAAAGTTTATCAAAAATCCTGAATTACGAAAATAATCAAGGTTGCCCACTAAACCGTGAGAAAACAAAACAGGTAAAAAATTTAGCCTTTAGGCTTTTGCGAAGAGATTTACCGAAGTGTGTGATAACAGAAGCAGATTTTATTGGACATATAGACGAAAAGACGAGCATTGAACAACAAGCCGAAAGCTATGAAGGGAAACGGAAGTTGGAAGAAAAAGTCAGGGAGATATCGGGGCATGATATTTTGATAGATACTCCATTATTTGTTCCATATCCATTACCACTTCCACTGCTTAGAGGTGGAGAAGAAGAGCCCACAATTGTAGTGAACTTCAATA
>Ga0265296_1002618_pt1 | contig 17799 bp, 13 predicted proteins | sample MunlanPumphouse1_FD_189073 | JGI IMG/M metagenome (GOLD analysis project Ga0265296, IMG submission 189073) | Groundwater microbial communities from a municipal landfill in Southern Ontario, Canada - Pumphouse #1 | ecosystem: Environmental > Aquatic > Deep subsurface > Groundwater | place...
GGTTGGTCTGGTCCATGAACTGCGACAGCTGCGACGACCCGAAGAACTCGCGCACGGCCGCGGCGGCCGGCTTGGCGTTGATCAGGTCGTGCGGCATCACCGTGTCGATATCGACCGAGGACATGCGCTCCTTGATGGCGCGCTCCATCCGCAGCAGGCCGACGCGGTACTGGTTCTCCAGCAGCTCGCCGACCGAACGGACCCGGCGGTTGCCCAGGTTGTCGATGTCGTCGATCTCGCCCACGCCGTCCTTCAGGCCGACGAGGATCTGCAGCACGCGCAGGACGTCGTCCTTGCGCAGCACGCGGATTTCATCCGACACGTCCGGGGTTTCCAGACGCATGTTCATCTTGACCCGGCCGACGGCCGACAGGTCATAGCGCTCGCTGTCGAAGAACAGCGAGTTGAACATGGCTTCGGCGGCTTCCGGGGTCGGCGGCTCGCCCGGGCGCATCACGCGGTAGACGTCGAACAGCGCGTCCTCGCGGCCGGTGTTCTTGTCGATGCGCAGGGTGTTGCGCATGTAGGCGCCGACCGTGACGTGGTCGATGTCCAGCACGTCGATGGTGGTGAAGCCGAAGCCTTCCAGCAGTTCGATCGTCGGGGCGTCCAGCTCGTCGCCGGCCTCGGCGTAGATCTCGCCGGTCTCGTAGTTGACGGCGTCGGCGGCCAGGTACTTGGTCAGCAGGGCGTCGGCGGCCAGCGACAGCGACGTGGTCGTGTCGCCCAGCTTCTTGGCCTGGCGGGCGCTGATCTTGGCGCCGGCGGGCGCGATGACTTCACCGGTGTCGGCGTCGACCAGGTCGAACTCCGGCTTCACCCCGCGCCAGCGCTCGGCCTTGTACGGCGTGACCCAGCCTTCGCCGCGCTTCTCGTAGGGGACGGTCTCGTAGAAGGTCTTGAGGATCTCCTCGCCGTCCATGCCCAGGGCCATCAGGAAGGTCGAGGCCGGCAGCTTACGGCGACGGTCGATGCGAGTGTAGACCACATCCTTGGCGTCGAACTCGAAGTCCAGCCACGAACCGCGGTACGGGATCACGCGGGCGGCGAACAGCAGCTTGCCCGAGCTGTGCGTCTTGCCCTTGTCGTGGTCGAAGAAGACGCCCGGCGAACGGTGCATCTGCGAGACGATGACCCGCTCGGTGCCGTTGACGACGAAGGTGCCCTTGTCGGTCATGAGCGGGATGTCGCCCATGTAGACGTCCTGCTCCTTGATGTCCTTGACCGAGCGCGCGCCGGTCTCTTCATCCGCCTCGAACACGATCAGGCGCAGCTTGACCTTCAGCGGCGCGGCATAGGTCATGTCGCGCTGGATGCATTCCTCGACGTCGTACTTCGGGTCCTCGAACTCGTAGGAGACGTATTCCAGGATGGCGCGTTCGTTGAAGTCCTTGATCGGGAAGACCGACTTGAAGACCGCCTCGATGCCCTGGTCCTTGCGCGGACCGCTGCGCACTTCGCGCTGCAGGAACTGCTCGTAGGAGGCGCGCTGAACCTCGATCAGGTTCGGCATCTGCACCGCTTCGGGGATCCGGCCGAACGAGTGGCGGATGCGCTTCTTGCCGGTGAAGGTGGTGGCGTGTGCGAACTGGCCGTTGGCGACGGCGACTTCGGCTTTGGACTTGGCCATTCTGTCTTCCCAATGCGCGGCCCGGGCAGGCCGCGTTCAATGCAGCAGCCACGGGTCCGCCTCTCGGGCGACCCGCAGCCATCGGTTTCGGCGTCCACCCTCGGGCCTTTCGGCTCCAGGACGCCTGAAATGTAGAGCTCCCTTGGGGAGGAGCACGCCTTCGCTCGGTCGGAGGGCGACGGACCGGGCCTCGGCGCTTTCGCGCGCATACGGGGGGTGTCTGCGGGACCGGCACATATACTCGCTTCTTCGACGAAATAAAGGCCCCTGCTGATCTTTCCTGACCCGTGCGCGGCGACGGAGCACGGGACCGTCCCGGCGACGCTGTCGGGCGCCCCATTGCTTTGCTGCGGGCGGGAAAATAGCGTCCTCGCATGAAACACCTCCTGATCGCCGCCGCCGCCCTGTCCCTCGCCGCCTGCGCCGGCGCCCCGCCGCCTCCGGTCGCCGCGACGCCCGGAACCGGCACGGCCGAGGGCTGGGCCGCCGGCAATGCCCAATATCTGATCCTCAACGGCGCGCGCCGCGGCTGGACCACCACCGAATCGGGCCTGCAATACCGCCGCGTCGGCCGCGCCCGTCCGGAGGGCCGCCAGCCCTCGGGCTCGGACACGGTCAAGGTCCACTATCGCGGGACCTTCGTCGACGGCCGCGAGTTCGACAGCTCCTACAGCCGCAACGAACCGGCCGAATTCCCGCTCAACCGGGTCATCAAGGGATGGACCGAGGGCGTCGCCCTGATGCGCGAGGGCGAAACCTTCGAATTCGTCATCCCCGCCTCGCTCGGCTACGGCGAACGCTGGGTCGGCGGCGACGAACTGCCGCCCAACTCGACCCTGCTGTTCACGGTGGAACTGCTTGAGGTGAAGCCGGCGGGCTGAACCCCCAACATGACGGCGTTGTAATGCGCGGCGGTCCTGTCCCGCTTGACCCCCGCCCGCGCGCGGCGTGATCTGCACCTCCCCTCGTCCGAGAGTGTCCGATGAAGCCTGCCGCCCGCCTGCTCGCCTCCGCCTGTGCCGCCGTCCTTCTGTTCGGGGCCGCGCCCGGGCTGGCCCAGGTCGGAACGCCCGCCCTCGACCGCGTCCTCGCCCCCATCCCCGCGCCCCGGGACGTGGCCTACCCGGGGGTGATCACCCTCGACATGGACGCGACCGACATCGACCGGCGCATCGTTTCGGTGAAACAGACCATTCCCGTCGCCGGCCCCGGCCCGCTGATCCTGCTCTATCCGCAGTGGATCCCCGGCAACCACGGCCCCGTCGGCCCGGTCGACGACCTCGGCGACCTGCGCATCAGCGCCAACGGCCAGCCGCTGCGCTGGGTCCGCAACACCGTCAACACCAACGCCTACGAGGTCGAGGTCCCGGCCGGCGCGACCGCGGTCGACGTCTCGTTCAAATGGCTGACCCCGATCGACGGCTCCCAGGGCCGCATCGTCATCACCGACGAGATGCTGAACATCCAGTGGGAGAAGGCCCTCCTCTACCCCGCCGGCTATTATTCGCGGCAGATCACCTTCCAGCCGACCCTGCGCCTGCCCGCCGGCTGGCAGTACGGCACGGCGCTGGACACCCGCTCGTTCCAGAACGGCGTGGCGGCCTTCGCCCCGATCACCCTCGAGCATTTCGCCGACAGCCCGCTGTTCGCCGGGGCCCACTATCGCCAGATCGACCTCGATCCGGGCGGCCGTTCGCCGGTGCGCCTCAACATCGTCGCCGACGACGCGAAGATGCTGGCCGCCACGGACGAGCACATCGAGCTGCACCGCAATCTGGTCGATCAGGCCGACCGCCTCTACGGCGCCCGCCACTACAACCACTACGACTTCCTGCTGGCCGTCAGCGACGACCTCGGCGGCATCGGTCTCGAGCATCACCGCTCGTCCGAGAACAGCGTCGACACCGACTATTTCACCGACCCGACCTCGACCTTGGCGGACCGCGACCTGCTGGGTCACGAATACACCCACTCCTGGAACGGCAAATGGCGTCGGCCGGCCGACCAGCTGACCCCGACCCTCAACGAGCCGCTGCAGAACTCCCTGCTCTGGGTTTATGAGGGCCAGACCCAGTACTGGGGCCTGATCCTGACCGCCCGCGCCGGACTGATGACGAAGCAGCAGGCCCTGGACGTGTTCGCCAACACCGCCGCCACCTACGCCGCCGACAACCCCGGCCGCGCGTGGCGCGCCATGCAGGACACCACCAACGACCCGATCATCGCCCAGCGCCGGCCCCAGCCGTGGGGCAGCTTCCAGCGCGGCGAGGACTATTATCGCGAAGGCGCCATGATCTGGCTCGACGCCGACACCCTGATCCGCGAGCAGACCGACGGCCGCAAGTCGCTGGACGACTTCGCGAAAGCCTTCTTCGGCGTTCAGGACGGCAGCTGGGACCCCGCGCCCTATACCTTCGCTGACGTGACCTCGACCCTGAACGGCGTCCAGACCAACGACTGGGCGGCCTTCCTGCGCACCCGCCTCGACGCCGTCGGTGCGAACGCCCCGACCCCGAACGCCGGCATCGAGCGCGGCGGCTACCGCCTCGTCTGGCGCGAGACGCCCAACGACTATTCAAAGGCCCTGAACAAGGAGCTGGGCCGCGTCGACTTCCAGTATTCCCTGGGCCTCAGCCTGAATGCGACCAACCGCGTCACCGCCGTCCGCTGGGGCTCGCCCGCCTTCGAGGCCGGCCTGACCTCGGGCTGGGAGGTCGTCGCCGTCAACGGCCGCGCGGCCAGCGCCGACGCGATCTCGGAAGCCATCACGGCCTCGAAAGGCAATACGACCCCGATCGAGATGATGCTCAAAAAGGGCGACCGCTTCCGCACCATCGCCTTCGCCTACCACGACGGCCTGCGCTACCCGCACCTCGAGCGGATCGCGGGAACCCCCGACCGCCTCGGCGACATCCTGTCCCCGCGGCGCCGTTGATCGTGAGGGACAAGACGATGATCCGCACCGCCGCCCTCGCCCTGCTGCTGACCTCGGCCGCCCTGCCCGCCCTGGCCCAGGTCCCGGCCTCGCAGGCCCAGACGCCCCTGCCCGCCCCGACCAGCCTGCCGCGCGCCCTGCCCCCCATCCCGGCGCCGCAGGACCGTGACTATCCCGGCGTCATCGGCATCCAGGCCGACCTGACCGACCTCGACCACAAGGTCATCCGGGTGCGCCAGACGGTCCCCGTCTCGGCCGGCCACCTCGTGCTGCAGTATCCGAAATTCATCCCCGGCAACCACGCCGACACCGGCCCGATCCAGCTGATCTCGGGCCTGACGGTCACGGGCGATGGTCAGCGGATCGAATGGCTACGCGACACCGTCGACCCCCACGCCTTCCACCTCGACATCCCCGCCGGCGTCAGCGAGATCCAGGTCGCCTTCGAATGGCTGACCCAGCCCGACAACGCCACCTGGCGGGTGGTCATGACGCCCGAGATGGTCAATCTCCAGTGGGAGAAGGCCCTGCTCTATCCGGCGGGCTACAGCCACGACCGCATCACCTTCGCCCCCTCGGTCAAGCTGCCCGAGGGCTGGAACTACGGCGTCGCCCTGACCACCACCGGCCGCGAGGGCGACGTCGCGACCTTCGCCCCCCTCTCGCTCGAGCATCTGGCCGACAGCCCCATGTTCGCGGGGCTCCACTACCGCCGCATCGACCTCGACCCCGGCGGTCGGTCGCCCGTCAATCTGCACCTCGTCGGCGACACCGCCGCCTCCCTGGCCGCGCCGGACGCGCGCATCGAGGAATACCGCTCGCTGGTCGACCAGGCCGACCGGCTGTTCGGCGCCCGTCATTTCGACCACTACGAATTCCTGCTGGGCCTGACCTCGAAGATGGGCGGCATCGGCCTCGAGCATCACCGCTCGTCCGAGAACACCGCCAGCCCCACCTTCTTCACCGCCTCCACCACGCCCGACTACGGCGCCCGCACCCTGCTGCCGCACGAGTTCACCCATAGCTGGAACGGAAAATTCCGTCGTCCGTCAGACGAATACGTCCCGAACTTCAACGTGCCGACGCAGAACAGCCTGATGTGGGTCTATGAGGGCCAGACCGAATACTGGGGCGATGTCCTCGGCGCCCGCTCCGGCCTGGTCTCGAAGGACGAGGCCATCGCCAATCTCGCCGAGATCGCCGGCTTCTACGACCAGCAGCCCGGCCGCGAATGGCGCGCCCTGCAGGATGTCACCAACCACAACCTGCTCGGCTACCGCACCAGCAATCCATGGCCGTCGTGGATGCGCGGCACCGGCGACTATTACCGCGAGGCCCTGCTGATCTGGCTCGACGCCGACACCCTGATCCGCGAGGCGACCGGCGAGCGCAAATCCCTCGACGATTTCGCCAAGGGCTTCTTCGGCGTCGACGACGGCGTCTGGGAGGCCAAACCCTACACCTTCGACGACGTCGTCGCGGCCCTGAACGCGGTCCACCCGCACGACTGGGCGACCTTCCTGCGCGCGCGTCTCGACGCCGTCGGGCCGGACGCGAAGGCCCCGCTCGACGGCCTCGCCCGCGCCGGCTGGCGCCTGACGTACGTCGACGCCCTGACGCCGGTCGAGAAGCGCATCCAGTCCGGCTGGGCCACGGACTTCCAGTATTCGCTGGGCTTCAGCCTGAACGCGGCCAACCGCATCACCGGCGTGCGCTGGGGCGGCCCCGCCTTCGAACAGGGGCTCGGCGCGGGCTGGGACCTGGTCGCCGTCGGCGACCGCACCGCCTCGGCCGAGGCCCTGCGCGACGCCGTCACCGCGGCGAAAGGCGGGTCGGACCCCATCATCCTCGTGGTCAAACGCGGCGACGAGTTCCGCACCCTGTCCTTCGCCTACCACGACGGCCTGCGCTATCCGCGTCTCGAGCGCGTCGAGGGAACCCGCGACCGTCTGGCCGACATCTTCGCGCCGCGACGGCGCTGAGACCCGGAGGGGGGCCGCCCCCCCTCCGCCGCCTCTACTTCAGCAAGGCCAGCAGGGCCTCCGCCGCGCCCTCCGAAGAGGCCGGGTTCTGGCCGGTGACCAGCTTGCCGTCGGTCAGGACATGCACGCCCCAGTCCGCCCCCTTCGAGTACAGACCGCCATTGGCCGTCAGCATGTCCTCGACGAGGAAGGGCACGACTTCGGTCAGGCCGACGCCCTCTTCCTCGCCGTTGGTGAAGCCCGTGACCTTGCGGCCCTTCACCAGGAATTCGCCGTCGGGGCCCTTCACATGGCGCAGCGCCGCCGGGGCGTGGCAGACCGCGCCGACGGGCTTGTCGGCCCTGGCGAAGGCCTCGATCAGCGCGATCGAGACGGGGTCTTCCGCCAGGTCCCACAGCGGGCCGTGCCCGCCCGGATAGAAGACGGCGTCAAAATCGTCCGCCGACACCTCTGACAGCGGCCGGGTCGAGGCCAGCGCCGCCTTGGCGGCCGCGTCGTCCTTGAAGCGCCGCGTGGCGTCCGTCTGGGCGTCGGGCTCGTCGCTCTTGGGATCCAGCGGCGGCTGACCGCCCCTGGGCGAGGCCAGGGTGATGTCGGCCCCGGCGTCCTTCAGCACATAATAGGGGGCGGCGAACTCCTCCAGCCAGAAGCCGGTCTTCCTGCCGGTGTCGCCAAGGGCGTCGTGGGACGTCAGGACCATCAGGATTTTCATGGGCAGGCCTTTCGGGATCGGGGGGCGCGGATGCGGCGAACCCGCCCGGCCACCGCCGAAACGAAAACAGGCCCGAAGGTTTCCCTTCGGGCCTGCGATTTCCGGACGCCGAAGCGCCCGATGCCTTGGTCGATCCTACTTGATCTGGACCTTGGCGCCGGCTTCCGTCAGCTTCTTGGCGACTTCGTCGGCGTTCTGCTTGGAGACGTTCTCGACGACGTTCTGCGGAGCGCCTTCGACCAGGTCCTTGGCTTCCTTCAGACCCAGGTCCGAACGCACGCCACGGACTTCCTTGATGACGTTGATCTTCTTGTCGCCGCCGTCCAGCAGGACGACGGTGAACTCGGTCTGCTCTTCAGCAGCTTCGGCCGGAGCGGCGGCGCCGCCGGCGGGCATGGCCATGGCGACCGGAGCAGCGGCGCTGACGCCCCACTTTTCTTCCAGCAGCTTGGACAGTTCGGCGGCTTCCAGAACGGTCAGTTTCGACAGGTCTTCAACGATTTTGGCGAGATCGGCCATGTGAGTTTTCCTTCGGAGGAGTGGTTGTCAGAGAGAGTTTTGCAGAGATGAAAGAGGCGGTTCCGCTTACGCGGCGTCCTTCGAGGCGTACGCGCTGAACACGCGGGCCAGTTGGGAAGCCGGGGCTTGCACGACGCCGGCGATCTTGGTCGCGGGCGCATTGAGCAGGCCGAGCAGCGAAGCGCGGATCTGATCCAGCGACGGCAGTTTGGAGAGAACCTCCACGCCCTTCGCGTCCAGAACCTTCTCACCCATGAAGCCGCCCAGAACGACGAACTTGTCGTTGGCCTTGGCGTATTCAGCGGTGATCTTGGCGGCCGTCACCGCGTCGTCGGCATAGGCGATGCCCACGGGACCCTTGAACAGGCCGTGGTAGTCGCTGCCTTCGGCGGCATCCAGCGCCTTGAGCGCCAGGCGGTTCTTGACCACCTTGAACGTGCCGCCGGCAGTACGCAGGCGTCCACGCAGGTCTTCCATATCCGCAACGGTCAGACCCAGGTTGTGGGTCACGACCACGGCGCCCGCGTCGGCGAAGACGCCCTTGAGCGTCTCGATCGACTCGGCTTTTTGAGCGCGGTCCATTGCGGTCTCCAGTCTGGTATTCGCCGCCGGGCTTATTCCCGACGACGGATTGGCCAAAGCGCGCCGCATCGCTGCGAAGCGTTCAGGCCGGTCGTAATGTCCGAAGGAGGCTCGAACCTCGTACGGCCCGGATACCGGGTCGACGATGGCCGTCTGCATCCCCATCTCCCCACGGCGTCAGAGGGCTCTCTGACATTTACGGCCCGGGTGACCCCCAGACCCCGAAGTTCTCGGACAGGACCGCCGCGGCGAAAAAGCTGCGACGGAGAAGGCGCGCTCTATACACGCACCCGCGCAGAACTCAAGCGGGCACTATGCAGGCGGGCTGAAACGGGGTCACATCCCCGCTTCGAGGGGAAGCGACCATGACCGAGACCATCGAGGCGACCGGCCGGAACAGCCTGGGCGGCGCCGCGTCGCCCGTGCTGGGCCCGATCCGGCTGGGCATCGGCCTGTTGCAGGGGCTCGGCCTCTACGGGCTGCACCGCAGCGCCGACAACGACCTCATGACCTGGCCCGCGACCAACCCCCTGGTGTTCGGTCCCCTTCTGCTGGTCGTCGCCTTCCTGCCGCTGGTGCTGCTGGCCGGCGTCGGCCGCCTGCGCCCCGTCACCCTGGCGATCTGGACCGTCGTCGCCGGCGTCGCCCTGGCCCTGCTGGGCCTGCAGGACATCGCCCGCCAGAGCGCGGAGACCCTGCGCCATTCGCCCTTCCTGTCCGCGCCCGTGATCCTGTTCGCGGCCGCCGCCCTGTTCATCAGCCACCATCTGGTCGCCCCCGCCGATCTCGAGCGCCGCCGTATCGCAAGCTTCCCGGCCTATTTCGACACCACCTGGAAGGCCGGGGTCCAGCTGGCCATGTCGATCGGCTTCACCGGCGCCTTCTGGATCCTGCTCCATCTCGGCGCGGCCCTGTTCAAGGTCATCGGCCTCGACTTCCTCGAGGACCTTCTGCGCAAGGACTGGTTCTCGATCCCGGTCACCTTCGTCGTCTTCGCCGTCGCCGTGCACCTGACCGACGTGCGCGACGGCCTGATCCGGGGAGTCCGCACCGTGGCCCTGATGCTGCTGTCCTGGCTGCTGCTGGTCATGACAGTCCTCGCCGCCGGCTTCCTCGCGGCCCTGCCCTTCACCGGCCTGGACGGGCTGTGGGAGACCGGCAGCGCGACGTCCCTCGTGCTGGCCGCCGCCGCCGCCCTGATCATCCTCATCAACACGGCCTATCAGGACGGCCGCCCCGACAATCTGCCGCCGCTGGTCCTGCGCATCGCCGTCCGCGTCGCCGCCGTCCTGATCACCCCGCTTGTCGTGATCGCCCTCTGGGGCCTGTCGCTGCGCATCGGCCAGTACGGCCTGACCCCCGACCGCATCATCGCCGCCGCCTGCGTCCTCGTCGGCGCCGCCTACGCCCTCGGCTACGGCTGGGCCGCCCTCAGTCCCTTCTGGCGCAAGGACGACTGGATGCGGCCGCTGGAACGCACGAACGTCTGGACCGCCATCCTGACCGTCGCCGTCATCCTGGCCCTGTTCAGCCCGCTGCTCGACCCCGCCCGGCTCTCCGTGACCGATCAGGTCGCCCGGCTGCAGCGCGGCGCGGTGACGCCGGACAGGTTCGACTACCGCTTCCTCCGCTTCGAGAGCGGCAAGGCGGGACAGGCGGCGCTGGCCCGGCTCGCCCGGTCCGACAATCCGGAGATCGCCACCCGGGCGCGCGCCGCGACGACCGCCGAGCGGTACGAACGGCTTCGACCCAGGCCTGCTCCGACAGCCGCGGGCATCCGCATCCAGACCTGGCCGTCAGGCGTCATCCTTCCAGGATCCTTCACCGGGCAATATGGCCGTCTCGCCGAGGGACTCGGCCATTGCGACGGCGAACACCCCTGCATGGCCAGACTGACGGACCTCGACCGGGATGGCGCTCCGGAGGTCCTGATCGCCGGCCGGGCGACGCTTTCGGTCTACAAACAGGAGACCGACGGACGCTGGTTCGAATGGGCCATGTACACGCCGCCCGGCTGCAAGGCGGACTCCCTCGACATCGGCCAGGCCGTCGCCGCCAGCGATCTGGAGACGGCGCCGCCGATGTTCCCCGATCTGATGGTGGGCGGCGTCCGGCTGCGGCATCAGGAAGGCGAACCGGAATGCCCGGGTGAACCTGAGCCGGCTCCGGAGCGTCCCGCCGCCGCGTCCCGCTAATTTGCGGCGCCGCAAGAACCGCTCTTGACCCGGACCGTCTCCGTAACATTACATCCAGTTCATGAAATCGGGATCGGGGGACCCCGCGTGACGCATGACGGACCACAGGCCGAGTTGCTGCGTCGCGCCGCCGAGGCCCTGGCGCGCCGTGACCCTCAATCCGCGCTCGGCCTTCTCGACCAGGCCGACCGACTGGGCCCGACTCACAGCGGCGCGCTGAACAGGGCCGTCGCCCTGAGGCTGATCGGCGACTTCAACGGCGCCCTGATGGTGCTCGACGACGCCCTGGCGATGCAGCCCTATGATTTCTCGGCCCTGCTGGCCAAGGCGGCGATGCTGGAGCAGATCGGCCGGGCCCACGCCGCCGCCGACGTCTACCGCAACGCGCTGAAGATCGCTCCGCCCCGGGACCGCTGCCCGCCCCCTCTGGCCGCCCAGATGGACCACGCCGACGGCGTCGTACGCCGGCACGCCGAGGCCCTGCGCGACCATATGCAGAGCCAGGTCGCCGGCCTTCGCGACACCCTCGACCCCGCGACCCTGGACCGGTTCGACGAGGGGCTCGAGATCTACGCCGGCCTGAAGACCGCGCCGAAGCAGGAACCCCTGCTGCTCGACTATCCCCGCCTGCCGGCGATCCCCTTCTACGACCGCGCCCTGTTCCCGTGGCTCGAGACGCTGGAAGCCGCCACGCCGGTCATCCAAGCCGAGCTGGAGGCCCTGCTGGCCTCGTCCTTCGACGAATTCGCCCCCTACATCGCCTATCCGAAGGGGGCCCCGGTCAATCAGTGGGGCGAGCTGAACCATTCGCGCAAATGGAGCTCGCTGTGGCTGTGGCGCGACGGCGCGCGGCAGGACGCGGTCTGCGAACGCTGCCCCCGGACCGCCGCCCTGCTGGAGTCCCTGCCCCTGTGCCGCCAGGAGGGATTCGCCCCGACCGCCGTCTTCTCGGCGCTGCAGCCCCACACCCACATCCCGGCCCACACCGGCTCGTCCAACGTCCGGCTGCTGACCCACCTGCCGCTGATCCTGCCGGGCCCGGCCCGCTTCCGCGTCGGCAATACGGTGCGCGACTGGAAGATGGGTCAGGCCTGGGTGTTCGACGACACCATCGACCACGAGGCCTGGAACGACGCCGACGAGATGCGGGTCATCCTGATCTTCGACATCTGGAACCCCTGGCTGACCGAGGGCGAAAAGACCCTGATCACGGCCATGATGCAGGCGAAGCGCGGCTTCACGGCGGAGGCGTAGGGATCAGGGATGAGGGATGAGGGATGAGGGATTAGGGATTAGGGATTAGGGATGAGGGATTAGGGACCAGGGGGTCAGGGCACACAGGCCACCTGGCGAAACGCAGGCACGCTGTGCCCGAAGCCGATCCCTAATCCCTAGTCCCTAATCCCTAATCCCTAATCCCTAGCCCCTAGCCCCTAGCCCCTCATCCCTAATCCCTCTCCCCGTTAACCCACCGCTCACCACCCCCCACAACCCGATCTTCACCTTGTAGGGCGTAAAAACGTCCCGGAATGAGCCAGTCCCGCCTGACGAGGGCCGGCCGCAACGTGATGATGAAGGGCGCCGCTCGATGGCCAAGACCGTTCTCGTGGTCGATGACGACCCGACCCAGCGTCGCCTCGCCCAGGCCGTGCTGGAGCGGGAAGGCTATGCCGTCGTCCATGCCGAATCCGGGGGCGAGGCCATCGACCGCCTGACCAAGGGCGGCGGCGCCGACGTCGTCCTGCTGGACATGGTCATGCCGGGCATGAGCGGGATGGAGGCCCTGGCCGAGATCCGCACCGCCGGCGTCACCACCCCCGTCATCGTCCTGACCGCCTCGGGCGGCGTGGACGCCGTGGTCAAGGCCATGCAGGCGGGCGCCCAGGACTTCTTCGTCAAGCCGGTCTCGGCCGAACGCCTGCTGGTCGGCGTCTCCAACGCCCTGCAGATGACCCGCCTGACCGCCGAGGTCGGCCGCCTGAAGAAGCACGTCGCCGGCCGCACCTCCTTCGACGATCTGGTCGGCCAGTCCGCGCCGATGCGCATGGTCAAGTCGCTGGGCGCCCGCGCCGCCAAATCCTCGATCCCGGTGCTGATCACCGGCGAAAGCGGCGTCGGCAAGGAAGTCATCGCCCGCGCCCTGCACGGCGCCTCGGACCGGGCGGGAAAGGCCTTCGTCGCGGTCAACTGCGGCGCCCTGCCCTCCAACCTGATCGAATCCATCCTGTTCGGGCACGAGAAGGGGGCCTTCACCGGCGCCCACGACAAACACCCGGGCAAATTCATGGAGGCCAACGGCGGCACCCTGTTCCTCGACGAGATCGGCGAACTGCCGCTGGACATGCAGGTCAAGCTGCTGCGCGCGCTGCAGGAAGGCGAGATCGATCCCGTCGGCGCCAAACGCTCCGTCAAGGTCGACGTCCGCATCGTCTCGGCCACCAACCGAGACCCGGCCCAACAGGTGCGCGAAGGCGCCTTCCGCGAGGACCTGTTCTATCGCCTCAACGTCTTCCCCATCGAGGCCCCGTCGCTGCGCGAACGCCGCGAGGACATCCCCGCCCTGGTCGACCACTTCGTCGCCCGCTTCAACGTCGAGGAGGGCAAGCGGATCGCCGGCTGCTCCGGCGAGACCCTGGCCCTGCTCACCGCCTTCGACTGGCCCGGCAACGTCCGCCAGCTCGAAAACGCCGTCTATCGCGCCATCGTCCTGGCCGACGCCCCCTTCCTGCAGCCGCACGACTTCCCCGCCATCTCCGGCCGCGCTGCGCCCCTGACGCGCGAGGATGAAGCGGATCACGCCCAGGCCCCGGCCGGGGCGGGCGAGATCGACCTTCCGCCCCTCCCGGACACGCCGATCCGCATTCTCGACGACCGCGGCCACCTGCGCACCCTCGAGGAGATCGAGCGCGATCTGATCCAGCACGCCATCGAGGTCTACGCCGGCCATATGTCCGAGATCGCCCGCCGTCTCGGCATCGGCCGCTCGACCCTGTACCGCAAGGTGCGCGAGCAGGGTCTCGAAGGCAGCCTCAGGGAAACCGGATAGCGAGCCCGCGGCCCTCGCTTCAGGGGCGCCGCAATTCGGCAACATCCCGGCAAAGCCCGGAGTCTGACCAAAAGTTCATTGGCCAGCGGGCGCGCGAACCCCGAAGACGGGTGAACTGAGCGCACCCGCAACCTTTGGTTTCCTGGCTGAAACGCGACGGAAACATTGCCGGGCGACGTTGCAGCTTCGTCGTTCTTCCCCGAAGGCCTTTCGCATGCTTCTCGTCACCACCGCCCTGTCCGGACTCATGGCCGGGGTGATCCAGGCCGCACCGCCGCAGCAGGCCCCGCAAACGCCCCCGGCCACGCCGCCTGCCGCGACCCGGCCGGCCGCCGCGGACGACAGCGCCTATGACCTCGGCACCGTGGTCACCACCACCTCGCGCCCGCGCGGCAGCGTCAATTCCGACATCCCGCCCGACGTCACCCTGACCGCCGAACAGATCCAGGCCTATGGCGCGTCCAACATCGCCGAACTGCTGACCTATCTGGAGCCGCTGACCCGCAGTTCGCGCGGGCGCGCCGACGGCCAGCCGGTGTTGCTGGTCAACGGCCGCCGCATCTCCGGCTTCCAGGAGATCATGGGCATTCCGAGCGAAGCCATCGAGCGCATGGAAATCCTGCCCGAGGAAGTCGCCCTGGAATACGGCTACCGCGCCGACCAGCGCGTGGTGAACTTCGTGCTTAAGGCCGATTTCCGCTCCATCACCGGCGAACTGACGGGCCGCGCCCCGACCCAGGGCGGCCGCTCCACCGCCGAGGTCAAGGGCAACATCCTGCGCATCGCCGGCGCCACCCGCTGGTCGATGGACGCTGAATACGAGCGCTCGACCCCGCTGTACGAATCCGAGCGCGACATCGTCCGCGATCCCGGCTCGACGCCCTACGACCTGACCGGCAACATTTCGGGCGTTCCGTACGGCGCCGAGATCGACCCCGCCCTCTCGGCCCAGGTCGGCTCGACCGTCGTGGTCAATCCGGTTCCCGTCAGCGGCGCGCCGTCCATCGCCAGTTTCGCCGGCGTGGCGGGCGACCCCCGCACCGGCGATCTGGGCGCCTGGCGCACCCTGCTGTCGGCCAGCGAGCGCAGCACCGTGCGCGGCTCCATGAAGCGCGACATCAACGGCACGACCCAGGGCACCGTCAGCGGCAGCCTGCAGAACGTCTCCAGCCGCAGCTTCAACGGCCTGCCGGGCGTGGTCCTGACCCTGCCGGACGGCAACCCCTTCTCGCCCTTCGCCGACGACGTCCTCGTCTATCGCTACCTCGACGACGCCGACGCCCTCGGCCGCGAGACCGACACCCTGACGGGCCGGATCGCCGGCGTGCTGGACGGCTACATCGGCGAGGACTGGCGCTGGACCCTGACGGGCTCCTACGACCGGGTCGAGACCGACACCCTCACCGGCCGCGGCTTCGGGACCACCCCGTTCCAGACGCGGCTGACCGCCAACGACCCGACCGCCAATCCCTTCGCCGCCCTGGCCCCCGCCGACTTCACCCGCCTGCCCGACGACACCGCCGACTCCGTGTCCCAGGTCCTCGCCGCCGAGCTGGTGCTGAACGGCGACGTCCTCGACCTGCCGGCCGGCGGCGTCTCCTCGACCTTCACCTTCGGCGCCGACACCCGCTCGCTGGATTCCACCAGCGTCCGCTCGGGCGTGACCACCGAGCGCTCCCAGTCGCGCGACCGCTTCAACGGCCAGGCCAGCTTCGGCATCCCCATCGCCAGCCGCCGCACCGGCGTCTTCCCCGCGCTGGGCGACCTGTCGGCCAATTTCAACGTCGGCTACGAGGAGCTGTCGGACTTCGGCGGCCTGTCCACCCTCGGTTTCGGCGTCAACTGGTCGCCGATCGAGCCCCTGTCCCTGCTGGTCAGCTACACCGACGAGCACGGCGCCCCCTCGATCTCCCAGCTGAACGACCCGACCATCTCGACCCCGAACACGCCGGTGTTCGACTTCGCCACCGGCCAGACCGTGCTGGTCAGCCGCATCGACGGCGGCAATCCGAACCTGAACTCGGACAACCGCACCGTCTGGAAGCTGGGAGCCACGCTCAAGCCCTGGTCGGGAACCGATTTCCGCCTCAGCTCGACCTGGACGTACAGCCTGACGGAAGACGCCATCGCCGCCTTCCCGACCCTGACGCCCGACCTCGAGGCCGCCCTGCCCGGCCGCTTCGTCCGGGACGCCGGCGGCAATCTGGTCTCCTTCGACGCGCGCCCGCTGAATTTCGACCGCTTCGAGCGTCAGGACATCCGCACCGGCTTCAACTATTCGCGCGCCTTCGGCCAGGCCAATCCGAACGCGACGCCCCTGCCCGGCATGCCCGGCGGCGCGCGTCCCCCGGCCGGCGGAACGACGACGATGGTGATCCGTCAGGGCGGCGACGGTCCCGGCGGCGACGGCCCTCGCCCGGGAGGCGGCGGGACCCAGGTCCGCATGGGCGGCGGCCCCGGCGGCGGCGGCGGCATGCAGCCCGGCCAGGGTCGTTTCAACCTCTCGATCTATCACACGGTCCGTCTGCAGGATGAGATCGTCATCGCCGACGGCCTGCCGATTCTCGATCTGCTGGACGGCTCGGCCACCGGCAGCCGCGGCGGCACGTCCCGCAACGAGATCCAGGCCCAGGCCGGCGTCTTCAGGAACGGCAAGGGCGCCTTCCTCAACGCCAACTGGCGCGAAGGCACCCGCGTCGACGGCGGAACCGGCCCCGACCTGGCCTTCTCTGACCTGGCCACGCTCAATCTGAACGTCTTCATCGACCTCGGCGGCCAGGCCGGCTGGGTGGCCAAATATCCGTGGCTCAAGGGCTCGCGCCTCAACCTCGGCGTCCAGAACATCTTCGACAGCCGCCTCGAGGTCACCTCCAGCGCCGGCGACGCCCCGCTGAACTACCAGCCCGACTACCTCGACCCGCAGGGTCGGACCATCAGCCTGACCTTCCGCAAGATCCTGTTCTAGGGATCAGGCGACAGGCAACAGGCATCAGCGACGGGCCGGAGTCGGAAGCCTCCTGTTGCCTGTTGCCTGATGCCTAATCCCTCTCCTTCCGCCCCCAACGCCGCTTCGGCGTCTCGCCCTTCGCCTTGGCCGCGATCTCCTTCAGCTTGCGCCCCTGCAGGGCCGACAGCGCCTGCCCCGGCGCGCCCAGCTCCGGGTCGCCGAAGGCGCGGCCATGGGTCTTCACCCGTTCGCTGACCGAGTCGATGAACTCGCCTTCCCATTCAGACAGCGAAACGCCCGCCTTCTCTGCCGAGCGGCGGGCGCGTCTGAGAGCATTGAGGGCCGCCCTCTGGGCCGCCTTGCGCTGGGCTTCAAAGGGGCTGGAGGGCGGTTTTCTCTGCACGGGGGGACTGGGATCAGGGATTAGGGATTAGGGATGAGTCGATGATCGAGCACGACCGCATCTCATCCCTAATCCCTGATCCCTGATCCCTCAAAATCAGATCTCCCCGAGCGCCGCCAGATACAGGTCCAGGATCGCGTCCTCTTCCTGTCGCTTGGCCTTGTCCTGTTTGCGGATGCGGATGACCTTGCGCAGGATCTTGACGTCGTAGCCCTCGCCCTTGGCCTCGAGGAAGACCTCCTTCATGTCGGCCATGACGGCGGCCTTGTCCTCTTCCAGCCGCTCGATGCGCTCGATGATGGTGCGCAGCCGGCCCTGGGCGGCCGAGGTCAGGACGTCGGGCGAGGAATCGAAGGAAGCGTCGTCGGCCAAGGGAGAACTCCGGGAACAGGCCCTCGGCGCGGCGCGCGGCCGTCCGGGGCGGAAATGGGTGTGGGAAGGACGCTAACCACGTCGCCCCGCGCGACTCAACGATCGCTGGGGGCAGACGCGAAAAAGGCTGCGGACAAGTCCGCAGCCCTGAAACTTTTCAGCGCTCAAGCAGCGGGCGACCGCGTCGCCCGCGTCAGCGCGCTGACTCAGCCCTGCTTCGCCTTGAAGCGCGGGTCGGTCTTGTTGATCACATAGACGACGCCCTTGCGGCGAACGACCTTGCAGTCGCGGTGGCGACCCTTGAGCGACTTGAGCGAGCTGCGGACCTTCATGGTCGTCGTCCTGAGGCAAAACAAAACAGAAAAGCCGCGAGGCGGACCTGCGGCGGAGCGGTGCGTATAGAGAGGCTTCCCCGGTTCGTCAACCAGATGGAGACGCCAGATCGGGACAACGCGCCGCCCGGTCCCGCCGCCCTA
>Ga0265296_1002619_pt1 | contig 17794 bp, 17 predicted proteins | sample MunlanPumphouse1_FD_189073 | JGI IMG/M metagenome (GOLD analysis project Ga0265296, IMG submission 189073) | Groundwater microbial communities from a municipal landfill in Southern Ontario, Canada - Pumphouse #1 | ecosystem: Environmental > Aquatic > Deep subsurface > Groundwater | place...
AGCGATGATCCGTTTTAGGTCCGTTTCAATAAGCGCCGCACCGGCCGCAACCAGAGCGCTGACGGCGGCGATTACCGGAACCGTTACGTGCCAGAAATTACCCAGGGCAAAGGCCACCACGAACAGGCGGGCAAAGACGTAGACGCCGATCTTCACCAGCACCGCGGCGTGCAGCAAGGCCGTCACCGGCGAGGGAGCCACGCCGGCATCGGGCAGCCAGGTGTGGAACGGCAGGGTCGCCGATTTGGATAATATCCCGAAAAGGATCAGCGCCGTGACCATCCCCGGAACGTGCCAGCCGCGCAGGTCCGATATAATAAAAGTGCCGGTCAGCTGGTAGATAAAGATGAAGCCGATCAGCATCACCACCGCGCCGAAAAAAGTGACCAGAAAGGCCTTATCGGCTTTTAAAACATCCGGTTTGCCGCGGTAGAAGCCGATCAGGCGCCAGCAGGCGATAGCCGTTATTTCCCAGAAAAGATAAAGGGCCAGCAGGTGGTTGGAGTAGATCAGCCCCATCATGGCGCCGAGGAACAGCACTACCATCAGGTAATATTCGTTCTGGTTGTCGTAATGGCTGATGTAATCAAAAGAGTAAAGCACGATTATCAGGCCGATAAAGGATGAGACCAGCGCCATGAACACCGCTAAAACATCGGCGTTAAAAACGTAAAAAAGCGTGTTGCCGCCGGCCAGGGTCGCAGGCAAAAGCATCAAGGATATGACGAAGGAAGCCAAGACCAAAAAGAAAGCGGCCAGGTTGCGGATAAGCGTCCACCTGCCTAAAAATGGCAGGAGGAACGACCCGCATACCGGGATAAAGACCGCGAGTGCCGCCGGCATTATTATTCTTCCCTCATGATCCCTTCTTTTTTAGAAAGCCAGAGGGCAAAGACGATAAAACCCGCGGCGACCAACACTACCCCCAGCCGGACCCGCAAGCGCATAGCGGTAATGATCAGCGGGACGATCAGGATGGCCACCAGGTTCATCACCTTGATGAGCGGATTGAGCGCGGGACCGGCGGTATCCTTAAAGGGATCCCCGACGGTATCGCCGATGACCGCGGCCTTGTGCGATTCACTGCCCTTGCCGCCGTGCGCCCCCATCTCGATCACTTTCTTGGCGTTGTCCCAGATGGCGCCCGAGTTGGCGAGCATTACCGCCAGCAGTTGGCCCACCAGTATGGCTCCGGCCAGGTATCCCCCGAGCGCCGCCGCGCCCAGCCCGAACCCCACCGCGATCGGGGTAAAGACCGCGATCAGCGCCGGGCCTACCAGCTCTTTTTGCGCCGTGGTGGTGACGATATCAACGCATTTATAATATTCTGGCGGGTTCTTGCCTTCCATTATGCCGGGGATCTCGCGGAACTGCCTGCGCACCTCTTCCACCACAAAGAAAGCCGCGCGGCTGACCGCGTTGATCAAAAGCGACGAGAAAAGAAAAGGCACCGCTCCGCCGATTAGAAAGCCGATAAAAACGTTGGGCAGATTGATCTGGATGCCGGTGGTCAAAAGGTTCCCTTCCACTATAAAGGACCTAAAAAGTGCGATCGCGGCAATGACCGCGGTGGCGATGGCAAAGCCCTTGGTGAGCGCCTTGGTGGAATTGCCGACCGCGTCTAATCGAGTGATGATCTCCTGCGCGCGGGCGCCCGCCCCTTTGTTGGCTCCCGACATCTCGAAAATGCCATTGGCGTTATCGGAGATCGGACCGAAAGTGTCTTCAGCCAAGATGAATCCGGTAGTGGTAAGCAAACCCAGCCCGGCCAGCGCCACGCCGTAGGCCGAAAGCGCGACATTGCCGCCGAAGATCGTCATCGAAGCGAAGATGGTGGCCGCGATGGCCAAGATCGCCCAGACGGATGATTCTTTGGCCAGGCCAAAGCCGGTCAAAAGCATGGTGGCGGGACCCGTCTTGGTCGCAAAAGCGGTCTCTTTAACCGGCCTTTTCTCGGTGTGGGTAAAATGATTGGTGATATACTCGATGACCACCGCTAGCACGATGCCGGTCAATGTGGCAAAGAAAAATCTCCAGTCCGGCGCTCCGGTATGGGGATCGCGCAGGTAAAAGAAATTGACCAGCCCGAAGCCGACCACCGAGGTCAAGGCCGCGACCCAGAAGCCGAAGTGGATGGGCTTCATTGGATCCTCGATCTTTTTGGAATCTTTACCCCGGACAGCCAACGTGCCGAGTATGGAGCCGAAGACGCCCACGGCGCGTACCAGCAGGGGGAAAATGATGAGCTTGAGCGCCATGGCAGAGGCCGCCGCGCCGTAGAAGGTCTGAAAACCTTTGTCCAAAAGCGCGCTTGAGCCCAAAATGATGGCCGCCACTAAGGTTACTTCATAACTTTCAAACACATCCGCCGCCATGCCGGCGCAGTCGCCCACGTTATCGCCCACGTTATCGGCGATGACCGCCGCGTTGCGGGGATCGTCTTCCGGGATATTTTTCTCGATCTTGCCCACCAGGTCCGCCCCCACATCGGCCGCCTTGGTAAAGATGCCGCCGCCGATCCTCATAAAAAGCGCGACCAGACATCCGCCGAAGCCGAAACCGACCAAGACCTTCATGGCGTTCTCTTTAAAGATCATAAATATAATTGTAGCGCCAAGCAGGCCCAGCCCTACCGTGAACATGCCGGAAATGGTCCCGGCCTGGAAGGCCAGCTCGAGAGATTTTTTTAAGCTGGTGAGGGCGGCATTGGCCACGCGCACGTTAGCGCGCACGGCCATGCTCATCCCTACATAGCCCGCTCCCGCCGAAGCCAGGGAGCCGAGCAGGAAAGCGATGGCTATCCCTAGCGGCAGCATCGGGTCATTAGGATAGACCGGCAGATACATAAAATAGAGTCCCACCGAGATCAGGGCTACGAAAATGCCCATCACTTTGAACTGGCGGGCCAGGTAAGCGCTGGACCCGATCTGTATGGCTTTGGACACTTCGATCATTTTCTTGGTTCCCTGCGGCGCCCGCAATACCTTAAAGGCCAGGAAAACGCCGTAAAGGAGAGCTATAAGGGCCGAAGCCAGGACCAACCAGAGAAGGTTCGTTTCCAGGGGACCCAAAGCGGGAAGCACGATGCTTGATTCGGACATAATTCATTCATCCTTTCTTTTCCCTTGCAAAAAAGACAAACCTGGTTATTCTATCAGAAAAATCTGGTAAAATAAAGTGATTTATGCACGAACTCAACTTGGCTAAAGACATATTAAAAAAGATCCTGACCCGGGCGCAGGCCGAAGGGAAAGAGAAAGTGGCCTTTGCCCGTATCCTACTCGGGCAATCCCGCTTCACCCATCTTGAAGAATTAAAGGAGTTGCTCCAAGAGATCGTTAAAAATACGGCGGCGGAGGGAGCCAAAGTTGAGATCGAGATCGTCCCGCTTAAGGCCGCCTGTGCGGCCTGCGGGAAGGAATTCTCCCCCGGCAAGTTCAGCCTGGCCTGCTCCCAGTGCGGCTCCACCAACATCAAGCTGGCTGCGGGGGATGAATTGGCAGTAGAACAGCTAAAATGATATAATCTACATTCACGCGGGTGTAGTTCAGTTGGTAGAATGTCTGCTTCCCAAGCAGAAGGTCGTGGGTTCGATCCCCATCACCCGCTTTTATTTCACGGCGCGGTACCCAAGCGGCAAGGGAGCGGTCTGCAAAACCGCGATGCGGCGGTTCGAATCCGCCCCGCGCCTTATTAATGCGCGCTTAGCTCAGTTGGTTAGAGTACTTGCTTGACAGGCAAGGGGTCGCTGGTTCGATCCCAGCAGCGCGCACCATTCCGCAGGAGGGATAATAGCATGAGTAATAGTTGCGGTTGCGGCGGCAGCTGCGGCGGCGGCGCCGATAACGAGACGCATAAATGCCCGGTTTGCGGAAAAGATTCGATCGCGGTGACGATCCCGCTGGTGAGCAACCTGCTCAAGCCCGAGAAGCTGGCTGAATTGGTAAAGGACGATAAATATTTTCTTTGCCTGGATAGCGATTGCCCGGTGTCGTATTTCAATAAGAAGGGAAAACCGGCATTTAAGACAGAAGATCTTAGAGTGCCGCTTTGGTATAAGAAAGCCGCTGAAAGGAAGATCGCCTGCTACTGCAACAACCTCACTTTTGAACAGGTTAGAGAACAGGTCGTCACAGGAAGCAAAAAGGTCTGGAAAGAGATCGTGGGGGCGTACCGGAAAAAACCGATCTGCAAGTGCAATTTACTTAATCCCACCGGAAATTGCTGCACCGGCGTTTTTTATAATGTGGTGAATAAGGCGTTGAAAGAGATCGGGAAAGAACCTGTCAGCCAGGAATTCATTGATAAGTATGGCTGTTGTTAATAAGAAGGGTTATTATGAATAATCATGCTTCGTGTTTGATGGCCTTGCGCATCTTGCGCGTGGCTTCTTTGCAGATGCGGCTGACCTGGGACTCTGATAGCCCGATCTCACGCCCGATCTCCTTGAAGGTCTTGTCCTTCTTGTAATAATTCTCCACCACGGCCTTTTCTTTGTCGTCCAACACCTTTAAGGCCACATCCACGTGCAGGATATCGTCTACATTGTCCGAGACCACCGCTTCCTTGTTAAAGGCCAGGTAAACATAGGCCGCGGAATTGATCCACTCGTACATCCCCGAGATCTGGTCCATTTTCTTGCGGCGCAGGTAATCTTGCATCGAGCCCTTGACCCTGATCGAAACATACGGCCACAGCTCCCCCTTGCGGGGATCCCAGGTCTTGAGCGCGTCCACAAAGGCGATCTTGGCTTCGGAACCCAGGTCGTCCCCTTCGGAATTGGCGATGTGGGCGGGGAGAGTTGAGATGTACCAGCGCACCGCCGATTGGATCTGGTCTTTGTATTTCTCCAAGACCTCGTCCGAATACTTGAGGAAGCGGTTCCTCACGATCGAAACGATGCGGTCTTCAACCTCTTGTTTGCTTATCATTTATTCCCACTTTTCGAAGTCCCGACGGATTACGGATAAAAATTCGTCCTCGTATTTATCGGGATCCATAAGATGTTTGCTGAATTTTTTGGCGGTGTCGCGGGCATAATCCCAGAAGCGGCGCAAAATAGGTGAAAGACCGGCGGGCACGGCCGGGCCCATTCTCCCGATGGGGCCCGAACTGCGGGAGGAAGCGCCGGATACTCTTTTTTCGCTCACAAGATGAATTTTAACAAATCTGTGATATAATTACAAGGAAATATGCCGATCCAGCAAAACTGCCGCGTTTTAGACCATCAAAATCTCAACTCCACCTATTTCAAATTGACCCTGGCTTCGGATTACATTTCCTCCCACGGCAGACCGGGACAGTTCGTGGAGGTCAGGGTTTCAAACGACACCGATCCCCTGCTCCGCCGCCCCATATCCTTGCACCGTACCGACCCTGCTAAAAAGACCTTTGAACTGCTCTATGAGATCGTCGGCCAAGGCACGGAAATGCTGTCCAAGGTCAAGATCGGCGAAGAATTGAGTATCCTGGGGCCTTTGGGCTCGGGCTTCAAGTTAGACCAAAAGATCGCTTTGCTGGTGGCGGGCGGAATGGGGATCGCTCCCTTAAGATTTTTGGCCGAACAAGCGATCAGGCAAACCAAGGCGGTCTACGTTTTCATCGGAGCCAAAACCCATGAACAAGTGATCGGAGAAGATGATTTCCGACAAATGGGCTGTCAGGTTATCGTGGCAACAGAGGATGGATCGGTCGGCAGCAAAGGATTAATAACTGACTTGTTGATCCATTTTATCGATACCCAACTCTCTGCGCTCGACGCTCCACGCTCTACTATCTATTCCTGCGGCCCCCATGCTATGCTCAAAGTCATCGCCGAGATCGCCCAGCAAAAAAAGATCGAGGCCCAAGTGTCTCTTGAGGCCTGGATGGCCTGCGGCCTGGGCGCCTGCAAGGGCTGTGCGATCGAGACGAATAACGGCTACAAAATGGTCTGCGAGGATGGGCCGGTATTCGACTGTAAGGAGATAATATGGTAGAGCTCGCCGGGATAAAGATGAAAAACCCCGTAATGGTCGCTTCCGGCACCTTCGGCTATTCCGATAAATATTCGGAGCTGGTGGACCTGGAGAAATTAGGGGCGCTGGTGACCAAGAGCGTGACCTTAAAACCCCGTCCCGGCAATCCCCCACCCCGCATCACCGAAACCCCGTCGGGAATGTTGAACTCGATCGGCCTGCAGAATGACGGGTTAAAGAACTTTTTGGAAAAAGACCTGCCGGTCCTATCAAAATTCGACGTGCCGGTGATCGTCAACGTAGCTGGAGAAACGATAGAAGAATACGTGGAGGTCTGCCGAGCCCTTTCCAAGGAATCCCGAGTCAAAGGGATTGAATTGAACATCTCCTGCCCCAACGTCAAAAAAGGCGGGATGACTTTTGGCGTGGATCCAAAATGCACCGAAGAGATCGTCAAGGCCGTAAAGAAAGCTTCCAGCCTGCCGCTAATAGTCAAATTGACCCCTAACGTGACAGATATTGCCCTTCTGGCCAAGACGGCGGAAGCCGCCGGTGCGGACGGCCTCTCGCTCATCAACACCCTGCTGGGCATGGCCATCGATGTGAAGACCAAAAAGTTCAAGCTGGCCACGCAAACCGGGGGCTTATCCGGCCCCGCCATCCGGCCCGTTGCGGTGAGGATGGTGTGGCAGGCGGCTCAAGCGGTCAAGATTCCTATTATCGGTATAGGCGGCATTACAAATGTAGAGGATGCCTTAGAATTCTTCCTCGCCGGCGCTTCGGCAATTCAAGTGGGCACGGCTAACTTCGTGGACATCGAAACTCCGATCAAGATAATTGAAGGATTAAAGAACTATAACCTCGCGGACTTTATTGGAAAAGCGCTTCTTGTTCGGCCAGCTGGCTGATCGCCGCGTCGATAAAGCCCCGGAAAACGGGGTGCGGGCGGTTGGGGCGGGATTTGAATTCGGGATGATATTGAGTGGCTAAAAAGAAAGGATGCGCAGGTATTTCCACCACCTCCACCAGGTCGGCTTTTTCGTAAACTCCCGAGCACACCAGCCCGGCTTTCTCCAGTTTTTCGCGATACTTGTTGTTGAGCTCAAAGCGATGCCGGTGACGTTCCATTACCAGCTCCTCATTATATAACCGGTGCAACAGGGTATCGGGTTTGATCTTGCAGGGATAAGCGCCCAGCCGCATGGTGCCGCCCTTGTTGACGATCTCCTTTTGCTCGGCCATCAGATCGATCACCGGATATTTGTTCTCCTGGTCGAATTCGGTGGAATTGGCGCCCTCCAATTTTAAGACCGACCGGGCGAATTCGATGACCGCGGTCTGCATCCCCAGGCATAATCCGAGATATGGTATCTTCTTCTCCCTGGCGTAACGGATAGCGGATATCTTGCCTTCGATCCCCCGTATCCCAAACCCTCCGGGGACCAGTATCCCCTGCACGTCCCTAAAACAGGGCTCAAGGTCCGGCTCGGTCTCGATGGTTTCGGCGTTGATCCACTTGATCTCCACCGCCGCTTTTTGGGCCACCGCCGCGTGCTTGAGCGATTCAACAATGCTGATATATGCGTCGTGCAGTTCGATGTACTTGCCCACGATCGCGATCTTGATCGTTTTTTCGGGGTTCAAACTGCGCTCCACGATCCCCTGCCATTCGGTCAGATCCGCCCGATCGGAGATGAGGTCAAGATATTTGACCACGATCTCATCCAACCGCTCCCGCTCGAGGGCCAGCGGCACTTCGTAGAGGTTGGGCACATCCGCCAGCCCGATCACCGCGTCCTTGGCCACATCGCAGAACAGCGAGATCTTTTCTTTAAGCTCCGGGGAAAGCGGCTGGGCCGACCGGCAGATGATGATGTCGGGATGGATGCCGATCGCGCGCAGTTCTTTTACCGAATGCTGGGTGGGCTTGGTCTTGAACTCTTTGGTGGTATCGAGGTGCGGCACCAGCGTCACGTGGATGTTGAGGCAATTGTCGCGCCCTACTTCTTTTCTGAACTGGCGGATGGCCTCGAGGAAAGGCAGGCCCTCGATATCGCCCACCGTGCCGCCGATCTCGCAGATCACCACATCGCAGTGCTGCTCCGCGGTCACCTTGCGGATGCGGTCCTTGATCTCGTTGGTAATATGGGGCACCACCTGCACCGTGCCGCCCAGGTAGTCGCCTTTTCTTTCTTTGTTTAGGACCGACCAATAGACCATACCGGTAGTGACATTGTTGAACCTTCCTAGGTTGATGTCGATAAAGCGTTCGTAATGGCCCAGGTCTAAGTCGGTTTCGGCGCCGTCTTCGGTGACGAACACCTCCCCGTGCTGGTAAGGGTTCATGGTACCGGGGTCGACGTTGATATAGGGATCGAGTTTTTGGATGGTAACCGAGATGCCGCGCGATTTTAGGAGGCGACCGAGGGAGGCGGCGGTTATGCCCTTGCCGAGCGAGGAAACCACTCCGCCGGTTATGAAAATATACTTGGATCTTTTGATCTCTTCCATTAGCCCCCTGCTATCTCACTTTCTTCGATGAATTTCGGCTTCGATTTCACTATTTTTAGCCGGGTCACTCGTCTGCGGTGGAGCCGCTCCACATAGACGATGGTACCATCGAATTTTACCATATCTCCCACCGCCGGTACCTTGCCCAATCTTCCAAAGACCAGCCCGCCTAAAGAATCGCTCTCGTCGGTGGGCAGGTTAAGCCCGGCCGCCTGGTTGACCTCATCCACCGCGAGTTTCCCGTCCGCCAAATAGGTGTTCTCATCAAGTTTGTCGATGTTCTTCTCTCCGCGCTCGAATTCGTCGTGGATCTCCCCCACGATCTCCTCGATTAGATCTTCCATAGTGACCAGGCCGGAGGTGACCCCGTATTCATCCACCACGATGGCCAGGTGGGTGCGGTTGGATTGCATTTGGTGGAGCAATTCGTCGACTTTTTTGGTTTCGGGAATGAACAGCGCAGAGCGCATGTAATCTTTTAGGTTGCCGTCGCGGGCCGAAAGCAGGTCTTTGGCGTAGATGATCCCCAGGACATTATCGATATTGTTCTCGTAAACGGGGATGCGCGAATGGCCGCTGTCTTTAATAAGATCGATGGCTTTCTCGACCGGCTCGGAATCCTCGATCGCTAAAATGTCCGGCCGCGGGGTCATGACTTCTCTCACTAAAGTATCGCCGAACTCGAAGATGGAGCTGATCATTTCTTTTTCTTCGCGCTCCAGCACCCCTTCCTTCTCCCCCGCGGAGATCAAAAAGCGCAGTTCTTCTTCGGTGATAAAAGGCCCCTGCTCGGGGATGCGCCCGCCCAAAAGCAGTACAAAGGGCGCCGAGATCCAGGTTAAAAGAATAGCCACCGGCATGAGCAGGATGCTTATCAGGTACAGCGGATAAGCAAAAAGCAGGGCGAACCGCTCCGCCTGGCGGATGGCGGTGGTCTTGGGGGTGATCTCCCCAAAGACCAAGATGAAAAAGGTCATGATCCCGGTCGCCGCGGCAATGATGAGCCCCGCGCTTCCCCCGCCCCTCTCCGCAAAATAATTATAGATGATCTGCGTGGCCATCACCGAGGCCGTGATGTTGACGATATTGTTGCCGATAAGGATGGTGGAAAGCATGCGAGCCGGCTCGTCCTTGAGCCGCTTTACCATGCGCGAGCCGGGCACCTTCCGCTCTACCAGGTGTGAGACCTTGAGGCGGGACAAAGAGGTTAAAGCCGTCTCCGCTGCCGAGAAGAAGGCCGAGAACAATATCAACACCGTCAGTATGATTATTTCAGACATGCCATTTCCTTATGCGTGTAACCTAAAAGGTGCAGGATGCCGTGCTCGATCAATCGCAATATCTCGACCGTCAGGGAACAATTATACTCTTTGGCCTGACGTTTGGCCTGGGGCCAAGAGATATAGACCTCCCCCAGCAGACCGCCTTCGTTCAAATTGAAAGACAGCACGTCCGTGGTCTTATCCTTTTTCCGGAACTTCCGGTTAAGCTTTTTCATCTCCCGGTCGTCGATGAAATTGAGGCTGATGCTCTTATTGATCAGGTTCTTCTTCATATTCCGCAATGTTCTTAAGTTCCCGAATGTCGGCCCCCAGGGATTTGAGCTTCAAATCCAATCCCTCGTAGCCGCGCTCGATGTAGCGTTCGATATCCTCGATGAGCGTTTCTCCCTCGGCCCGCAGCCCCGCGATCAAAAGCGCCGCCCCAGCCCGCAGGTCCCGGGCCTTGACCGGCGCGCCCTGCAGTTTCGGCACCCCGGTAATGATGGCGCTTTGTCCTTCGAGCCGGATGTCGGCCCCCATCCTTTTTAACTCATGCACGTGCATAAAACGGTTTTCAAAAACGCTCTCGGTAACTACCGAAGTCCCTTCTGCCAGCGACAAAAGTGAGATCAATTGCGACTGCATGTCGGTGGGGAACCCGGGGAAGGGCTGGGTCTTGATATCCACCGCTTTCAGCTTCCCTGGAGCGCTGATCCTCACACCCCCTACCTCATCCCTCACACCTACCCCCGCTTCTTTTAGTTTTATGACGGTCGATTCCACATGCTGTAAGTTCGCTCCCTTGATGAGCACTTCTCCTCCTGCCAGAGCCGCGGCGCACATCAAAGTTCCGGCTTCAATCCGGTCGGGGATCACCCGCCAGTCCGCTGTTGCCAGGCGGTTGACCCCGGTTATCTGGACGGTTTCGGTGCCCGCCCCCGTTATCAACGCTCCGGCCTTGATCAAATACTCCGCCAGGTCCACGATCTCCGGCTCGCGCGCGGCGTTCTCGATCACCGTGTCCCCTTCGGCCAAGGTCGCCGCCATCATCACATTTTCTGTGGCGCCCACCGAAGGAAAATCGAGCAGTATGCGGTCGCCTTTGAGCTTTTTGGCCTTAACTATAACAAAGCCGTGTTCGAGCTCTACCTTGGCTCCCAGCGCTTCGAGCCCCTTGATATGGATATTGACCGGCCGCGACCCGATGGCACAGCCGCCCGGCAGGGGAACCTTGGCAAACCCGGTCTTGGCCAAAAGCGGCCCGATGATGAAGAACGAGGCCCGCATCTTGGTGACCAGCTCATAAGGGGCCACGTGTTTGATGTTATGATTGGCCCAGACCCGGACGGTGTTGGGATGGGAATATTCCGCCCGCAGTCCGAGCGCCCGCAACACCCGGATCATGGTGGTGATATCCAGCAGGTTGGGGACCGAAGTTAGGGTATTGAGGCCGTTGGTCAAGATAGTGGCGGCCAAAATCGGCAGCGCGGCGTTCTTGGAGCCGGAGACCTGCACTTCCCCGTTCAGTTTTTTCCCGCCGTTGACCAGGATCCTTCTCATTTAAACTCCTCGGGTTTCTGGTCCGTGAACCCGAAATAATTAAGGATCAGCTGGGTGGTCCGCTCGGAGGCATGGCCGTCGCCGTAAGGATTTACCGCCCGCGACATGCGCCCGTACTCTTCTCGGTCGTTGAGCAACTTTTCCGCGCTTTCAAAGACCTTCTCCTCGGTATTGCCGATCAGCTTCACCGTGCCCGCCGCAATGGCCTCCGGCCGTTCGGTTTTCTCCCTCAAGACCAAAACCGGCTTGCCTAAAGATGGTGCTTCTTCCTGCACTCCGCCCGAATCCGAGAGGATGAAGTAAGCGGCTTTCATCAGATGCACAAAGGGCTCGTAATCCATGGGCTCGGTGACGATCACATTGTCGAGATCGGAGAGGAGTTCCTTAACCGTGATCTGCACCAGGGGATTCTTGTGCGCCGGGATCAAAAACTGCACTTCGGAGGAATATTTTTTAGCTAATCGTGCAATGGCCTGGCAGATACCCCGCAAGGGAGGGCCGAACGATTCCCGCCGGTGGGCGGTGACCAAGATAAGTTTGCGTTTGGGGTCTAAATTTAAACCCAGCTTTTTAAGGTCATAATTGCGGGAGGAGACCGTAAGCAATGCGTCGATCACGGTATTGCCGGTTAAATAGATCGTGGAGCGGTTGAGCCCCTCCCGGAGCAGGGCTTCCACTGCCGTTCGCGTGGGGGCAAAATGCAGGTCGGCTACCTGGGTTATCAGGCGGCGGTTGGCTTCTTCCGGATAGGGCCGCATCTTGTCCCCGGTCCTTAAGCCCGCTTCCACATGGCCCAGCGGGATCTTGTTGTAAAAAGCGCACAGCCCCGCCGCAAAGGCGCTGCTGGTATCGCCCTGCACCAACAGGATATCCGGCTTTTCGCGCAACACCACCGGCTCCAGCCCCTGCAGGGTCTTGACCACGATATGAGATAGGGTCTGTTCCGCTTCCATGATGTTTAAGTCGTAATCGGGGCGGATGTCGAAGATGCGCAAGACCGCTCCCAGCATTTCGCGGTGCTGGCCGGTCGAGACCAATACCGGGGTTAAGATATCCGGGTATTTTTCCATCTCCAGTATCAGCGGAGCGAATTTTATGGCCTCCGGCCGGGTCCCAAAAACGAACATCACTCTTTTTCTGGGCAGCATAATTACCTCTGGAGCGCTGTCACCAGCGCGGTTATGGAAAGCATAAAGCAAGCTACATAGATGGCCAGCACGGCTTCCCTTTGGGTGAATCCCGCCCTAAGCAAAAGATGGTGGATATGGCGATTGTCGGCCTTAAAAGGGCTTTGGCCGGAGGAGATCCTGCGGCCGATGGCGAACATGGTATCGAAGATCGGCACGCCCAATATCAGGATGGGGATGATCAAGGCCACCACCAGGGTGGTCTTAAAAACGCCGGTCACCGAGGCCGCCGCCAGGATAAAACCTAAAAGATAACTTCCCGAATCACCTAAAAATATTTTCGCGGGGAAAAAATTATAGCGCAGGAATCCGAGAGAAGCGCCGCACAGGGCTAAAAGCACCAGCGCCGCTCCGATTTGGTGAGTCCGCAGGGCTACTATAAAGAGAGTGCCGGAGGAAATGGCGGTAACCCCCGCCGCCAGGCCGTCCAACCCGTCGATGAGGTTGATGGCATTGGTCATGCCCACCAGCCAGAGCACAGTGAGAGGAGCGGCTATCGCACCCAAAAGAAAAAGCCCGTTAAAAGGATTGGATACGAAGGTGATCTCAATGCCGAAAAAGACGGCGATCGACGCTATCACGATCTGGCAGATGAGCTTGGTCCAGGCCGAAAGCCCGCGCAGATCGTCCATAACCCCCAGCGCCAGCATAAGGGTTGAAGCAAGCAGGATGCCGATCATGTGCTTCATCTCCAGCCCGCGCCCCAGCATCCCCGCAAAGACGAGGGAGACCAGCAAAGCCGCGGCAAACCCCGCAAAGATCCCCACCCCGCCCAATCGCGGAATGGCGGTGGAATGGATCTTTCTCTCGTTGGGTTGGTCCACCGCGCCGATACGCACGGCCGTTTTTTGGATGATGGGGGTAGCGAATAAGGTGACACTTAGGGCGATTAGAAAGGTGGAAAGATAAATGAACATCTCGGGATTTTATGTTATCACAGATTGGCTATGATTTCAAGATGCACTTTGTGGGACACTTCTCGATTGCCGCAGAGCAATCTATGCCCGTCTTAGAATAATCCATCACCGCCAGGTTATCTACCACTTTAAATACTTCTGGAACCTGTTTCTCGCAGATCTTGCAGGCGATACAGCCCACCGGGCAGATCTTGCGGACGGTCGGGCCGGGATCGTGGGAAGAACAGGCCACCCATACCGGGTTGGCGTAGGGCCGAAGCGAAATGATGGATCGCGGGCAGGCGACCACGCACTTGCCGCAGGCAGTGCACTTATCGGGATCGATCACCGGCAGGCCCTCTTTCATGCGGATGGCGTCGAAGGGACAAGCGCAGAAACAGTCGCCGTAACCCAGACAGCCGTATTGGCAGTTGAGCCCGCCGTCGTCGATAAGGTTGGCCGCCCGGCAGGTCTTAATCCCGGAGTAGTTGGATTTTTTAGTCCTCACCTTTTCGTTAGCTCCGCAATGGACGGTGGCCAGCCGCCGATGGACCACCAAACCCGTAGTCCCCATGACCTGGGCCAGCTTATTGGCCACTTCTTCTCCCCCCGCCAAACACCCCGAAACCTGGACCTCGCCCTTTATCAGCTTTTCCGCAAAGTCATGACAGCCGGCAGATCCGCAAGCCCCGCAGTTTGATCCGGGAAGGATGGCCAAAATCGTCTTAAGGCGGGGATCTTCCTCGATCTTAAAATAACCCGCCGCCAGCCCCAACAGGGCCGCGAAGATAAAACCTATTATTCCCAGCACTAAAACCGATATTAAAATAATCATAACCTATCTACCTAACAACCTAACCACCTACAATCCAAACATCCCCGTGAACCCGAGGAAAGCCAAAGACATCAGCGCCGCAGTGATAAAGGCGATGGGATAACCCTGGAACCATTTGGGAATTGGGGCCAGCGCCATTCGCTCCCGGATATAGGCAAACAAAACGATGGCCAGCGAATAACCTAAGGAAACCCCTATCGAATAAACCATGGCCTGCTGGAAATTGAACCGGTAATCGATAGCCAAAAAGGCCACCGCTAAAATCGCGCAGTTGGTGGTAATGAGCGGCAGGTAGATGCCCATGGCGCGGTAGAGCGCCGGGATCATTTTCTTAAGATACAATTCCTCAAGCTGGACCAGCGCCGCGATGGTCAGGATGAAAGTGGCGGTGCGCAAAAATTCCAAATGCAGGGGCGCCAGTATAAAATGGAACAGCACCCATGACACGGCGGAGGAGATGGTCATCACAAAGATGACGGCCAAACTCATGCCGATCGAGGTGTCGATCTTGTTGGAGACCCCGAAAAATGAGCACAGCGCGATGAAGCGTATCAATAAGATATTGTTGATGAGCAGGGCCGAGAAAAATATGCCGAATAGTTCCATCTAAAGCACCTTGTTCTCCAATTTATTCAAAGCCGCCATAAGAAAACCGATGGTGATAAAAGCCCCGGGCGGCAAGATCATGATAGTGGCCGCCAAGGCCTGCGGCAGGACCTTGATCCCCAAAACGGCCCCCGCCCCCAGCGATTCGCGGATCACTGCGATGCCGCCGAGCGCCAGGGTGAACCCTAAACTCATCCCTATCCCGTCCAGGGTAGAGCTTAAGACCGAATTGCGGTAGGCAAAGGCCTCGGCCCGGCCCAAGATGATGCAGTTGACGACTATGAGCGGGACAAAGACCCCCAGGGCGTGATGCAGGTCCTGGAAGTAAGCCTGCATGAGATAATCGCTGATGGTGACAAAAGTGGAAATGACAATGATGAAGATGGGGATGCGGATCTCGTCCGGCACGATCTTGCGGATCAAGGCCACGACCAGGTTGGAGGAGATCAGCACAAAAGCGGTGGCCGCGCTCATGCCCAGCGCGTTGAGCGTGGTGTTGCTCACCGCGAGCGTCGGGCACAGCCCGATCATCAGCCGCAGTACCGGATTTTCGGCAACCAGTCCCCGGCTAAAATCTTTTAATAAGCTCATCGGCACTCCTTATGCTTTGACGCACGCCCTGGCTCACCGCCCGGCTCGAAATGGTGGCTCCGGTTATGGCCACGATATCTTGCTTGGGCTCCAATGGGTCGCCCGCGGTCTTGTTGATGAATTGGGACAGGAAACTCGGTTTTATAATGTTGACCCCCAATCCCGGCGTTTCTTTTTGGCTCAAGATCTTCAGTCCAGTCACCTGCCCCTTTAAATTAACCCCCACCAGCATCCCGATCTTCCCGCCGTATCCCTGGGGAGAGACCGAAAAGACCCAGCCGACCGGCTCCACTCCTTTTTTTCCTTCAAAAACATTCTGCTCCGTTTCTTTAAAAGAATCCGCCCCAGGCAGGGCTGCATTAAGCGAACATTCAAAGGACGTCCGAGAGTAGCGTTCGATCTGCGGCTGGGTGAAGAGATAGACAAAGGCCAGCGCGCCCGCGGAGATCACGCAGAAAGCCATCAATATCAGCCCTAATTTAAGTTTATCCATGTTTACTCCCGAATAGTCGAGGACGCGCGTATTTGTCGATCAAAGGCGTCAGGATATTCATGAAAAGGATGGAATAGTTGACCCCTTCAGGGAACCCGCCGTAAAAGCGTATTAAAATGGTCACAACCCCGCATCCCATTCCGAATATGAACCTTCCCTGGGTGGTCACCGGCGTCGTCACATAGTCGGTGGCCATAAAAAAAGCGCCGATCATCAATCCGCCGGATAGTAAGGCGAACAATGGATCGCGACCTAAAAGCAGTGAGAGAATGCCCACCGTACCTAGATAGGCCGCCGGCGCCGGCCAATCGATGATCTTTTTCCAAAAAAGGATGCCCGCTCCTATCAGGATCATCAAAACCGAGGTCTCGCCCAGCGAGCCCGCGCGATTTCCCAAAAAAAGATCTAGATAGCCGGGAGTCGCCTGCCCTATTTTATCCAAAAAGAGAGGAGTGGCGGTGGTTAGCGCATCGAACGGCCTGGTCCAATTCGTCATGGCGACCGGCCAGGAAGCCAGAAGAATGGCCCGGGCGGCCAGCGCCGGATTAAAAATATTATAGCCCAGTCCGCCGAACAGTCCTTTCACCAATACCATGGCCGCTACCGCGCCTACCGCTCCCATCCAATAAGGCAAGGTAGGCGGCAGGACCAAAGCCAAAAGCAAGCCGGTCACCGCAGCGCTGCCGTCCAGGACGCTCACCGGCCTTTTAGCCAGCAGTTGAAAGAGCGCTTCAGATATTACTGCGGTCGCGGTCACGACTGCGGTAAGATATAAAGCTTGCAGGCCGAAAAAGTACACCGCGGCCGCTAAAGGGAACAATAGCGCTGCGAACACCCACCACATGATGAAGCGGGTATCTTCCGGCGAGCGGATATGCGGCGAGGAGGAAACGTCAAAGGTCATTGGCATACGGCTTTCCTCAACTGCAGTTCCTGCTTGGCCGCCTTGAAATACTGGACCAAAAAGATCCGGCTGGGACAGACATAGGAGCAGCAGCCGCACTCGATGCAGTCGGCCACGTGGTATTCTTCCACTTTTTCCCAATCCTTGAGCTTGACGTAATCGGAGAGGAAGTTGGGCATCAGTCCCGCCGGGCAGTGTTTTATGCACCGGCCGCAGCGGATGCAATCTTTTTCTTCATAGATCAGGGCTTCCTTGCGGTTGAAGACCAAAAGGCAGGTGGTCCCCTTGACCACCGGAAGATCTAAAGATGATACCGCCAACCCCATCATCGGGCCGCCCATTACTACTTTACAGGCATCATCGAATAACCCCTCGCTGTGCTTGATCACTTCTTCAAAAGAGGTGCCGATCCTTACCAGGAAATTGTGCCGCTCCTTCATGCCCGGACCGGTCACGGTAAGTACCCGTTTAATGAGCGGGGTGCCGTGTTTAATGGCCGCGGCGACAGCCGCTGCTGTTCCCACATTGTTGACCACAACTCCTACATCGAGCGGGAGTTTGCCGGAAGGCACTTCCCGATCCAGCAGGGTCTGGATGAGCTGTTTTTCCCCGCCCTGCGGGTATTTGGTCTCGACTTCAACGATCTTTATCGGCGAGTTCTTGCCGAGATGGTGTTTCTCGTCAGAAGTGCTAAGCGCGCCGACCGCGTCTTTTTTATTATCCTCTACCCCGATCAGGATATTTTGAGCGCCCACGGCTTTGGCCAAAACCAGCGATCCGAAAATGATGTCATCCGCCCGCTCCAGCATCAGGCGGTGGTCGGCGGTGATATAGGGTTCGCATTCACAGCCGTTGATGATGAGAGTGTCGATGAGCTTGCCGGCCGGAGGGGTGAGCTTCACGTGGGTGGGGAAAGCCGCCCCTCCCATCCCCACGATCCCCGCCTCCCTCACGATCCGCCGTATCTCATCCGGCGTCATCTCTTCCAATTT
>Ga0265296_1002621_pt1 | contig 17784 bp, 16 predicted proteins | sample MunlanPumphouse1_FD_189073 | JGI IMG/M metagenome (GOLD analysis project Ga0265296, IMG submission 189073) | Groundwater microbial communities from a municipal landfill in Southern Ontario, Canada - Pumphouse #1 | ecosystem: Environmental > Aquatic > Deep subsurface > Groundwater | place...
TCATCGGCCGCGACGACCGCGACCGGGGAACTCAAACTCATCAGATTGGTGATCCTTCAACTCGCCCCACGAGGCGGACTTGCTATAAACCGGTGGACTCACTCAACCCTGACACGTAGGGGCCCGGGGACCGCCCGTGCCGAAGCCGCACGGGTCGGTCAAGACCGATGACCGTTTCGCGGCCTTCGACGTGAAAAGATGCGCGGACAGCGTCGACGTCGTGCGACGTGCCCGCGGTCACCGCGTTCACCGCTGCTTCAACGAGCGCGGCGACCTGGATGGGTCCGACGTTCGTGTTCGCGAGGAACTGCTCCGCCCACGGCTCTGTTGTCAGCGCGACGAGACGCACCGCTTCGGGATAGTGGCGCGCAAGCGCCGTTCGATGAGACACGCCCTCCTGTCCGAGATCGGTGGCGCGAAGAAGGGTTGTGGCGAGTTCCAGTTCGCCGGTGTCGGGTCCGATGCCGCGTTCCCAGAGCGTGCCGGTGAGGCATCGTTCCGCGCGAAAGAAGTCGGCGCTTCGCGCGAGGTCGCGGTCTGCTCCCGCGTAGTGCCATCGGCGGTGTCGCGCACACACCGCTCCGATCCGGGTTCGCACTTCAACGGATTCGCCGCCGGTGCAGCGCCTGCATTTCGTGACCGCGGACGGCAGGGGGGCGCACGTCGGGCAGTTGCTGTGTCGCCAGTCGGCGTGAATACAGCGGACGAACAGGCGGTCAGAGCGGCGACCGTCGAAGAATCCAGTCGGGAGGTCGGCGAGTTCTTCGACCAGCCGCGGCACGAGCTCGGGTGTTGTACGCAGAGGAAGCCGCGGGCGCTCGTAACGGATAGTCGTCCACAGTTCCCCGGCCGGCACGGCGTTGCGGCTGGTAAGCCTGCGGTAGACGCTGCCGACGGTTTCACCCGTGAAGGGTTCGATGAGCACGGGGAGCGGCCTCATCATTTCGCGCGAGCAGGTCGGCCTCGTTTGGGCCGCGGTGAGGGCCGGTTCTCTTCTTCCTCGACCCAGCCTTCCGCCTCACGGATTTTCGCCAGCGACGCGAGCACGTCGTCAAGGTCGAGGCGTTCAGTGTGCAGCTCGATGGCGCGGCGCGCGCCTCGGCGGACCGCTCTGGCGACGCGGCCGATGGAACCGCGGGACAGGTCGCGGAGCTCCGCAGCGACCGTGAGTATCTCCGCGTCAGGTTGCGAGATCAGACACAGTGAGTCTTCGAGGTCGACGAGGATGCGACCCCACACCGAGGCATCAGCTGTCTCGCCAGTCCCGTACGTGTCGAACTTGACCAGCTCGAATCGGGCCATGATCTGCTCGCCGCGCGAGCCCCAGAACAGGCCGTTGCGGGCGACGTCGACCCCGGCGTAGACCATCGTGCCGGGACACCTCTCGGACAGTTCCTTCAGAGCGTCGGCGACTTGTTCGTTGCCGCGGTAGTGCAGATCGAGCCGGTGGATGTCGTCGATGATCACGAGTTCCGTGCGGCATTCGCGCATCACATGGCTCACGCGGCTGAGGAGGACCTCGTAGTTCGCGTTGCGGGAGTACGGGATGGCGTAGAAGTCGGCGAGCTTGGTGATCATTGTCTTCGCCGTCGCGTGCGTCGGCACGGGCACGTATGCGACGGGGATCAAGTTGCGTTGCGAGGCCGTGGCGCGCTGGCGTCGGGCTCGCTCGAACGCCCTGCCGAACTCCTGGACCGCGGTGGTCTTCCCGAGACCTGGCCGGCCGGAGATGATCACCCCGGACTTGCTGGCGTCTGGGGAGCGGTTGTCGGTCATCGCGTGGCGGATCGCCACCGCGACCTGCCGCAGCGATGGCGTCGCGACCCGGGCGCCGAGCGTCATGAACCGTTCGCGTGCAATGTTGAACAGGGCACGGTCTGAGGAGTCCATCGCGTCGTACTCGGCCAGTGTGATCGAGAGTGGCCGTTGCGCGACGAACTCGACGAACTCGCGCCATCCTTCCTTTGTGGCGTAGTCGAAGTCGGTGGACGGGGCGTCGAAGTCGAAGTCTCCCAGCAGGTCATCGAACATCGGGGTCACGTCTCATCCGGCGACCGGGTCATCCCGAACGGTGCCGCGACCGGCCACGCCGGCTTCGCCGCGACAACATCGGTTTCCTTGTCGCCGACGTCACCAGTAGCCGAAAGCTCGCCGCCCGGTGGGGCTGCGGGTGCCATGTGTGGGAGTTGGTTGGTGATGGCCAACGGATCCGTCCGTGCGCTGATCGCACGCTTCTTCTGCCGAGCCGTCGGCCAGGCGTTGCCTTTGTACATGAACCGGCGCATCACCTCGTTGAGGTCGTCGGTACTCGGCTCGCTCTCGCCGCGAGCGGCAGCCTGAGCACGCGCGACCCGCCACACCTCGTCAGCCATCGGAGCGCCGCTGTACGGGGACCGCCAGTCCAGCGGGAGGAACTGGTTACCGAGCTCCAGCCACACCGTCATCGGGTTGTAGGGGTCGACGTGGAACGGCCACTTGCCTTGCCGCCGATGGTGCGGGGACCGCTTCTTGCGCAGCGGGCCGAGTTCCGTGGAGTCGTAGACACGCAGGTCGATGTCAACGCCGTAATGGTTGATCACACGCCACTCGGTCGGGAGAAGCGCGATGTACTTCTCGGCCGTCAGCGGCACCTGCAGCTCCGGAGCGACTTCCCGGTACGCGGCGACCATCTGGTTCGGGGTCAGCATCAGCCGAGGGTTGCGGGGGTCGCGCAGCGCCTTGTGGGGCCGGTTCTGCCAGGTCACCGCGACCCAGTCCTCGAAGAGCTCCTGCAGCTGCTCGAGGGTGAGCAGCTGGCTCGTCGCGATTACCTCGTCACCTCGCATATCGGGGCTCTGCCCGAGGAACGCGATCGCGTACTGGGTGAACTGGTCTTTGACGGTGCGGAACATCCGCTCGATCTTCGCCTTCTGCGTCGGCGAGTACCCCGCGCTGACCGTCAATGAGATCCCCAACGTCCGGCACGCATCCGAGAAGTGCCGAGAAACGTACGACGCACCACGGTCGGTCGTGATCGACTCCGGGAAGACGTACGGCTGCGCGTCACGCATCGCCTCGAACCTCTCAACCATGAGCCCGTCCGCGCCGGTCCACGCTTCCGACACCTGACGCCGGTTCGCACGCACACCATCCGGGCGGGACGCGTACGGCACGAGAGCGCGGGCAAGGACCACCACCAGGTCGATGCTGCGAGAGCCGACGGTGACAATCCCGGAGAGCACCGACCTCGACGCCTCACACAGCAACAGGGTGAGGTCGGGGCGGACGGGTTCACCGTCGCACTCGACGAGGATCTCCATCGGCGTCGTGTCGATCAGCACCTGCTCACCTGGTCGAACCCCCGACCGCACCCCGTGCATGTGATCAGGCTGATTCGCCGTGGTGCGCCGGGTACGGGCCGTCCCGAGCGTGTGCTTGCCAGCGTCGAGCTCGCTCAGGAGCCGGTACATCGTCGCGCGGCTCGGCATCGACACCACGCCCTCGCCGAAGCGGTCGTCCAGCTCTCTGCGGACGAGCCAGATCAGTCGCGTTCCGGTGCCCGTCGATTTCCGTTCCTGGCCGGCCTGGACAGTCAGGATCGCGTCGATGAGGCGCTCGTCGTAGGAGCGACCGGGCATGTCAGCCAGGCCGTGGCGACGTCGATCGAGAAGACCGCTCACCCCGAACTCCTCGAGAGCGCGTTGCTGGCGCGAGACCTTGACCGGGCCGTAGTCGGTTCCGAGACGACGGTTGACGTCGTCGATAACTTGCTGCCGCGCCTCCGGCTTCGTCACGCCTGCCGCCACGAGCTTGTCGAACCGCGAGAGCTCCTCCAGCCACACGTCGACGATCTTGCGGTCACGCGCGTCGAGGTCCTGCAGGCTGCGCATGTCCAGCAGTGAGCGGAGCGATGCCTGTGCGGCAGGTTCCCCCTCATGCTGCAGATCGGCCGCGAGCACCTCCACGTCGTCTCCGTCGCCGTCGACGGCGCGCAAGGTCAAATAGGTGGGTCGGATCGCGACGACCTGATGGCTTCCGCCCTGCCACCGGATGATGTCGCCCGGGTGAATGCTCATGATGCCGCTCCGAGGTCGACGACGGTCGTCATCGACAGGGGACGTCGTAGATCCGCCACGGCAACTCCGCTCCACACGAGTGCATACGCGGCGCCGACACCTGAGCGGGCAACGCCACCGAGGGTCGCCGCGAGCGAGCCCAAGCTCATCTGACCGGTGAGCCCGAGCGCGGCGATGTCGACGCCCTCCAGCCACGCAGGCTCGCGGTACCGAAGCAGGAAGCGCAGGTTCGCCTGGGTGGCGCCGGGAAGCTGATCGAAGACGAGATAGGACCATCCCAGTGCGGCAGCAAGGCGACGAGTGAGTTCAAACTTGATGCTGTCTTCGGGCTTGATCAACTCGACCGGCCTCACGTCGACGAGCAGCGCACTCCCATCGGAGCGGCGCACGAAATAGTCGGGCGCGTGGGAGCGCTTCGGTGACCGCCAGCGGATCCACATCGGCTGGCTCGCCACCCCGACGACATCCCCCGTCCGGTCCAGCGAGGTCAGGAACGAGCGCTCCCAGAACGACTCGAACGGAACGTGCCGGCCCGTCGAGGCCATCCACAGCTTGCCCTCGAAGTTGCGCTTGCCCGGCCACGACGGGAACTCGCGAACCGGATCCGCATCCTCGAACATCACGCGCGCCGCGTCAACGGGGTCTGCGTGCTGGAGGAGGCCGTGTCTAGAAAACTCGATCGTGGCCGCGAGTGCGTTCGTCCCATCGATCGCGGCGAGCCAGTCTTGGGTCAAGGTCACGGAGAACTCTCCCTTCCGGAGAATCCCGCACCCGATCAGAGCGCTCGTGTGGAACCTCCCGGCTTAAACCGCAAGCTACTCCCGCCTCGGAGCAGCGCTACGCGGCGCGCCGCTCTCCCGACAACTGGAGTGAGAATCCGACAACCGGAGTGAGACGACTCGACAGGTCCGTGAGAATCGGACAACTGGAGTGAGACACGACATCCCTTCGGGCGCACAGAGTATTGAAGTAGCGAACGAAAAGAGTGCCGGAATCCCGGCACTCTTTTTGTTTCTGCGCCTCTTCCGAGCGCGTCTGATGCGAATCAGAGGAGCTTGAGGTCGTCGTTGCCTGTTCGTCCGCGTGATTCTGCGGAAACGGGATGTGTGGGGTCTCGGCGACCGGTCCCACCGACAAGCAGGTGGATGCTGCCCCCGAGGCGTCGGCTTGTCGACAGCGAGCATCGCGGAAGAGGGGGCGTGGAGTTGAGCGCTGGCAACCGATGTGGAAAGGCGCTGATCGGCAAGGCCATGGTTTACGACCTCGAGCAGTTGATCGAGGCTGACGTGACAGAAGTCCTCGTTACGGATGTCGTGGAGGAGCTGAACTTCGCGGGTCGCTGGAACCGATCCATTACCGGTGGACCCACACGCCGCCAGGCAGCAGCGTGCCGATCGGGAACTCACCATCGACGATCCGGTGTGCGAGCCGGTCGGCGACGCGGCGGTAGAGCGGCACGTCGGAGGTCATGTCATCAGTCTGGCGCAGAGCGCGGCGAGGGGCGGCTTGCGGGGCGTAGCCTGGACATGTGACTGCGTACGTCTCGGCTTTCGACTTCTTCTCCATCGGGGTGGGGCCGTCGAGCTCGCACACCGTCGGACCGATGCGCGCGGCGCTGGACTTCGCCCGACGCCTGAGCTCTGGTGGTTCGCTCGGCGAGGTGAGACGGGTGACGTGCACCCTGTACGGCTCTCTCGGAGCGACCGGCATCGGGCACGGCACACCGGATGCTGTCGTCGCAGGCCTGCGCGGACTCGCCCCCGAGACCTGCACCCCCGCCGAGGTGCGCTCGGCTTGGACGGACCTTCCCGCCGGCGCGGCGCTGCTCATCGATGGGACGCACGCGGTCGCGTTCGAGAAGGACGACATCCAGTTCGCTCCGCGCACGCGGCTGCCGGGGCATCCGAATGCCATGACGCTCACTGCGCTCGGGATCGACGGGAACGCTCTCGCTGAACAGACGTACTACTCGGTCGGCGGCGGCTTCATCCGGCGTGAGGGAGAAGACGCGCAGGTCGCCGCCGGATCCCTGCCGTTCGGCTACACCGACGCGGCCTCGCTGCTCGCACTCTGCGATGAGCACGGCTTCTCGATCGCCGATGTCGCGCGGGAGAACGAACTCGCGATGCGCTCGGAAGAAGAGCTCGCCGCAGGCCTCGACGCCATCTGGGACGCGATGGCCGGATGCGTGGACGCCGGCCTGCACGCGGACGGTGTGCTCCCAGGCATCCTCAAGGTCAAGCGTCGCGCGGGAATGATCCGCGAGCAGCTCGAGAGCGTTGAAACCGAAGGCGGACGCGAGATCCCCGGCGAATGGCTCGGCGCGTTCGCGCTCGCGGTCAACGAGGAGAACGCCGCGGGCGGCAGGGTCGTCACCGCGCCGACGAACGGTGCCGCCGGCATCCTCCCCGCCGTCGCGATGTACTGGTGGCGGTTCCTCGCCGACTCCGGGCTCGGCTCCGGCAACGCGGTCACGCCCTACGGCGAACTGGTCGGTAGCGCCCTCCTCAGCTTCTCGGCCGGGGACAGCCGCCGCGGATCGTTGAGCGAGGAGCGCAGCGACGAGACGAAACGCGTTGAGCGCCGCGGGTCGTTGAGCGAGGAGCGCAGCGACGAGACGAAACGCGTTGAGCGAGCCGAAGGCGAGTCGAAACGTCGCGAGCCCGACCCGGCCCTCGTCGCCGAGGCGAACCGTCGCCGCGGCATCCGTCGGTTCCTCCTCACCGCCACGGCCCTCGGCTCGCTCTTCAAAGCCAATGCGTCGATCTCGGGCGCGGAGGGGGGCTGCCAGGCCGAGGTCGGCTCCGCCTGTGCAATGGCAGCGGGCGGGCTGACCGCGGTGATGGGCGGCACCAACCGGCAGATCGAGAACGCCGCCGAGATCGCCATGGAGCACCACCTCGGACTCACCTGCGACCCGATCGGCGGGCTCGTGCAGATCCCGTGCATCGAGCGCAACGCGATCGCCGCATCCACGGCCGTCACAGCGGCGCGACTCGCGCTGCGCGGTGACGGACAGCACTACGTGTCGCTGGATGCCGTCGTCGAGACGATGCGGCAGACCGGCGCCGACATGTCGACGAAGTACAAGGAGACCAGCGAGGGCGGCCTCGCGGTCAACGTCATCGAGTGCTGAGTCACCGGTTCTCCGCGGCGCGGCGCTTCGTGTGCCGCGTCGGGGCAGCCGACCACGGATCCTCCGGCCACGGATGCTTCGGGTACCGGCCGCGCATCTCAGCACGCACCTGCGAGTAGGGACCGGCCCAGAACGACGCGAGGTCGTCGGTCACAGCGAGCGGGCGTCCGCCGGGGGAGAGCAGGTGGAACAGAACAGGCACCCGCCCTCCGACGAGGCGCGGGGTCTCCGCCCACCCGAAGCACTCCTGCAGCTTCACCGCCACGACGGGACGCGCCGACGGGTCGTCCATGGGTGCGTAGGTGATGCGGATCCGCGATCCGCTTGGTACCTCGAGCCGTTCGGGAACCAGCGCATCGAGGTCGACGGCCGCGGGCCACGGCAGCAGTCGCCGCAGCGCCGAGGTCAAGCCGATGCGAGAGGCCGGAGTGCCGGTCGCGAGCGTCGCCAGCTCCGGACCGAGCCAGGAATCGAGCGCACCGAGGAGCGCAGCATCCGACACGTCCGGCCATGGAACGCCGATCTCGCGGTGCAGCAGCGCGAGACGTCGCCGAAGCGCATCGGCCGAATCCGACCAGCTGAACACCCCGAGTCCCTGGTTCTCCAGCGCACGACGGACAGCATCCCGGCCACCCTCGCCGGCCTGAACCCGAACGGGGACGGACGACCGGACGATCGCGCCGATGCGACGCTCGCGCCGGGCGACGACGCGCCCGTCCGTGAACTGCGCTTCGACGCGGTCGGTGACCAGATGGGTCGCCGCCTGTTCCGCTTCGTGCTCCGAGATGGCCGCTGCCGAGCGGATGACCGCTCCAGTGCCGGCAGCCGCTCGGCCCTGTGCGCGAGCGACGTCGGCCACCGCCAGCCATTCGGCGCCGGCGAGCGGGCCGGTCAATCCCGCGCGGGTGCCGGATGCGAGCAGGAAGGTCGCCCCGTTCGCCGAATGATCGACGCGGCGGGCGATCCGCTCGGGGAAGGCGAGCGCGATGACGAGTCCGGTCAGGTCCGCGTCTGCGCGTCTCGCGCGCCCGTCGTCGGTGAACTGCATGAGGCGGCGCACCTCCTGCTCCCAGCGACGCGCGTCGGTGCTTCTTCTGTTCCGCAGCGCGGTGAGAGCAGTCGCGACATCTCCGTCGGCGACACGGAGTTCGCCTCCGATCAGCGCGACGACCTCGGCCGCCGCGCGTGCACCGACCCGTGTGCTGCCGTCACGGAGCGCGCGAGCGAGGCGGGGGTCGACCGGGATGCGGGCGAGGCGTCGCCCCTCATCGGTCGCGCGTCCGTCCGAATCGATCGCGCCCAGACCGCGCAGCACGGTCGTCGCGTCGTTCAGGCTGTCGCTCGGGAGCGGATCGACCAATCGGAGCCCCGCTCCGCCTGGGGCGCCCCAGCAGGCGAGGAGCAGCGCGGCGTCGGTGAGATCCGTCGTGGCGATCTCGGGAGCCGGCCGCGCGGGTGCCGCGGCGAATGTCCGCTCGTCGACGCAGCGCACCACGACGCCCGGTCCTTCGCGCGTCGCGCGACCAGCGCGCTGAGTCGCAGAGGCGCGGGATGCCGGACCGGTGACGAGGCCGCTCATGCCACGGGCCGCATCCCGCTGCGGGGCCCGGGACAGGCAGGTGTCGACGACGAGACGCACGCCGGGAACCGTGAGCGACGATTCTGCGAGGGAGGTGGTGACGATGATCCGCGCCGCGTCACCTGCGCGGCCGCCGATCACGGCATCCTGCTCGGCGGCGGGGATCTGGCCGTGCAGTTCTCGTACATCGAACTCCGGCGCGAGGTCCCGGATGCGGCGCGCGATCTCGGAGACCTCGCGCGCGCCCGGTGCGAACACGAGCGCGTCTGCGGTCGGGATGCTGCGCGCCATACCGCGATGCGCGTCGACCGCGGTGCGTGCGACGTGATCGAAGAAGGCCCAGGTGACGCCGCGCTCGTCCAGCCGAGGCGAAGGACTCGGCGCCCAGCGCACATCGAGCGGGTGCGCCGGCACCGTCTGAGTCACGATCGGAGTGGGCGCGGCATCCGTGCCGAGAACGGTCGCGAACCGATCGGCGTCGAGCGTCGCCGACATCGCGATGACGACGAGGTCGTCGCGCAGTTCGCGCACCTCGCCGAGAAGGCCGATCAGCAGATCCGTCTCGAGCGCCCGCTCGTGCACCTCGTCGATCACGACCGCGCCGATGCCCTCGAGGCCCGGGTCATCGAGCAGCCGGCGCAGCAGCACGCCGGCCGTGACGAACTCGACCAGAGCGGATCGCTCCACCTGGCGCTCGCCGCGTACGGTGAAGCCGACGCGTGCGCCGAGCGGCGATGCATCAAGCTGCGCGAGGCGTCGGGCGGCGGCGCGAGCGGCCACGCGGCGCGGCTGCGTCACGATCACACGGCCCTGAACGCGGCCGGCGATGATCGGCGGGACGAGCGTCGTCTTGCCCGTGCCCGGAGGCGAGCTGACCACGACGGAGGCGCTGCGGTCGAGCGCGACGTTCAGGTCATCCACTGCAGAGGCGAATGCGAGCCCGCGACCGATCGTCGACAGGTCGAACGGTGCGGTGCTCATCTGCCCAGTCTCTCGCGTTCGGGGCGGGCACCGGCGCGTAGGCTGAGCGGCATGGCCACGGTGAGGCGGCGCGGGCGTCCGCGCGGAGAGACGGATTCGCGCGAACGGATCATCTCCTCGGCGGTCGATGAGTTCGGCGAGCACGGTTATGACGGGTCGACGATCCGTGCGATCGCGACCAGGGCGGGGGTCGACAGCGCTCTGGTCCATCACTACTTCGGCACCAAGGCCGACCTGTTCGCCGCAGCCATGGGCATGCCGATCCGGCCCGACGTCGCGATCCCGGAGATTCTCGCAGGGCCGCGCGACGAGGTCGGCGAACGCGTGGTGCGCTTCGTGCTGCAGGCGTTCGAGCAGCCGGAGGTGCGCCGCCGTGGTGTCGCGCTGATGCGTGCAGCGATCGGCAGCAAGCTCACGACGCCGGTGCTGGCGGGATTCCTCTCCCGCGAACTGCTCGGGCGCATCGCACGCGCGCTCGACACGGACGACGCGGCGCTGCGCTCGACGCTCGCGGCCTCGCAGATCGCCGGTCTCCTGATGGCGCGCTACGTGCTGAAGCTGGCGCCCATCGCGGACGTGGGTGTCGACGAGCTCGTTGCGAGGATCGGCCCCACCGTGCAGAGGTACCTCTTCGACTGAACGCCGTGCTCATCACGGGGCCTTGACGCCGTGGCATCCGAAGCGCACTATTCATCACATGATGAATAACTCGAGCGTGGAGGTGTCGCAGTTGCGCGTGCGACGCGGGAAGATGCGCTTCTTCGACGGCCTCGACGTGTCGATCCCGCGCGGACAGATCACCGGTCTGCTCGGCCCATCGGGGTGCGGCAAGACCACGCTGATGCGCTCGATCGTCGGGGTGCAGCGCGTCGAGTCGGGCACGGTGACGGTGCTCGGCGAACCGGCCGGATCGCGCGTGCTGCGGCACCGAGTCGCCTACGGCACTCAGGATGCGTCGGCCTACGACGACCTGACCATCCGGCAGAACCTCCGCTATGTCGGGGCGCTCCTCGGCGCACCGCGCGATGCCGTCGATCGCGTGATCGCCGACGTCGGGCTCACAGGACAGGCGGATCAGCTCGTATCCTCGCTCAGCGGCGGTGAAGGAAGCCGCGTCTCACTGGCGATGGCACTGGTCGGATCTCCGGAGCTCGTCGTGCTCGACGAGCCGACCGTCGGCCTCGACCCTTTGCTGCGGGCGGAGCTCTGGGGCCAGTTCAGAGGTCTCGCCGAGCGCGGCGTGACCCTGCTCGTGTCGAGTCATGTCATGGACGAGGCGCTGCGCTGCGACCGGCTGCTGCTCATGCGCGCAGGCCGCATCATCGCCGACACGACACCGAAGGGGCTGCTCGCCGACACGGGAGCGGAAGACCCGGATGCCGCGTTCCTCGCCCTCATCGAAAGGGATCAGCAACAGCATCTGGACACACGCAGGTCGCGCCGAGAGGAGACGGGAGAATGAACGTCATCAGGCTCTTCGCGACCGCGGGTCGCGTGCTCTCCCAGCTGCGGCACGACCCCCGCTCGATCGCGCTGATGCTGATCGCCCCGAGCCTGCTGGTCGGCCTGTTCGCGTGGCTGTTCAGCGATCAGGAGGGCGTGTTCGACCAGTTCGGCGGCCCGATCCTCGCGCTGTTCCCCTTCATCGTGATGTTCCTGATCACATCGATCACGACGTTGCGCGAGCGCCGTTCGGGAACGTTGGAGCGGCTGATGACGACGCCCTTGGCGAAGAGCGACTTCATCCTCGGCTACGCGCTGGCGTTCGGGCTGATGGCGCTGCTGCAGGCTGTGATCACCGTCTCGTTCGCGGTGTTCGTCTGCGGACTCGAGACCGACGGACCGCTGTGGCAACTCGGGCTCGTCGCCGTCGTCGACGCGCTGTTGGGCACCGCGCTCGGACTGCTCGCGAGTGCCTTCGCCCAGACCGAGTTCCAGGCGGTGCAGTTCATGCCGTTGCTCGTGTTCCCGCAGATCATCCTCGGCGGGCTGTTCATGCCGCGCGATCAGATGCCCGACGTGCTGCACGCGATCTCGGACTGGCTGCCGCTGAGCTACGCGATCGACACGATCAACGCCGTCTCCGCGGGGGAAGAAGGGTGGGATGTGTTCGGCCCGCTGCTGATCGTGGTCGCATTCATGCTGGGAGCGCTGGTGCTGGCATCGCTCACTCTGCGACGGCGCACCCCATAGGAGCGAAAGATGAAGAGCGGATGCCGCGGCCGATGTGGCGCGCGGCATCCGCTCTTGGCACTTCTGGTTATTCGGCCGACGCCGGCGGGGGCGGGGGAGCGGCAACCGACTCGGCCGCCTTCGCCTTCGGCTTCTTCGTGGCAGCAGGCGCCTGAGCGCTCGCCATGCTCTCCCCGATGCCGCGACCGACGGCCTGGCCCTGGATGATGGCCGCGAGGTCGAGGCCGGTCGCCGAACTCACGCTGTCGAACACCGACTTCAGCGCCTTCGCGCTGTCGGCGCCGACCACGCCCGAGGCGCCGTCTTCGCCCGAGCTGCCGATGATCGACACGCTTCCGATCGTCGCGTAGCCCTTCGAGAACTCGGCCATGATCGTCGGCAGAACGTCGAGCACGCGCTGAGAGAGGAACGCCTCCTGGTTGGATGCGATGGCCTTCGCCTCTGCCTCGAGGGCGGCGGCTCGCGCCTCACCTTCGGCGCGGATGGCGTCCGCCTCGGCGTTGGCGCGGAGGCGGCGGGCTTCGGACTCGGCTTCGGCGAGGGCGCGGAGGGCGTTGGCCTCACCGGTCGCCTTCGCCTCGGCGGCCGTGGCCTCACCGGCCGCGCGGGCCTTGTCGGCCTCTGCCTGCTGCTCGGCGATGCGGGTCCGTGCCTCTGCCTGCTTGACCTGCTCGATGGCGCCTGCTTCTGCAGCCTTCTCGCGCGTATAGAGCTCGGCCTGGGCGCGGGTCTCCGCCTCGTAGCGCTGGGCGTCGGCGACGCGCTTGACGTCGGCATCCAGCTGCGCCTGGCGGTTCTCGGCCTGCTGCTGCAGCACGGCCTGCTCGGCCTGCGCCCTGGCGAGGTGCTCCGCCTGCTCGGCCTCGGCGCGTGCGCGGCCGATACCGGCGTTCGAGTTGGCGGTGTTGGTGTCGAGGGCGGTCTGCTCGACCAGGTTGGATTCCTGGTTGGCGATGTTCTTCTGGTTGATCGCTCGGTCGGCGTTCGTCTGCGCGATCTCGGCGGACTGGCGTTTCGCGTGGATCTCGGGGGCACCGAGCGACTGGATGTACCCGACCTTGTCGGTGATGCCCTTGATCTGGAACGAGTCGAGGATGAGGCCCTGTTCGGCCAGATCCTGCGAGACGTCGGCGGCGATCTGGTCGGAGAACTTCTTGCGGTCGCGCATCAACTCGACGACCGAGAGAGTCGCTACGATACCGCGGAGCGCACCCTCGAGCTGCTCGGTGGTGAACTGCTCGATCGCGGCATCCTGCGAAGCGAAACGCTCGGCGGCGCGGCGCACGTAGAGCGGGTCGGAGCCGATCTTCACGATCGCGACACCATCGACGTTCAAGGTGACGCTGTCCAGCGACTGGGCTTCAGCGTTCAAGGAGACCTGGCGCGAGCGCAGCGAGATGATCTCGTGGCGCTGCGTGATCGGGTTGACGAGCGACTTGCCGTTCACGATCACGGTGACAGGCGAATCGACGCTCTCGGAGCTGCTCGTCCCGTCGGCAGACAGGATGGCGCGCTGCACCTTCTGCTTGCGACCCGAGATGACGAGCGCCTCATCCGCGCGGGCGACCTTGATCCAGCTGCGCGCGAACAACAGCACGATCAGCCCGACTACGATCAGGACGACGACTGCGATGCCGACGAGAATCAGAATGCCGACAGCTCCGGCGATCTCCATGAAAGTTCCCTCCCTGCCCCCGCATCTGCGAAGACTGCTTCTGCATCGACTATGTCAGAAATCGATGCAGACCCGAGGGGGCAGTAGTCCCCGTCAGTCGCCGCGGAGCTTCTCGGTGAGCGAGTGCAACGTGCGCAGTTCATCGTCGTCGAGCTTCGACATGCGCTGCGCGATCGAGCGCCCATGGACTGTCGCGACCGCGCGGAACGCGCGGGCGCCGTCTTCGGTCGCACGGATCAGTGCACCGCGCCCGTCTTCGGGATCGGGGCACTTCTGGATCAGTCCGCGCGAGACCATGCGGTCCACGAGCCGTGACACGCTCGGCTGGCTGATGAGCATGTTCGCTGTGACGTCGCGGAGCCTGGCAGTCATCTCCGGGGAGCGGACGACCGTGAGCAGCACGTCGTACTCGGCCTGAGTGATGGCGGCGCCGTCGAAGTCGGCGGCCATTGCCATGAAGAGCTCGTGCTGGGCGCGGAAAAGGCTCTCCCAGGTCTCGAGCGCGAGCTTGCGATCCGTCATGAATACAGATTAGTGGGAACGGTGAAGGGCCGGTCGGAGAGGCTCCCGACCGGCCCTTGTCCCTTGCACCAAGAGTGTCCTGCAATCACATGCGGTGGATGCCACAGCAAACATTCACCGTGTGATCACTGTATAACGGGGCGGTAACGAATGCAACGGTTTGGTTACGGAAAGTTTGAGGAGCGGCAAATGATTTCGACAGGGACTCTCTGCCTTGCCTCGCGGAAGGTGTCGGACGAGGTACGGCGGCGGAGCATCTCCTCGCCGGAAACGATCGTTTCCGGTGCGAGGTGGCTTCTTAGTTCCAGGAAGCGGTCGATAAGGCCAGTCGTAACCGCCCTTTGGCGGACTGTTTCGGCACGTCTACCGGTGGTTCCCGACCCCGCGTAGGCCGTATATACGAAGAGCGAGCCGTGGCCGAGGCCTACGGCTCGCTCTTCGTGGGTCTCTGATTTTTACGGCACGGTTTTGATGGAATAGCCCAGGGAACTGGCGATGTCTTTCGCTCGCGTTACGATTCCGATGTGGCTGCACTGGCGATCGTTGGGGTTGGTGCTGTTGGCCGGGCCGGACCCGGGGATTCCTTGGCAGTTTGCGCTCTTATTGTTGCTGGGTATCGCCGAGATGATCGTGGATGCGGAGATCCGAAGCGTACCGTCGGTGTGCTGGAACACGGCAATACCTGGCCCTCCACTGTCTCCGTTCCCAAAGGCAGGGAGGCCTTGAGGGTTGGCCGTCATCAGCCCAGTGATGTTGCCTACGCCCGTGAGACTGTAGTTGTAGATGGGTTGACTGACGATATTCCCGCAGGTTGTTCCGCTGAAGGAGCCGGAGTAGCAAATCTCTGTGCCATTGACTGGTGTGTTGACCGTGGTGATCCCGACGTAGGCATCACTCGTATAGCTACCGATGTAGACCGCAGGATTGAAGAACGTACCTGTGAGAATTGCTCCATCGCGATTGTTGATCTCGGCTCCGGTGCTTCCCATCGAGACGTACGTCCCTGAGGTTGGTGTCGGCTGTCAATGGCCAATAGGAACTGCCCGTGGGCGGCCAGCAGAAATGCCCGCTGGTGGCCACGGAAACTGCCCACTCATGGCCAACAGATCTGCCCACCAGGGTGTTGGTGGCGTTGGCCATGTCGAGGGCGTCGTCGTTTAGTTCATCGCGGTGACTCCTTTCCCGGCGAGGGCCTGGGTCAGCCGGATGGAGTCGCCCGATGTCTGGCAGACGTGCGCGTGGTGCAACAGCCGGTCGACGGTCGCCGTCGCGAGGGTCTTGGGCATGAGTTCGTCGAACCCAGCGGGGTGCAGGTTCGAGGACACCGCGATGGAACGTTTCTCGTAGGCGGCATCGACGAGTCGATAGAGGCCCTCGGCGGCGTCCGCACCGACTTCGAGTAGCCCGATGTCATCGACGACGATCAGATCCGCGCGGAGGATCCGGGCCACGACCCGGCTGACGGAGTCATCGGAGCGGTGCGCGCGGACCAACGCGCCGAGATCCTCGAGCCGGAACCACGCGACCCGCATCCCGGCCTCGACAACCTGTTGCCCGAGGGCCTCGAGGAAGAACGTCTTCCCCGTGCCCGATGGCCCGCAGACGACGACGTTCTCCTTCCGGCCGATCCATTCCAGGGTCCGCAGTGCCTGTTGCGTCGGGACCGGGATCGAGGACGCGGACTCGTCCCAGGTGTCGAAGGTCTTCCCGGTCGGGAACCCGGCGGCCTTGCGCCTCGTGGCGAGCATGGACCGGGCCCGGCCGGTGACCTCCTCGACGAAGAGGGCCTTGATGACCTCGGCCGGTTCCCACCGCTGGGACTTCGCGGTCGCGATCAGCTCCGGCGCCAACGCGCGAGCGTAGGGCATCTTTAACTGCCGCATCAACGCTTCGAGGTCAGCGGGGAGGACGGGCGCGGCAGCCTGGGTGACGCTCACGCGCTCTCCTCCAGATCATCCGTGACGGCAAGGTCGACCCCGGGCGTGACGGGCTGCCCGATCGCCGCCCAGCCGGCGGTGCCCTGCGCCAGCGACGCTTTCTCATCGGCTCGGTGCGCCTTGCCCTTGGAGACGGCCGCGTTGAGGATCGACGCGAGGTCACCGGTCGCGAACCGCCCGTAGGTGGCCGCCTCACCCAACGCAGCGTCGACCTGGGCTGTGCCGCTGATCTTCGCCACCGCGACCGCTTCGGCCATCTTCACGTTCATCCGCGCCGTGCCCACCGCGGCCGCTTCCAGCAGCCAGGCGTGAGCGCCGGCGCCGATGCCGAGGAACTCGGCCTCCGCGGCGCTCCTGGCCTTGATCGTGTAATCGCCCGGGACCTTCTCCCGATGGTCGGGGAAGTGCGCGTCATCGATCGCGGGACTGCCCGGCCGGGCCCGGTTATGCCGCGCGACTTCGACGGGGCCGTCGGAGCCGACGTGCACGACGATGACCTGCTCGTCGGTGCCGACACCGTGGGAGCGGACGAACACGCGGCCGCCGAGCAGGTGAGCGGGGACGGAGTACTGGCCATTCTCGAACGTGACCATCGGGGTGTTGTCCGGGACGCTGCGCGAGAGCCCGAACGCGACCGTGTGCGCGGTGTCGGGGACCCGGTGCAGCCGGAGCTGTTCTTCCTCGAGCATCGCCGCGGGCTTCCGCCGGGTGGCGCGGTGTTCCCGGTTGTTGACGTGGTCCATGAACGCGTCGCACGCCGCTTCCACCTCGGCGAACGAGGCGTACTCGGGTAACAGGTTCGTGTCCTTGGGGACGATGTCGGCCTTGGCGAGCTTCACCGAGGACTCCACCCCGCCCTTGGACGCCGGATCCGCCGGCTGACAGGTCAACACTGTCACCCCGTAGTGGCGGGCGAAGTCCACCGTCTGCTGGTTCCGCACCGGGACCCCGGCGATGTGCGACACGGTGACCGTTTTCTCGTTGTCGGTCAGCACATAGGTCGGGGCGCCGCCAGCGGTCCTAAACGTGCGATCCAACGCCGCGAACACGCTCGGCGCGGTCCGGTCCCGCAGCGGAATGACGATCCGGAACCGACACCACGCCAACCACGCCACGAACAACACCGTCTTCTTCCCGTCGATCACCGGGCCGTCGCCAAAGTCGTACTGTAACCACATCCCCGGCTCCGTTATCCAGGGGCGGTGCACCCGGACGTGGCCGAGCCGGTAAGCGGCGCGGACCTGCGCGACCGCCCGGCGGGTCGAGCGTTCAGAGCCCTCATAGCCCAGCGCGACGAGCCTGTCGTGAGCCTTATCAGCCCGGATCTTGCCCAGAGACTTCTCGACCCATTCCTCGATCTTGGGCAGGAACGGGTCCGTGACCCGGCCCCGGAACGCCGGCTCGGCGATCGGTCTCCCGGCATCGCGAGCGGCAACATGCCGCGCAACGGTGTGGTGCGAGCAACCGGTCAGCTCCGCGGTCGCGCGCAACGATCCAGTCAGATCGTATGCCTCAAGTATTTCCATGACTTCTCCGTCTAACTTCATTACAGGACCTCTTCCTGGGTGACTTTGGTGCGTCTAGGTGCGTGGGTCAGATCCTTCCGTTAACGCGCCGGGGTGAATCCGGTGGATAGCGCGGGGTGCTGGGAGAATCGATTCATGACGGTGACTGCCAGCCTGGAGGGTCTGTTCGAGGTCGAGCCG
>Ga0265296_1002622_pt1 | contig 17783 bp, 16 predicted proteins | sample MunlanPumphouse1_FD_189073 | JGI IMG/M metagenome (GOLD analysis project Ga0265296, IMG submission 189073) | Groundwater microbial communities from a municipal landfill in Southern Ontario, Canada - Pumphouse #1 | ecosystem: Environmental > Aquatic > Deep subsurface > Groundwater | place...
AAAGCTGAATGAATGCAACGCTAAATGCGGAGCAGAAGCGGCGGCTGCCGATAAAGAGGATAGGCCCGCAGTTTTAAATAAGTGTATAGCAAAGTTTAAATGAGAAGAAACGAAATTACAATAAGTGATACTGGGAAAGCAAGTTTAGTAAGCATACTATTCCTTGGTATATATCATGAATCTAACCAACTTAGGGGACGCCATGTTCTGCGAACTTTCAAAAATTCCCCAAAATCACCTGAAATTTCTTGAATCATTTGACGATATATATGTAGGAAAGGATATCCCTAGGATTGAGAATATCAAGAATATCAGGGGGGAATTAAAATGGTAAATCAAATAACAAGAGTAAGTGGGTTCGGAAGAGTGATAAAATTCGCGGCTCCCATTGTGATGGCAGCGGCGACAATTTTTGGTTGTTCTGGAAAACGTTATGACGGACGAAAAATATCGAATAAAACCAATTGGGAAAGTGTAGCTCAAGAAATGTGTAATAAAAAAGTTATCGGCGGAGATGCCGGTGTTGCTGACGCCGGTGCGGCGAACAAAAGCACGCCTCAAGGGATAAAGCTGGCCGCAGACATTTTAAAGGAGCTAAATGGCTATAAAGAAGCTTCTGAAATAGAGGGTGAAGTTTTATTTCCTGTAGGCATTGAGCAGATATGCATGATAACTGCTGCCGGCTACACCGGTGCAGCGGTGATGGATCTTGGCGAAATTTCAAATGATAGCGAGCCGGGCAAAACAAAGGAAATTGATCTGAGCGGTAAAAATATCACGATAAAGGCCGATGCCGGTTCGGTTGCCGTTACAGTCAGGTCCGATCCCAAAATAAACGCGGAACTCATTATTGATGGCGGAAAAGTTACAAAAATAAAAGTAACACCCAAGCGCACCGCAAAAGCTGATGAAGTTTATATGTTGTATTTAATGGATGGGGATATTGAAGTCGCTTTCGGAACCGTAAAGATAAAGGGTAAATCAGGAGGCAATGGTTCTGGAGATGCGGGCGCTGTTTCTTCTGATGCAGGCCCGGCAAAATCAAAGGGCGTCTGCGCCAGCAGGGTAGATGACATAAAGCTGAATGAATGCAACGCTAAATGCGGAGCAGAAGCGGCGGCTGCCGATAAAGAGGATAGGCCCGCAGTTTTAAATAAGTGTATAGCAAAATTTAAATAAGGAGTAATGACATGACAATAAGTGCAGCCGGTAAATCAGGTTTAATAAGTATACTATATCTTAGGGAATATCTTGATTATGATGCTTACTTAAAGAACGATTATAAAGATGAAAGCAAACCCAGCCCGTTAAGTGACGCTGGCGTCAAACAGGTAAAAAAAGAGAAATGGGATAAGGCGCTTGATGAATATCTGGCTTCCGTTCCCGATGCAGATAAGCAAAAATTTATCGAACTTTTTGGCTTGAAAGATGAGGATGGAACGACTGCGCTAACCCCGGCAAAGCTGCGCGCGAGACATATTTCAAATCAGATTTTGACTGATAAAGCGGGCAATAAAGACCTTGTTGGAGCGTTAAGCAAAGTTAAAGGTTCCAGCATTGTCGATTCTGGTAAAACCACATTGATATCGATAATGTTCATCAGAGAATATCTGGATTTTGACGCTTATTTAAAGGGTGAAGCATCAAAAACCACTCCGCTCGATGGCGAAAAAGTGGCGCAAGTTAAAAGAGAAAAATGGGACAAAGCGCTTGAGGATTACCTGGCGCAAGTGTCAGAAGTGGATAAACAGGAGTTTATCACTCTTTTTGAATTGAAAGATGAGGATGGAACGACCGCGTTAACTCCAGCAAAGCTGCGCGCGAGGCATATTTCCAAACAGATTTTGAACCAAAAAGAGGGGTCAGACGATCTGATCGTGGCAATTTGTAAAATTGACAGTGGATACGGCGGCGCAGGGTTTTGCCCGGTTATAACGCCTCCACCTCCGCCTCCAGTGGATTGCGCGGCCACTCCCAATGATCCCTCATGTCCACCAAAGCCTAATGATCCGTATTACGCTCTATCCGATCCCACCAGGAACATGCTTAGCGAAGCGCGTGACGCTGGCGCTAATTGGCGCACCAATGATCCCAGCAACTGGAGAGACGACGGGCGCATGCTGCGCTACCAGTATCCCGCCATTCCTTGGTTTACTACCAGGGTGTTTGGTGGAGTAAGCTTTAACGGGAGCGGAGACCTTGATACCAGAAAGATCGGCGGCGGCGTGGTTGCTGATGCCGGCGGAGTTACCAATTGGGGATTTGGCGTTTATCCCACCTGGGACAGATTTAATACTTCCAATCACGGATATCGTTTAAAAATAACGCCTTATATCAGCCATACCAGAACTTCTACCGGCTCTACCGGGGAAAAACAGATCGGTGATGCGCATGCTTATAAGACCCAGTATGGAGTAAACGCCTCATTGACCAACCAGGATAACGACTGGCTGCCCAATGTTAATGTGAGGGCCGGAGGTTTGAACTACAGGGCCGGGCATCCCAACATTCCGCAGCCAAATGAGGATAGTCTTCATTTAAGAGGAAATGCCGTATTTTTCCCAAACAATTCTTATTCTTTAGAAATAGGCGGCCATCATAATGCCGGCAGTTTATTTTGGGGCGCCAGCGATAGTCTTGGCTATTCTAGAACTTCTGGAACACTTGGTGCTAGAAAACGTATAGGCGACTGGGGCACGGCCGGTCTTGGCTACCGCTATGTCGCAACCAGGGACCAGATCAGATTTGACTTTAACTCGCCGGAAAATGCTTATCAAAGTACCGGTGGGCACGGGATTTATGGAAATATCATCGGAGATTTTGGCGGGGCCGGATCTTTGGGATTAGCCGGACACTTGAATATTATGCCGAACTACCATAACCAGGCTGGAGTATCGGGCGTCTATAGAATTCCCACCGGCAACGGGGCTGGAGTTTTTGGGGATTCCTTTATTTATGCCGGGTTTGATTATCAAAGAGACAGCGCCCATTTATTCCCCGGATACACCGATACTTTGAGGTTGAGGGGCGGGGTTGACGGCATTGGAATTGGCTTTAACAGCAAAAATATCCTGCCGACAGATTTTGGAGTGGGCATTGATTATGGAATGCAAACCATAAATTATGATCGGAATATCCCGTCCGAAAGCGGCAAAGTGGGGATGATAAACTTCTCCCTTACGCTTGACCGGCCGCCGCGCAATGTTAGCAATGTAGGAATGGGCAGCAGGGTAGCAATCGAAGATCATGGCAATGCCAGCGCCTGGAGCACGACCGATTCCGCCACTCATTCTGAAATGCCGGTTGATCTGATGCTGGGATCCGGCGCCTATATTATCCGCAATGACCGCGCAAAGCGGCTCGCGATCCAGTTTAAAGCGGGATTGTTGAACGCGAACTATACCTATAATGAAGATCCAGCGACCTATGACGGCGATCTTTCAGCTGGTCATTTGCCTGTAGACCTTACGGCCGCGGCAAAGCAGGTTGACGGCGAAGGTAAGGATTCTACCATTGCTCCATATGGCTACGCAGTGCAAGACGGAACTACCATAGCGGAAGGCAATGTGGTGCCAATAGGATTTCTTGTTGGCGGCGGCGTTACCACCACCATGGTGGCAGGTTCAAACGATGAAAGCCTGTACATTGCCAATGTCAGGAGATTTGGCAATCTTGACCGGTATATCCTTTCCATAATTGATTCCCGTCATACTATGGTTGAGGCCAAACAGAAAGTTGGCGCTTCAAATACCGGAACAAAGCTTGCACTGGACCTTTACACCGCTTTTGCTTACAGGCACGTGTACACCATTATACGGGACGATAAAGATAGGAGCAAAATAAAGGAGATCAATTTTAAACCGGAAGGCGATATTAATGAATTTGTTGCCGTCGGCAATAATTGGGAAGTCCTCCAGTGGATGGGCGTCAAAGGAACTAAGGAAGAATTTATTCTCCAGCTTAAGAACGAAAGGGACGCCATGGTCATAGGACCGGCGATGATCGCCTGGGCAAAACTTAGGCTTTATCAGGTATTGGCAGAAAAGAAAGGCTCGGTTGCCGTTGATTCGGAAGAAATTAAACTGATAAATAGTGTGCAATTAAACCATAAGCTGGTTGACATTATAATGGGCTATATTGGCAAAGACGAAACATTGGAAACTTTAACTGCCAACAAATTAATAGAATATTTGGGAGGAACATCCGTGGTGACACCGCCAGCGGCGACACCGCCAGCTCCTGTGACACCGCCAACCCCCGCGCCAGCGCCAGTTACAATGGGCGGCATTAAAGGCAGGATCGTGGAAAAAAAAACGGCAGCTTAACTCCGGTTAGTAATGCAACGGTCGGAGTGATTTGGGAGCGGTGGTGGGGTAAAGAGTCGGATGGGACAACGACCGACAGCTCGGGATCATTCAGCTTTAGAAATCTTTTGGACCCTAGCTTTACAAATCTTTTGGACGAGCACACTATTGTCGCCATCAAGGTAATGGGAGATAAATACCTCACACACTGGGAGCATCGCCAGGTTAAAGATAAAGAAGGTGAGGATTTGACGCTATCGATCGAAATAAACGCCCGTCCTAAAATTCCAAATGTCGTGATAACAAAAAATCAGATCATCCTGAAGAAGCCTATCCATTTTGTTCCGACGGGTGCAGTTTATGACGCGGGCACTATCAATAGTGATTCATACGCCTTGCTGGAAGAGATCGCCGACATTCTTAATAAAAATCCAAAGATCAAGAAGATCGAGATACAGGGCCATACTGATAATACCGGGGACCCGGAACATAACATGCAGTTGAGCCAGTCGCGCGCCGATTCGGTCAAGGCTTGGCTGGAAAGCCACGGCGTGGACGGAGGTCGACTTGGTGCCAAGGGCTACGGCCAGACCCGGCCTATCGTTCCGAATGTAACCGCCGTCAACCGTGCAACGAACAGACGCATACTGCTTGTGATCATGGAACAAGATAAATAAACCCTGGAGTTTGTTCCGGGGTTTGTTTTTGACCTCTAGACCGCTAGACATCTAGACCTGGGATTGAAAGGTCCAGTGGTCCAGCAGTCTAGTGGTCTAGCCGTCCCGACGATGCTATACTATTTCCATGCCTAAATACTATAAATTAGTGTCCGAAAACCGGAAAGCGTACTTTGATTATAATATAATTGACGTATTCAAAGCCGGGATCGTGCTTTCGGGCGCCGAGGTCAAGTCATTAAGAGCAGGAAAAGCCAACCTAAATGATTCTTTTGGGCGTGTTGAGAATGGGGAAGTAGTGCTGTATAATATGCATGTAAGCCCGTACGGCAAGAGCCGGACTATGGAAACAGAGGCTAAAAGGCCCAGAAAACTGCTCTTGAACGCCCGGGAATTAAGGAAGATAATAGGGCAGGTTTCGCAGAAGGGGATGACTTTGGTGCCGACCAAACTTTACTTTGACGGCGACTGGGCCAAGGTTGACATTGCGACGGCGAAATCGAAGAAAAAATATGAAAAGCGCGAAACCATTCGACAAAGAGAAACTGATAGAGAAGTTGAAAAAGTTCTTAAGGGGCCGCGTCCCGAGGGGCGAAGGTCCGAGGGAAAGAAATAACATGATAAATCCGGTTGGGCAAGGCCAAAAAACTTATTCGATGAAAGACGTTTATTCCGAAGCGATGAAATTGATGAAGGAAGAAGTTGCCAGCCTGAAAAAGGCGCCTCTGACCGCAGAAGAAAACCTGAAAATGGAACAGATAGCGAAAGCGGTTTCAAATCAGGTTATCAAGGAGATGAGGATATGATCCAGGTGCCGGGAGGAAAACCTTTTATTCCGCCTATGGCTTCTCCCAAGGAAGTAAAACCAAAGGAAGAAGTGCAGGAAGAGGCGGTATCAAGGCCCATTCCTCCGCCAAAAGAGGGCAACAAAGGTCCGGAGCTAGATGCCAGAGCGATCGCGGTAAGAATGGCGGCGCTGGCATCAGAGGCAAAAAAGAAAGAGCTTTCTTTTGAAGAGATCATTCAGCGGGCGATAGACGAAACCGGCATGACCAATCCCCAGGCGGCCATGGAAGAAGCCAGCCGCAAACTGCAAAAAGAGATCGAGGACGAGCTCGACCTTATTAAATCAAATAAAGAGATGATGGACGAAGCCGAAGCCTGGCAGACGTTCGGCGAAATACTCGAACAAGAATTATCGCAAGACCAGGTATCCTCTTTTCTTGAAATGCTCAAGGATAATATTCGAAATATATAGGGGCTGTAAGGGTTTTGACGGGGAGGCATGGGGCGAGGGCTGCGAGCCGAGGATGTCATCTAACCTCGTAAATCACGGTGGCAAAACAAATAAACGCAGCGTATAAAACTGCAGAAGAGCTTTTCGCTAATGTGAGCTTTGACATGGGGGAGCAATTCCTCCCTGTTCTTGGTTTCGCATCGGCGCCAGCTCTTTCCTAATCATTTAACATTAGGAGCGCTAGCCGTCTTTGCCGATAGAGGCGGGGTCTAGCGTCATTATATCGGATACTCTTCTTGTTCTTTCTGCGGGCAGGAAGGGAAAACAAATCGCGGGATTACTTGGGGAAGTCTCCGCTTCGGGTCAACCCTCAAGGACAAATTAAATAGAAGCTACGCTCGTAGCGGCCGTCGCAGCTTCCTTTCCGGACGCGGGTTCGACTCCCGCCAGCTCCACCATCTTTTGGAACTATTTCTGCCCGAGAGCGGTCTAATATATAACCAGGTAAAATTATGATCAAACAAGACTTTGAACAAATTTATATGGACAGTAAAAAGAATGTCTGGAGCCTGGTGTCCAGATATGTTTTCTTTCAACAAGATCGCGAAGACCTGCTCCAGGAAGTTTTCATCAATGTTCACAAAGCGCTTTCAAAGTTCCGCGGCGAATCGTCAATAAACACCTGGATATATAAGATAACGGTCAATACGGCCATTAATTATGTAAATAAACAGAACCGCTTTAAGACATTAAAGCGGGCGCTTAGCGGCCTTAGGATAATCGAAGAAGAGAGCCTTCAGGTGTCTTCAGACATAAATGAGCTGAAGCCGCTGGCAAAGCTTAATCCACAGCAGAGAATGATCCTGCTCTTATCGGATATTGAAGAAAAGAAACTGGATGAAATAGCGGAAATGATGAGGCTTCCCATTGGTACGGTCAAGTCAAACTTGCACCGCGCCAGGGAAATAGTAAAAAAGGAAGTGATTGAAAATGGCGGGCTATGAAGAATATTTAGAAAAGCTAAAGGATGTAAAGGCCGGATTTGACGAAAAAAAACTTTATTCGCGGATAGAATCCGGAATAAGCCGCCGATCATACAAGCCCCAGCTGGCCATGGCGGGAGCGCTGGCGGTTCTGATCTTCTCAATATTCTATTACAATAGTCACTTTTATACGCCGGGGGATGGCGGCACTTTAGCCGATTATGTATACCAGCAGAACGAGCCGAACTCTGATCCAGTCATGGATTATGTGTTGGCTGATCAATAAGGAGGAATTAATATGATAAAGAAGGGATTGTTGATTCTAACCGTGATAGCGATAATGGCTCCAATGGGCTTTGCGTTCCAACCGCCGCCCGGGGGCAGGGGCCTGTCAGCGGGGAAAATGATAGAAAGGATCGCAAAGGAGATTGGATTGTCGCAGGAACAAAAAGAAAAATACCTGGCCGGAGCAAAGCAGGTGGAGGAAGAAGCGAAGGCGATTAGAGCCAAGAATAAAGATCTTTTTGATTTGATCAAAAAGGAGCTTCAGAAAGACGCGCCCGACAGCAAGTCTATCTATGGCTATATGCAGCAGATAAACCAGAATGAACTGCAGGTCCAGTTTAAGCGCATGGAGCAGATCATCGCGATGAAAAAAGAGCTCACGCCGGAACAAAAAGCCAAGCTGGATCAGCTTATGAAGGACCGGCAGGAAAACAAGAAAAAACATGACAAAAAATAGGGTTTTTGATATATAATTGCAAACTGGAGGAAGACATATCCTTAAGAGATTATTGACCGCGTCGATAGTTCTTCTGTTTTTGACCGGGGAAAGCTTTTCTCTGACCTGGCAGGAAGCTCAAGCCCTGCTAAAACAGAACAATAATGAGTTAAGAAGCGCAAAAAAACAGCTCGATTCCTCAAGCTGGACATATCGCCGCGCTTACGGAGCGCTGCTCCCTCAATTATCGGCCAATCTTTCGGCCGGCCAGTCATCGGTTTCCACCGCGGCGGCAACATCCAGCTATTCATACGGTTTAAATGCCAATCTGGACCTTTTTAACTCTTCTGATTATTATAATTTAAGATCGGCTTATGTAAATTACCAATACAATGAAGCCAATTATAAATTGAACGAAGCCGGTATCTTGTATACCGTTCGCCAGGCTTTTATTGACCTTTTGATCGCGCAGGAGAACGTTGATCTGCGAAAAAAAATCCTCAAGCAGAGGCAGGACAACGGCAGTCTAATAGAACTGCGCTATGACAGCGGGGTAGAGAACAAAGGCAACCTGATGCAGACAAAAGCGGATGAGGCTAATGCAAAATATAACCTTTCTTCCGCCCAGCGCGATCTTGGTTTGGCTAAGCTTAAGCTTTCCCAGCTATTGGGAGCGCAGATCGCTTTGGTCGAAGAAGATCTCAAGTTCACCGCCTCCGCCCAGCAGGATTACGACCTTTTGACCAGCGGCGCACCCGATTATCTGGCGGCCAAGTACCAGCTGGAGTCTGCCGATGTGCAGCGCCAATCGACCCTAAGCGGGTTCTTGCCATCGGTTTCCCTTTCCGGAAGCTACCGCAAAAGCGGCAGCAGCTGGCCTCCCTCCACGGATAGTAATTCCGTAAGTTTTAATGTTTCCTATTCTCTGTTCCCCGGCGGCACCAACTTTATCGATAAGATCATCTATGACCTCAATTATGATAAAGCCAGGGAAGATTTTGAAAAAAGCCGCAAAGACACCCGCTATAACATAGTTCAGGCCTATGAAAAGTATGCCGATGCTTTAGAAGCTCTTGAGATAAGCAAGGGATATCTTGCCGCTGCGTTAGAAAGGTCTGAAATAGCGCAGTCGCAGTACATAAACGGGCTTATTACTTATGACGAATGGAGCAGGATCGAGGATTCTTATATTTCGGCGCAAAGCAACCTGCTTAATTCGCAGAAAAGTGCCCTGTCGGCCAACGCCGCCTGGCAAAAATCATACGGAGGATATGTAAAATGAGAAATCCAAAAATATTTGTGTTGTTAGTTGTTAGTTGTTTGTTGTTTGTTATTTCCGTCCAGGGCTGCGGAGGGAAAAAAGAGAAAAAGATCGAGAGCGTGAAAGTGACGCGCGGCAATCTGGCGGCGTATATACCTTCGACAGGGGCAGTTACCCCTCGCAACCGGCTGGAGATAAAACCTCCGGTTTCGGGCAGGGTGGAAGAGGTCCTGATCGAAGAAGGAGCGCAGGTTAGAAAAGGGCAGATCCTTGCCTGGATGAGCTCCAGCGATAGGGCGGCTTTGCTTGATGCCGCCAGGGCCAAAGGACCGGAAGAACTAAAGCGCTGGGAAGATGTGTATAAGCCGGCTCCCATCATCGCTCCCATTGACGGTTTTATCATATTAAGGAGCGTTGAACCGGGCCAGACTTTTACCCTGAATGATGCCGTATTCGTTATGGCCGACCGCCTGATCGTAAAGGCGCAGGTGGATGAAACGGATATCGGAAAAATAAGGACAGGCCAAAAAGCGACGATCGTTCTTGATGCTTATCCAGACAATAAGACCGACGCGGCGGTAGAAAGCATTGAGTATGAATCGCAAGTTATAAATAATGTGACGATCTATCAAGTTTATGTTCAACCCGTAGCGGTCCCTTCATATTTTCGTTCCGGCATGAGCGCCACGGTCAATTTTGCCCAGGAAAGCAAAGACAATGTTCTTATGCTGCCGATAAAAGCGATAAAAAAATCTAACGGCCAGTCTTTTGTCTTTAAGGACGGCAAAGAAAAACCGATCGCGGCCTATCCCGTGACCACGGGCATGGAAAGCACTGACAGTATTGAGATCGTTTCCGGCCTATCGGAAGGGGACGAAGTCTATCTCCCTGATGCGGCCACCGCCAGCGCGCTTTTATCCAGGCGGCGCGGCGGCGGTCCGATGCTAAATCCATTTGGCCAGAGAAGAAGATAAATGGCGCTGATCGAATTAAAAGAAATAGCCAAAACTTATATAATCGGCGAAGGGCTTCCGGTCTGCGCGCTCGATAAAGTATCGCTAAAGATCGAAGCCGGGGAGTTTTTGGCGATTATGGGACCTTCCGGTTCCGGCAAATCGACCCTGCTGGCTATTTTGGGCCTGCTTGATAAGGCCGACAGCGGCGAATATATGCTGCTGGGCCGCGACATCAGCCGGCTTTCCGACAACGAATACGCCCGCCTGCGCAATCATTTTTTCGGGTTTGTTTTCCAGATGTTCAATCTCCTGCCGCGCTTAAATGTTACGGAAAACACCATGCTGCCCTTTATTTATTCCGGAGATGCGACATCGCAGGACAGGGCAAAAACGATGGAGATACTCAAAAAGATAGGCATGGGAGAAAGACTGCGGCACCGTCCCAATCAGCTTTCGGGCGGGCAGCAGCAGAGAGTTGCCATTGCCCGCGCTCTGTCCAATAAGCCGCTGGTCATACTGGCGGATGAGCCGACCGGCAATCTTGACTCAAAGTCCGCGCGCGAAATAATCGCGCTGTTAAAAGAATTAAATGACCAGGGGAACACCATCATAATGGTGACGCACGAGCCCGACCTGGCGGAGGCGGCCACGCGCCAGCTGATACTTTCTGACGGGAATATTATCTCTGACAAGAGGAAAGAAGAAAAGAAAGCGATTGAAATTGACGAGTCGCGGATCAAAACAGCCGACCACCGCAAGATGTTGTCGCTTGCCGGCCTTGGTAATTATATTGTTGAGGCCGGAATAACGCTTCTGTCGAACAAGCTCCGTTCTTTTCTTTCTATCCTTGGCGTTATGATTGGCGTGGCGGCGGTCATCGCCATGCTGGCAGTTGGTAACGGCGCTAACCAGCAGGTCCAGCAAAGCTTATCGGCGCTGGGTACAAATTTGATCATGGTAAGGACTTCTTTTACCCAGAGAGGCATCTCTATGGGCATGGACACGGCAACGCGTTTTACCTTTGCGGATTATGAAGCGCTTAAAAAAATTGACGGCATCAAAGCCGTTGTCCCTTATGTTCAGGGCCGGGTACAGGCCGTTTATCAAAACCGCAACTGGAGCACGCAGGTCATGGGAGCCACCCCCGATTACCAAACGGTAAGGAGTTCTTTTCCTGAAACGGGGAGGTTTTTTTCCAACAACGAAGTTGCCAGCCGTTCAAAGGTGGCAGTATTGGGCGCTACGGTGGCGCAGCAGCTCTTTAGCAATGTTGATCCGATCGGCAAACAGATTCGCATAAACCGCATCAATTTTACCGTGATCGGAGTGCTCCCGGTAAAAGGAGCTGCGGGTTTCCAGAATACCGATGACCGCATCCTGGTGCCGGTAACCACTGCCATGTATCGCTTGTTAGGGACCGATTACATCAATTCTTTTGACATTCAAGCGGTCGATGCCGATTCTATGGATCCGGTCCAGGCGGCCATCCCGCCGGTCATACTAAAACTTCACCGCCTGCCCGATTCGCAGAGCGAAAGCATAGACGTGCGCAACATGGCCGACATTCAGAAAGCCGCCAGCGACATGGCCAACACATTCGCGATCTTACTGGGTTCGATCGCCGCGGTAAGCCTGCTGGTCGGCGGCATCGGCATTATGAACATCATGCTGGTCATGGTGATGGAGCGCACCCGCGAGATCGGTCTGCGCAAAGCGCTGGGCGCGGAGAACTTTGACATCATGCTCCAATTCTTGATCGAAGGCGTTTTGATCTGCCTGCTGGGAGGCATAATAGGGATCCTGTTCGGCAGTCTTGTTTCGATCAGCATTTCCGTATTTGCCGGATGGGCGGCCGTGATCTCATTTAGCTCCATCGCCCTGGCCTTTACATTTTCTATCATGACAGGCGTAATATTCGGCCTGTGGCCGGCATTAAGGGCCGCTAAACTGCTTCCGATCGTCGCCCTGCGCTACGAATAATGCACTTCGATCGCCCTGGGGGGACAAGGTCTGATACATAGCTCGCAGGCGATGCATTTTTCCGCGTCAAAAGCCACTTCCATGGTATTTTTGTCCTTTATATAAAGAGCTCCGGTAGGGCAGATGCTGACGCAGGCGCCGCATTGCACGCATTTATCCCAGTTCACTTTGATGTCTTTTGACAACGGCTCAACTTTTACGCCCTGGTCTTTAACATATTTAATGCCGTCCTCGATCTTTTTTTTGTCACCGGACAGCTCAAGGACCATAACGCCTTCCGCGTCGGGCGTAATGCTGGCCTTTAAAATATTGAATTCCAGATCAAAGTCCTTTATCAGCTTATATACGATCGGACGGTCGATCAGGTTTTTGGGGAAATTGAGGACCACTTTTTTTGATAACATGTTATTCCTCCTCCTTCACCGGACGCTCATTTAAAGGTTTAAATTGAACTCCGTCTTCCGGACCGGGCAGGTTGGCAACCTTCTCGGTCAGAAGGAATTTACCTTTCTTGATCCAGTCCTTAAGCATATTTGCGATCTCGATCGCTCTTGAGTAGCTGGAAATTCCGGAAGTAGGGACCTTTTTCCCTTTTACTTCTATCTCTCCGCTCTTTAGCTGCGCGTAGTTCACTTCGCCCAAAACCTCCGGTTTCCCATTGGGGTAGGCTTCGCTGTAATCGATCACGGCGGCGACAATCTCGGAATCTTTGACGGCCGCGTATTTTAATGTTTCTTCATTGAGGACCGGTATAGGTAATCCAATCCCGACATTAAGGGTTGTGCCGTAGCCGATAAAACTTACTCCTTTTAAATAGCGGGAGTTCATTTGCTTAAGATCTCCTATAACCGCCAGTGTGCCGGAAGGCCTTTTGGGAACGCCATTTTCAAGCCTTGGAGCGTTTGGATTGTGCTGTGTTCCCTGCCAGGCAATATATCCTATGCCTCCTCCTAAAAAGATCCTTGTGCCTATGCCTAATGTTTTATATAAAGGATCATTTAAAAGAGGGGAGAGCTGTCCGGCGCTGCAATAATTGGCATTGCCCAGATTTGGCTTTAGAGTCCCAAGATATGTGTATATCGTCTTGTTTGACAGGTTGACTGCCACATTATAATTTTGATAAGCATTCCTGGTATTAAAAAGGACCGCTTCGTTCAGGTCTTTGATATTTATCCATGTATCCAGGTGTTTTCTGGGATAACAATCCGTGCCGTAAGCGGTTATTTGCATACGAACATCTTTCCCGCTGACCAGCTCTTCTATCACATGCGAACCGCCGTAAGCGAATTCTCCGGGATGTATCTTGTTCCTTGGGTCGTCCTCCGGCATTGCGGTCGCTCCGATATACAGGTCAACCGCAGCCCAGCCCGCGTAGGCCGGAACGCCGTTCAATAAAGCCGTTCCTCCGCCGGCTTTTATCTTTGGCTTGGTGTGGCCAAAGTTAAAGTAGGCGCCGGACGAGCACATCGGGCCAAAAGTCCCGGTCGTTACCACATCCACTTCTTTAGCCGCCTTTTCTATGCCTTTTTTCTCGACAATCTCGATTATTTCTTCCGCATTGACCACAACTGCCTGTCCCTTTTTTATTTTTTCATTTATTTCCGCTATCGTTTTCATTTTTTCTCCTCCTCGTATAATTCCGTACTCAAATATCTCTCGCCCGTGTCCGGGAATATTACCACGACCAGTTTCCCGGCATTTTCTTTTCTTTTTCCTATCTCAATGGCAGCAAATGCCGCCGCGCCTGAAGAGATTCCGCAGAGGATCCCTTCTTCTTTGGCCAGGCGCCTGGCCGTGCTCATCGCATCATCATTTGATACTTTAAATATTTCGTCCATGATTTTTGTGTCAAGGACATCCGGAATAAAGCCGGCGCCGATGCCTTGGATCTTATGCGGGCCGGGTTTACCGCCCGAGAGAACAGGGGAGTCGTTGGGCTCAACCGCGATCACCTTTACTCCGGGCTTGCGCTTCTTCAGCACTTCGGCAACTCCGGTTATGGTGCCGCCGGTGCCCACTCCTGCGACAAAAATATCAATTTTACCTTCGGTATCCCGCCAAATCTCCTCCGCAGTCGTCCTTCGATGTATTTCCGGGTTTGCCGGATTCTTGAACTGCTGGGGCATATAAGCCTTTTTGTTGGCTTTTACCAGTTCTTCCGCTTTTTCGATCGCCCCTCTCATGCCTTTGGGACCTTCGGTAAGAACTATCTCGGCGCCAAGCGCTTTCAGCAGATTCCTTCTTTCAAGGCTCATGGTTTCCGGCATGGTCAAGATCAGTTTGTAGCCTTTTACGGCGCAGGTAAAAGCCAGCGCGATCCCGGTATTTCCCGAAGTCGGTTCGACTATCACGGAATCACGGTTTAAAAGTCCCAGATTCTCCGCCGCTTCTATCATGGAAACACCGATACGGTCTTTAACGGATGAACAGGGATTAAAGAACTCAAGTTTTGCCGCAATTTGTGCTACGCAGCCTTTTGCGATTTTATTTAACCTGACAAGCGGGGTATTGCCGATAAGCTCAACGACATTATTTGCTATTTTCATACTATTCTCCTTTATCCCGCCTATGGCGGGATTTACTGCCTAGATCGTAAAATTAAAAGAACTGTCTTTCTGTTGTTTGAGATAGATCAGGTCTTCGAGGGTGGTTTCTTTAAAGCCCGATTCCACGGTTTCTTTTATTTTATTAAGGGTTTGATATATATCCAAACTCTTTTTCATTGCAGTAAAAACCAAAGGCCCTTCAAGCGTCTGGATCGCTTCGAGTAATGTGATCTCGCGCGGGGGGCGGGCGAGGGAATAGCCGCCTTTTACCCCTCTGGTGCTCTCAAGTATCCCTTTCTTTTTTAATGACAGAAGGATCTGCTCCAAAAAACGGACCGGTATCTTCTGGGTGCGGGCGATATCGCCGATCTTTATGCCGCCACTCCCATAGTTTTGGGCAAGTTCAAAAAGAGCCTGTAACCCATATATTGCTTTAATTGATAATCTCATGTCTTATATCCCGATAGATATAGTGTAGATTGTAATATAACGCATTTATTTTGTCAAGTCTCTTCCTTTCCAGATCGTATAAATCGCAGGGAGTACGACCAAGGTCAATATGGTAGACGAGATCAGCCCGCCGATCAGCGGCGCGGCGATGCGCTTCATGACATCCGATCCGATTCCGACCGCCAACATTACCGGCATAAGTCCGAAGATGTTGGCGCCTACGGTCATTAGCTTTGGCCGAAGCCGCTGGACCGCGCCTTCCATTACCGCTTCGTAAAGATCGGACAAATTATTCATTTTGCCTTCGGCTTTGCGCCTGGCGTACGCCTCATCCAGATAAACGATCATGATCGATCCTGTTTCCGCCGCTACTCCCGCCAGCGCGATCAGCCCCACCCAGACCGCAATGCTCATATTGTATCCCAAAAGAAAAATATACCAGATGCCGCCAACCAGGGCAAAGGGGACTGAAAGCATAATAATTAATGTTTCAATCATGGAGCCGAAGGTGAAGAAATACAAGATAAAAATAACGAAAAGAGTCAGGGGCACAAAGATTTTCAGCCGGTCCGCCATCCTTTGCATAAATTCATACTGCCCGGACCAGGCCAGAGAGTACCCCGTGGGCAGCTGCAGTTTTTCCCGTACCGCTCTTTTCGCGTCTTTAACATAGCCGCCGATATCGCGGCCGGTAATATCAACATAGACGTAACCCGCCAGCAGCCCGTTCTCGTCCCGGATCATGGAGGGGCCGTAGCGGATATTAATATCCGCTATCTCGGAGATGGGGATTTGCGCCCCGTCCATGGTGGGGATCAGGACTCGTTTCAGGTCGTCGATCTCCGCCCTTAGTTCCCGCGCGTAGCGCACATTGATCGGGTAACGCTCCCGCCCGGCGATCACGGTTGAAACATTCTCGCCGCCGATGGCGGACATAATGATCATATTAGCGTCATCAATCGTCAAACCATAGCGGGCCAACTGCTCGCGCTTAAGATCAAAATCGACAAAATATCCGCCGGCCACGCGCTCGGCAAAAACATTCCTTGTCCCGGGCACTTCTTTTAAAATTTGTTCGATCTGCGTTCCGGTTTTTTCTATCTCGTCAAGATTTGAGCCATAAATTTTTATTCCGACCGGCGTCCGAACTCCTGTTGTCAACATATCTATCCTGGCTTTGATCGGCATAGTCCAGGCATTGGACACTCCCGGGATTTTCATCTTTTTATCCATTTCGTCGATGAGTTTTTCGTAGGTCATTCCATGTCGCCAAAATCCCTTGTCTTTTAATATTACCGTGGTTTCCATCATCGAGAAAGGCGCGGGGTCAGTTGATGTGGCGGCCCGGCCCGCTTTACCAAAAACGCTTTTCACCTCGGGAAATGATTTTAAGACTTTATCCTGTATTCCCAGTAATCTTGCCGCTTCCGTGACGGAAAGCCCGGGCAAAGTGGTCGGCATGTAAAGGATGCTGCCCTCATATAAAGGAGGCATAAATTCCTGACCTATACGCAGGAAGACGGGAACCGTGATCAAAATGCCGGCCAGCGCCCCGATTACAACCAGATTACGGTGCTTGATCGACCAGAGAGCGACCGGACGATACAGCCGGATCAAAAACTGGCTGACCGGATGTTTGTCTTCGGATATGATCCTGCCGCGGACAAAGATCATAATCAAGGCCGGGGTCAAAGTTATTGCCAGCAGCGCCGCAAAGAAAATGGAATAATTTTTAGTGAAGGCCAGCGGCTTGAACAGCCGCCCCTCCTGGGCTTCAAGCATAAAGACCGGCATAAAGGCAATGGCCATGACCAGCAAAGAAGTAAAGATGTGCGGACCGACTTCCTTCATCGCCCCGATCATAATGCTTTCGCGGGTTCCTTGCCGCAAACCCTTCGTCCATTCATCCAATCGTTTATGAACATTCTCGACCAAAACGATTGAAGCGTCCACCATGTCGCCGATGGCTACCACAATTCCTCCCAGCGACATGATATTGGAGGTCAGCCCCATCCAGTTCATGGGAATAAAAGCGATCAGCACCGCGATAGGCAGCCCGATGATCGGCACCAGCGCCGATGGCAGATGCCATAAAAAGAAAATAAGCATTAAACTGACGATAAACAATTCCTGGACCAGCGCGTCGCGGACGGTTCCGATAGAAGCCTCGATCAGATCGGAGCGGTCGTAAGTGGTGACGATCTTTACCCCTTTGGGCAAACTGGGTTCGATCTCTTTAAGCTTGGTCTTAATCCGGTTAATGACTTCGAGCGCGTTCTCCTTGTGGCGCATGATCACAATTCCGCCGGCGACTTCCCCGTTGCCGTCCAATTCAGCAATGCCCCGCCGCAGATCCGGCCCCAAAGCGACATTGGCAACCTGTCCGACAGTCACAGGAACGCCCTTCATGTCGTTGCCAATGACAATTTTCTCGATATCATCGGCGCTCTTGATATAGCCGTGTCCCCGCACCATGTACTCCGTCCCGCTCCACTCAATCAATCTCCCGCCAACATCATTGTTGCTTTTGCGGATATTTTCTACCACCTGCATCATGGGAATGTTGTACGCAAGCAGGGCGCCAGGATCAACGTTGATCTGGTATTGACGGACAAAACCGCCGACCGAAGCCACCTCCGCCACTCCGGGAACGGACTGCAAATAATAG
>Ga0265296_1002623_pt1 | contig 17781 bp, 20 predicted proteins | sample MunlanPumphouse1_FD_189073 | JGI IMG/M metagenome (GOLD analysis project Ga0265296, IMG submission 189073) | Groundwater microbial communities from a municipal landfill in Southern Ontario, Canada - Pumphouse #1 | ecosystem: Environmental > Aquatic > Deep subsurface > Groundwater | place...
TCACCCTGGTCAACGAACACGGCATCGCTCGTCATAGCGAACGCCTGTACCCCGATCAATACTCCAGCGCAGAACCGCTGCAGGCCGTGATCGAGCGTACCCGTCAGGCACTGGTTGCCTGATTGACCCGACGCTGAACATCGAAAACCCTGCCCGCAAGGCAGGGTTTTTTATTGCCCGCGATTCGGCTTTTTTAGCGGCTCCCCTTAGGCCAAACAGATATAACGCTTATAACCCGTAGCCGGAAATATTTTAAAAACAGTCCTTTACGTCGTGAATCTGACACTACACTTCAACTCAGGCGGCATGTCCCGCCTCCGGCGAGCCTGAGATCCGATTCACCGCTGCCAAGCCCCCCCTTCTCAGGCCTCGTCGACCACTTTCACGGTTTCGAGGGTTTTATGGGCATTGCCGCCGGCGAGTTGTGTCGTTATGTGATCCGACCCACGTTGATTTACCTGGGCCGCCACAGCCAGACCGCAGAAACCCTGCTGCTGGGGGTTGCCGCCAGCCAATCGGAACTGGGCTCTGCCTTGCACGACAGGCGCGGCCACGGCCTGTATCGCATTACCGAACCGCGCCACAGGGCCCTGTGGGACGACTACCTGGCCCTCGACCCAGAGCGCGCCAGCCTGGTGCGTGGCCTCGCCAGCCAACATGCTTTCCTCAGCGGGCCGCAACTGGAGCTGACGGTCAACCTGCGCTACGCCACCGCCATTGCCTGGCTGCTGGTGGAGCAACATCGCCCCGAACTCCCCCAGCCCGACGACTTGCTCGCCATGGCCCGTATCTGGAAAGAAATTTTTCACCCCCAGGGCCGGCTGCGCGATTACACCCAGGCCTGGCAAACCTGTGTAAACCCAATGAATCAGGTCGCCTGTTGATCGGGCACTTTGCAAGATTCGGCAAAAATCGGCAATTTTGGTCGGATTGTCCTACAAAACCGCTCTATCTCCTACATTACAGCCTATAGCGCTGCGTTAATTTTATTGGTACTTTCCGCAGCGGTGATCACCTCGGAGTTCTAATAATGAAAAAAGTAATGCTCAAGACCACACTTAGCCTCGCCGTTGCCATGGCCTCTTCCCAACTGTTCGCCAGCGGCTTTGCCCTCAACGAACAAAGCGTCAGCGGTATGGGTACCGGGTTCGCAGGCCGCTCTTCTTCTGCCGATGATGCAAGCACTGTTTTTGGTAACCCTGCCGGTATGGCTCGCCTTGAAGGCCAGCAAGTCACCGGCGGTGTTGCAGCGATTGATGCGTCCACTGATATCAAAGATGTCAGCGGTCGCTCCCGCGGCACCAACAAGGGCGACATGGTCCCCTTCACGGCGGTACCGTTCGGCTTCTACACCAACAAACTCAATGACCAGTGGGCAGTCGGCTTTGGTGTGTACGCACCGTTCGGCCTGATTACCGACTACGAAAGCGGCTATCAGGGCCGTGGCTTTGGCAGCAAAAGTGAAGTGCAAGTCATCACTTTCCAGCCGACCGTCAGCTATGCCTTCAACGACCGGGTTTCCGTCGGTTTTGGCCCAACCTTCAACCGCATTGCCGGCACCCTGGAATCCGAGCTGACCCTCAACCCGGCCGTGCCAGATACCAAGATCAAGATCAAGGGTGACGATACTGCCATCGGCTTCAACGCCGGCGTATTGGTCCAGGCTACCGATACCACCCGCGTCGGCCTGACCTACCACTCGAAGGTCAAGTACAAGCTCGAAGGCCACACCGAAGTCAACGCGCCTACTGCGACCTCCAGCGCCCTGGCAACCGGCCGTTATGACGCGTCGCTGAAAATCGACACGCCTGAATCCTGGGATCTGTCGGTTACCCAAGACATGAACGACGCCTGGAAGCTGTATGCCGGTGCTACCTGGACTCGCTGGAGCCGTCTGAAGGACATCACCGTCAACAACAAAGGCGTGACAGCAGCCGGTGGCGGCCTCGCCCCAGGTCTTGTGGGCACCATCAAGGAAGACCAGAACTGGCACGACACCTGGGCTTATGCCGTGGGCACCTCGTACCAGCTGACCAAGCAGGTGGTGCTGCGTACCGGTTTGACCTTCGACCAGTCGCCAACCAACAACACTGATCGTTCGCCACGTATCCCTACCGGCGACCGGACCATCTTCAGTGTTGGCCTGGGCTATGCCGTCATGGATAACATGACCATCGACCTGGCCTACTCCTACCTCAAGGAAGAAGAAGTCAGCGTCAACCGCTCCAACGCTCTGGCAAGCTACAACGCCAAGTACAAAAACAGCGCCAACGGTTTTGGCCTGGGCATGACGTACAAGTTCTGATCCAACGCTGCATAAAAAAGCCCCGCACTCCTGCAAAGGAGGCGGGGCTTTTTAGTGGCCGATAATCAGGGCTTGGAAGCCAGCGCCTGCTCCACGGCCTCGATCAGTTCCGGACTGTCGGGTTTGGTCAGGCTGGAGAAGCTGGCGATCACCTTGCCCTGGCGGTCCACCACATACTTGTAGAAATTCCACTTCGGCGCGTTGCTCTGCTCGGCCAGGACCTTGAACAGGTGTGCCGCATCCGGGCCCCTGACCTTCTGTGGCTCGGTCATGGTGAAGGTCACGCCGTAGTTCACATAGCAGACCTTGGCCGTCTCTTCACCCGTCTTGGCTTCCTGCTTGAAGTCATCGGAAGGCACGCCAATCACTTCCAGGCCGTCGCCCTTGTAGCGCTGATACAACGCCTCCAGGCCTTTGAACTGCGGGGCAAACCCACAAAAGCTGGCGGTATTGACGATCACCAGGGGCTTACCTGCAAAGCGCTGGCACAGGTCGATGGACTCCTTGGCGCGTAACTTGGGCAATTGACCTTCGAGCAACGACGGACAATCGGCGGCCATGGCGACACCGCCAAAAGCCACCATCAGGGCAGGTACTGCAAGCCAGCGCTTCAACATGTCGAGGGTCCTTGGACAAAGTCAGGCAAGCAACTTAACAGATCGCCATGCCCAGTTGCATCAACGCCAGCCCGCTACGCTGCCAGCCCCACCAGGCCAGCAACAACAGCGTCAGCAACCCGGCTGCGCCAAACCAGTATCCGATCGAATTCATGCTACCCCCATCTGCGCCTGCAGCCTTGCCACCGGTCGCTCACGCACCGGCCAGTTCAGGGCGGCCGCGACCAGGCTCAGCACAATCGCCACCTGCCAGATCAAATCGTAGTTGCCCGTTCGATCATAGACCACGCCCCCCAGCCAACCGCCCAGGAACGAACCTAGCTGGTGAAACAGGAACACAATCCCACCCAGCATCGACAGGTTTCTGACCCCGAACAAGGTCGCCACCGTACCGTTGGTCAGCGGCACAGTCGACAGCCACAAAAAGCCCATGGCCATGCCGAACAGGTAGGCGCTCATCTGTGTCACCGGCGCCCACAGGAACAGCACGATCACCACCGCCCGCAGCAGGTACAACGCCGTGAGCAAGCGTGGCTTGGACATCCGCCCACCGAGCCAGCCCGCCGTGTAGGTGCCGAAGATATTGAACAGGCCGATCAGCGCCAGCACCGTAGTGCCGACGGTCGCTGGCAGATGCTGATCCACCAGATAGGCCGGCAAGTGCACGCCGATAAACACCACCTGGAAACCGCAGACAAAAAAACCAAAGGCCAGCAACCAGAACCCGGAATGGGAACAGGCTTCCTGCAGGGCCTCGCGCAGAGTTTGCTGACCGGCCATGACCGGTAGCGGGCGGTCCTTGATCATCGTCACCAAGGGCACAATCAGCGCCACCAGCAGGCCCAGCACCAGCAAGGCCGCGGACCAGCCCAGCCAGCCGATCAGGCCCAAGGTGCCCGGCAACATGGCGAACTGGCCGAAAGAGCCGGCAGCACTGGCGATGCCCATGGCCATACTGCGCTTTTCCGGGGCCACGGCACGCCCTACCACACCGAGGATCACCGAGAACGAGGTACCGGACAGGCCGATACCAATCAGCAAGCCGGCACTCAGGGACAGCGACCACGCCGAATCGGACAAGCCCATGAACACCAGGCCCAAGGCATAGAGCACGCCACCGATCATCACCACTTTGGCCGCACCAAAGCGGTCGGCCAGGGCCCCGGTAAACGGCTGCGCCAGGCCCCAGATCAGGTTTTGCAAAGCGATGGCGAAGGCAAAGGTTTCACGGCCCCAGCCGAACTCGGCGCTCATGGGCGCCAGGAACAGGCCAAAGCCATGCCGTACGCCCAGGGAAAGAGCCAGGATCAGCGCACTCCCGACAAGAATCCAGCCACTGGTACGCCACATCGAGGTCATTATTATTCTCCGCCTGCGGGTATATACCCGCTTGTATTCGAACTAGCCCGCGTTTAAGCGAGTTCGTCCAGCAAGGCCAACAGGGTTTCGCGTTTTTGCACACCCAATTTATCGATCAATTTCTGCTGCGCCGCTTCCCAGGCCGGCAAAGCGGCCGTCAGGCGCTGCTTGCCTTCCTCCGTGAGCACTACCAGGCGATTGCGCAGGTCATCGCCCTCGACCAACCGTACCAGGCCTTCACCTTCCAGCACCCGCAGGTTACGCCCCAGAGTGCTGCGGTCCAGGCCCATGGCATCGGCCAGGCTGGAAATGCTCGGTTGGTCCAGGCGCTGCAGATTACACAGCAGGGAATACTGGGCGACGTTGATCCCGAAGCCATCGAGGGCGCCGTCGTAGTGCCTGCTGACGCCACGGGCGGCACGACGCAGGTTGGTGCATAAACATTGGGAGGCAAGCATGGAACGTGTATATACCCGCGATTAAGGAAATGCAAGAAAGTGTTACAGAGCCAGGCCGATCAACACTGCCACTTCGAGCAGCTCCAGCAAGGCGCCGGCCGTGTCACCGGTGGTGCCGCCCAGTCGATTGATCATCACTTGGCGCAGCCCCATAAAGCAGATGGCAGCGAGTAGGACGGCGATCCCACCGCTGAAACCACCAATCAACACACAGGCCAGACCGGTAAGGATCAGTACTTGTTGCCCGACAATCCGCGGCAAATGGTCGGCCAGCGCCTGGCCCAGCCCCCCGGCACGCACATAGCGAGTCGTGAGGAACAACGCCAGCAGCGAACCGCGACCGATCAATGGGGCGAGGATCAACGCAGCGCCATTGTGTTGCTCGATCAACGCTACCAGCGCGGTGAATTTGAGCAGCAGCACCAAGCCCAGGGTGACCACGGCAATCGGGCCGCTGCGCGGGTCCTTCATGATGGTCAGGGTGCGCTCGCGGTCGCCAAAGCCCCCCAGCCACGCATCGGCACTGTCCGCCAGGCCATCCAGGTGCAGGCCGCCACTGAGCAGCACCCACACCGTCAACAGCAGCGCCGCGTGCAACAGCAACGGCGCGCCCATCAACAGCGTGTTCAAGCCCCACAGCAGCAGCCCGAACAGCAGGCCCACCAACGGATAAAACAGCAGCGAACGCCCCAGTTCCTGCGGTTGCGGCATGCCTGGCAGGCGGATCGGCAGGCTGCTGAGAAACTGCAAGGCAATCCAGAATGGCAACATCAGGCGCCCTCGCTCAACACGCCATCGGCCTCGACCCGCAGGCTGAACAAGCCGCCGTGCCCCACCTCGACATTCAACAACTGTTCACGGGGCAAGCCACGGGCCTGGGCCAGCAATAAACGCATGACACCGCCATGGCTGATCAGCAGCACCCGTTGCCCGGCGTACAACTGGTGCAGGCGCAGGACCGCACCGTGTACGCGCCGGGAAAACCCTTCGACAGGCTCGCCATCTGGCGGCGTAAAGCTATACGGGTCAGCCCAGAACAGCCCCAGTGCCTCGGCGTCGGTTTCCATCAACTTCGCCGCGCTCTGCCCTTCCCAGGCACCGAAATGCAGCTCCTGCAGATCCGGCTCCAAGCTCACCGGCAAATCCAGCCGTGCGCCCAACTCTTCAGCAAAACGCGCGCAACGCTGCAGCGGCGAACTGACCAGGCGATCCCACGGCCCGCGCGCCAGCACCGCCTCGCGCATCTGCGTCCAGCCCTTGGCCGTCAGCGCATCATCCAGGCTGCCGCGCAAGCCGCCGCCCAGTTCGGTTTCGCCATGGCGCAGCAGGTCCAGGTGCAAGGTCATGCCGGGCGATCCGCCACTGCCGCCTCAGCAAACGTCGCCATCTGCCCGTGCAACGCACAAGCCAGGCGCAACAGTGGCACCGCCAGCGCCGCGCCGCTGCCCTCGCCCAGGCGCAGGCCCAGCTCCAGCAGCGGCTCGGCTTGCAGGCTTTGCAGCACGTGGCGATGGCCCGGCTCAGCGCCCCGGTGGCCGAACAACAGCCATGGCCGGCAGGACGGGTTCAGACGCGTGGCGACCAGCGCCGCGACGCTGCAGATAAACCCGTCGACCAATACCACCACGCCCGCTTGGGCGCAGGCCAGATAAGCCCCCACCAACCCGGCAATCTCCAGGCCACCGAGGTTGAACAGGGTCTGCAACGGGTCACCTCGCTGCCCCGCATGCAATGCCAGCGCGCGCTCGATCACCGCCACTTTGTGGCTCACGCCCTGGGCATTCAGGCCGGTGCCGGGGCCGGTCAGGTCGCTGACCGGGCAATCGAGCAGCGCACAGGCCAGCGCGCTGGCGGCAGTGGTGTTGCCGATGCCCATTTCGCCGCCAATAAACAGCTGCGTACCGGCGCTGATCGCGCGCTGCACGCTGTCACGCCCCGCCGCCAAAGCCAGCCGTCCCTGGGCCTCGGTCATGGCCGCGCCCAGCACGAAGTTGGCCGTGCCGGGGGCGATATTCAGGTGGCGCACGCCCGGCAGGTCCAGCGATGGCGTGACCGTGCCCAGGTCCAACACTTCCAGCCGTGCATCCAGTTGCCGCGCCAACACGCTGATCGCCGCGCCACCGCTGACGAAGTTATGCAGCATCTGCGCGGTGACTTCCTGGGGATAGGCCGAGACACCTTCCGCGACCACGCCGTGATCACCGGCAAAGATGCTGATCCACACGTGATCGACCGTCGGCTTGACCCGGCCCTGCAAACCGGCCAATTGCACCGCCAGCGCTTCCAGTTGGCCCAGGGACCCGGCGGGTTTGGTCAGTTGTTGCTGGCGGGCCAGCGCTTGTTCATAGGCCGCAGCGTCCAGCATCTTGCAGGGGTCCAGCCACCAGGATTGGCTCATAACGCAGTACCTTTCAAAGTCAGGGGCAGGCCCGCAACGGTCAGCACGACACGCTGACAACGCTCGGCCAGGGCTTGATGCAGCCAACCGGCTTCATCCACGTAGCGGCGAGTCAATTCGCCCAGCGGCACGACACCCAGGCCGGTCTCGTTGCTGACAAAAATGATTTCCCCCGGCAGCGACGCCAGGCAGTCCAGCAGTTGTTCGCGCTCCACGCCCAGGCGCTGCGGGTCGTCGAGCATCAAAAGGTTGGTGAGCCACAAGGTCAGGCAATCCACCAGCAGGCACTGGCCGGGGGCGGCGTGTTCGCGCAGGACCCGCGCCAGCTCAAGCGGTTCTTCGATCAGGCCCCAATGGCTTGGGCGGCGTTGGCGATGCAGGGCCACACGCGCGTTCATTTCACCGTCCAGGGGTTGGCTGGTGGCGATATACGTGACAGGCAGGGCGCTGTCGCTGGCGAGTTTTTCCGCCAGGCGGCTCTTGCCGGAACGGGCGCCGCCGAGGATCAGTTGCAACATGGTCAAACCCTCAAATGCCACATAACTGGCGCAGCAACCGGGTGTCCAGATGCTGCTCCACCAGGTCCGCCAGGCGCTCGATATCGCGCTCGCGCAGCCCGTGGTAATCCACCTCCTGCACATCCTGCAAACCGGCCCAGCGCAACAAGGCGCTGCACGCAGCAGGCGTTTCGAACAGGCCGTGCAGATAAGTGCCGAGGATCTGCCCGTCATCGCTACAGGCGCCGTCACTGCGCCCGTCATCCAGGCGTACCGCCGGCTGCTCCAGGGCCGTGCCACGGGTCACGCCCGCATGAATCTCATAACCGCTGACCGGCGCCTCTTCCAGCACCAGCCGGCCACGCACATTGCGCAGTTGTTTCTCGGCTTCCAGGGTGGTGCTGAACGCCAGCAGGCCCAGCCCCTCACTGGAGCCCGCAGAACCTTCCAGGCCGAGCGGATCGTGGACCTGCTCACCCAGCATCTGCAGGCCGCCGCAGATCCCCAGGACCTTGCCGCCGTAGCGCAAGTGCCGGGCGATCGCACGGTCCCAGCCATTGGCGCGCAGGTAGGCCAAATCGCTGCGCACGCTTTTCGAGCCGGGCAGGATGATCAGGTCAGCGGCAGGGATCGCCTGCCCCGGCCCGACAAACTGCAAATCCACCTGGGGATGCAGGCGCAAAGGGTCAAAGTCGGTGTGATTGCTGATGCGCGGCAATACCGGCACCACCACTTTGAGCACCTGCGCCGCCTTGTCGATCTGGCGCTGATCGATGCCATCCTCGGCTTCCAGGTGCAGGTCCATCACATAGGGCAGCACGCCGACCACCGGTTTGCCGGTGCGCGCTTCAAGCCAATCGAGGCCCGGTTGCAGCAGCGCGATATCGCCGCGAAAGCGGTTGATGATAAAACCCTTGACCCGCGCCTGTTCCGACGGCGATAGCAACTCCAAGGTGCCGACCAGGTGGGCGAATACCCCGCCGCGATTGATATCGGCAATCAGCAGCACCGGGCAGTCCACCGCTTCGGCGAACCCCATGTTGGCGATGTCGTTGGCGCGCAGATTGATCTCGGCCGGGGAGCCCGCGCCTTCGACCATCACCACAGGGTAGGCCGCACTCAAGCGCGCATGGGAAGCCAGTACCGCCTGCATGGCGATGGCCTTGTAGTCGTGATAGGCCACGGCATTCATGCTGGTCACGGCATGGCCATGGATGATGACCTGGGAGCCGGTGTCGCTGTTGGGCTTGAGTAGCACCGGGTTCATATCGGTGTGCGCCGCCAGGTTGGCGGCCTGGGCCTGCACGGCCTGGGCACGGCCGATCTCGCCACCTTCTGCCGTGACCGCGCTGTTGAGCGCCATGTTCTGCGGCTTGAAGGGCACCACCGCCACGCCCTGGCGCACGACCCAGCGGCACAGTGCGGTCACCAGGGTACTTTTGCCCGCATCGGAGGTGGTGCCTTGCACCATCAGGGTGGTCATGAGGCGTGTTTCCAGGCAGTCAGGGCTTGTTCAAGGCGCAGCCAATCGGCGTCGGTCCCGGGCAGGCCAAAACGCAGGCTGCTGTCGTGGACAAACAGGCGCAGCAAGATGCCGCGCTGGGCCATGAACTCATGCAACTGCTCGGCACGATCGGCGATCAGCCACTGGAACAGCGCACACCCGCCTCGCGGGCGCAGGCCATACTGGTCCAGCAGATTGAACAGACGCTGGCTGGCTTCCTCGCAGCGCTGGCGCTGCTGGGTGTGGCCGGCGCTGTCACGCAGGCAGACCTGGCCCAACTCCCGGGTCGGCCCGCTCACCGCCCATGGCCCGACCTGTTCGGCCAGCAGCTTGAGCAGCTTGCGCTCGGTCAGGACAAAGCCCAGGCGCACCCCGGCCAGGCCGAAAAACTTGCCGAAGGAGCGCAACACAATCAACCCCACTTGGTTAGCCTGGCTTGCCAGGCTCAAGTGCGGGGTGTTGTCCATAAAGGCTTCATCCACCACCAGCCAGCCACCGCGCTGGGCCAGCCGCGCATGCCAATCCAGCAGGCGCTGGGGGGTAAGGCTCAGGCCGGTTGGGTTATTGGGATTGACCACCACCAACACGTCGAGGCTGTCGAGGAAGAAGTCGACTTCCTGCTCCAGCACCTCACGCACGATGTAACCGGCGCGGCGCCAGGCTTCGGCATGCTCGGCGTAGCACGGCGACAATACGCCGACCTTGCCCGCTCGGCGCAGGCGCGGCAGCAGTTGGATCGCCGCCTGGGAGCCCGCCACCGGCAACACCTGGGCGGCGCCGTAGTAGTCGCAGGCGGCCTGTTCCAGGCCGTCATCAGTCTCTGGCAAGCGCGCCCAGGCCCGTAACGGGATGGGTGGGATTGGCCAGGGCCAGGGCGCGAGGCCACTGGACAGGTCCAACCAGTCTTCCTGGGCGATGCCGTACTGCATCGCGGCTTTGCGCAGCCGGCCACCATGTTCAAGCATAGAATTGTGCCCCCGCGCACAGGATCAACACCCACAACCACACGCCGCGCTGCACCAGTTGCCAGCCACGCTCGATGGAATCGGCATCGGCTGGAGGCCCTTCACCCAGGACTGGACGCTGGTGCAACTCACCGTGATAAATCGCTGCACCGCCCAACTCGACGCCCAGGGCGCCCGCACCGGCGGCCATCACCGGGCCGGCATTCGGGCTGTCCCAGGTCGGGCCCTGGCGGCGCCAGCATGTGAGCGCCAGGCGCGTCTTGCCGAGCACGGCGTAGGTCAACGCGACCAGGCGCGCGGGAATGTAATTGAGCAGATCGTCAATTTTTGCCGCCGCCCAGCCGAAGCGTTCAAAGCGTTCGTTGCGATAGCCCCACATGGCATCCAGGGTATTACTCAGGCGGTACAACACCACGCCCGGCACCCCGGCCACGACAAACCAGAACAGCGCGGCGAACACCGCGTCGCTGCCGTTTTCCAGCACCGACTCGGTGGCCGCACGCGCCACTTCAGTGCTGTCCAGTTCGCTGGTCTGGCGACTGACCAGGTAACTGACGCGCGTACGCGCCTCGTCCAGGTCCCCACTGCGCAGGGCCTGGGCCACCGGCAACACGTGCTCCCCCAGGCTGCGCATGCCCAGGGCCAGGTACAACGCGAGGATCTCGATCACCCAGCCGAAGTAAGGCGCCCAGGACAATGCCGTGGCCAGCAAGGTCAGCGGTATCACGGTGATAAACCACGCGGTCACGCCATGGCTGCGCCAGCCGCGACCTGCGGAGTTGAAACGCTGCTCGATGCGCCCGGCAAAATTGCCGAACGCCACCAGCGGATGCCAGCGCCTGGGCTCGCCCAGCAGCGCATCCAGCGCCACTGCCGCGACACTCAGCAAGGCCACACTCATTGACTCACTCCCCAATAATTCTCATACAGCATGTCACTCAACGGACGCGGTTCGGTCCAGCCTTCGAGTTGCAACATCGGTGCCGGGTAGAACTCCGTCACCGGGCCCAGGCACAGCACGGCCAGCGGCTTGGCGCCAGGCGGCAGGCCGAGCAGGTCGGCCAGGTCCCAGGGTTCGAACAACGACACCCAGCCCATGCCCAGGCCTTCGGCGCGGGAGGCCAGCCACAGATTCTGGATCGCGCAGGACAGCGAGGCCAGGTCCATTTCCGGCAACGTGCGCCGGCCGAAGATATGCCGCTCGCGATCATCCATCAACGCTGCCACCAACACTTCGGCGCAGTCGTTGATGCCTTCGACCTTGAGCTTCATAAAGTCGTCCGAACGCTCGCCCAAGGCGGCCGCGGTGCGGGTGCGCTCGGCTTCCACCAACTGCTGGATCTGCCCACGCAGGTTCCGGTCGCTGATGCGGATAAAGCGCCAGGGCTGCATCAGGCCGACACTGGGGGCCTGGTGCGCGGCGTGCAGCAGGCGCTGGAGCAGTTCGGGGGCCACGGTGCCGCCGCTGAAGTGGCGCATGTCGCGGCGTTCGGCGATGGCGCGGTAGATGGCCTGGCGCTCGGCTGCGGGGAAGGCGTTGTCGGTCATGGCCCTATCGCGGGCAAGCCCGCGCCTACAGTTGCAATGCAATCCCCTGTGGGAGCTGGCCTGCCTGCGATAGCGGCGTCCCGCTCGGGCGCAAACAGCGCAGCCACCGCAGCCGGGTTCGAGGGGAAATAAAAGTGCACATAGGAGGCCGTCATCCGCCCTTGGCGATACACCGCCTCGGCACCGCGCCCGCCATTGGGGCTCAGGCCACGGGCAATCGGCTGCCATTGCGTGCTGGTCAGGGAGTGATGATAGGTATGGCCGCGCAGCACGCCTTCCGGCAATTCCACCGTTTGCAGGGCCAGGGCCGCCAGGCGCTTCTGCATGACCGCATCGCCTTGCAATAGCCCCAGCAGTTCGGCGCGAGTGCCCTCGACATCGGTCAATGAGTCGAGCAAATAGAGCATGCCGCCACATTCGGCCAACAGCGGCTTGCCAGCAGCGTGATGGGCACGGATCGCCTGTAGCATCGCGGTGTTTTGCGACAACGCCTGATGATGCAGCTCGGGGTAACCACCAGGCAGATAGAGGCTATCGGCATCGGGCAACAGTTGGTCATGGATCGGCGAAAAGAAGCGCAACTCGGCGCCCATCGCCCGCAGCAAGTCGAGGCTCGCGCCATAGGTGAACGCGAAGGCTTCATCACGGGCCACGGCAATCCGCACCCCGGCCAGCAAAGGTTCGGCCTCGATCAGCTCGGGTGCGGCGAACTCCACCGGCGGTGGCAGCGCTACCTCGCAACTGCCGGCCAGGGCTTCGGCTGCCGCATCCAGGCGCAGGTCCAGGTCGTTCAACTCGCTGGCCTGCACCAGGCCCAGGTGGCGGCTGGGCAACTCGATCCCGGTTTCTCGGGACAGTGCACCGTACCAACGCAGGCCTTCGGTCAGGCTGCCTTCAAGCAATTGCGCATGGCGCACGGTCCCGACGCGGTTGGCCAAGACCCCGGCGAACGGCAGGTCCGCCTGGTAACGCGCCAGCCCCAGCGCCAGGGCGCCAAAGGTCTGGGCCATGGCGGTGCCATCGATCACCGCCAGCACTGGCACACCAAAGTGGCGCGCCAGGTCGGCGCTGGAGGGGGTGCCGTCAAACAGCCCCATCACGCCCTCGATCAGGATCAGGTCCGCCTCCCCCGCGGCTTCCCACAACAAACGGCGACTTTCCTGCTCGCCCACCATCCACATGTCCAATTGATAGACCGGCGCGCCACTGGCGCGCTCATGGATCATCGGGTCGAGAAAGTCCGGACCGCATTTGAATACCCGGACCTTGCGCCCCAGGTTGCGGTGCAACCGGGCCAGGGCGGCGGTGACAGTGGTTTTGCCCTGGCCTGACGCCGGTGCGGCGATCAGTACGGCTGGGCAATGGCGCGGCTGATTCAAAGTTCGATGCCTTTCTGTGCCTTGATACCGGCCTGGAACGCGTGCTTGAGCATGCCCATTTCGGTCACGGTGTCGGCCATTTCTATCAGTTCTGGCTTGGCGCCACGACCGGTGACCAGCACGTGCTGCATCGGTGGGCGGGCTTGCAGGTCGCTCAACACCTGGTCCAGGTCGAGGTAGCCGTGCTTGAGCGCGATGTTCAGCTCATCCAGCACCACCAGGCCGATGGAAGGGTCCTGCAACATTTCCCGGGAGACTTGCCAGGCCGCTTCGGCGGCGGCGATATCGCGCTGGCGGTCCTGGGTTTCCCAGGTGAAGCCCTCGCCCATCACATGAAACCGCACCTGCTCGGGGAAACGGCGGAAGAACAGTTCTTCACCGGTGCTGTTACGGCCCTTGATGAACTGCACTACGCCGCATTGCATGCCGTGCCCCATGGCGCGGGCCAGCATGCCAAACGCCGAACTGCTCTTGCCTTTGCCATTGCCGGTCAATACCAGCAGCAAACCGCATTCATTCGGTGAATTGGCAATGCGCTCATCAATCACCGCTTTTTTGCGCAGCATGCGCGCCAGGTGGCGTTCGTCACGATCAGGGGAATCAGTCATGGCAGCTCTCCGTTGGGGCTGGACAAAAACGGCGGGCAGGAAAAGACAATTTCTATGAAGCCAAGCATCGCCCACCGTGATGCTGTTGGATGAATCAGGCCGGTCTCCGGGCTCATGAGTGGCGCCCTGTTGACCAGGGCGGGCCGACGATGCGCCTTCCCATATCACACGCGATACAGTGGCAAAAGCAGCGTCTTGACTCATTTACCGTTGCGGGGGCAGCGCCGGGATCGTGGCCGCACTGTAGAAAAGTGCACGCCCTCACCGGCTTCCCTGTTTCACTCGATCGACGCGTACGCCACAGAGCACCTGAAACAAGCGGCGAAGGTTAGTGGGTTGGGGGTACAGCGTCAATTAAAGCCGGCCACGCACTTGAACCATCGCCACGGGCCGTACCTCTATGACTACAGGCATTGAGGAGAAAAACATGCACAAGACCCGACTCGCCGTACTGATCATGGCCGCAGGCGCACTCGCCGCCTGCGGGGAAAGCTCAACGTTGCAGGTGTCCGACGGCACCGGGCCTTCGCCCAAGCTGCCGGAACCGAACAAAACCCTGATCCCCACCGTCAACATCGCCCCGGCCGTTGGCTGGCCCGATGGCGCCAAGCCCCAGGCCGCCGCCGGAACCCAGGTCGGCGCCTTCGCCGGAGGCCTGGACCACCCGCGCTGGCTGTATGTATTGCCCAATGGCGATGTGCTGGTGGCCGAGACCAACGCGCCGCCCAAGCCGGATGACTCCAAGGGCATTCGCGGCTGGGTCATGGAAAAGGTCATGGGCCGCGCCGGCGCGGGTGTGCCCAGCCCTAACCGCATCACCCTGCTGCGCGATGCCGACCATGATGGCGTGGCAGAAACCCGCACGGTCTTCCTGGAAAACCTCAACTCGCCCTTTGGCATGACCCTGGTGGGCAACGATCTGTATGTGGCTGATTCGGACAAGCTGCTGCGCTTCCCTTATCAACCGGGGGAAACCGCGATCAAGGCGCCAGGCACCAAGGTCATCGACCTGCCGGGCGGCCCGCTGAACCACCACTGGACGAAAAACGTGGTGGCCAGCAAGGATGGCAGCAAGTTGTATGTGAGCGTCGGCTCTAACAGCAACGTCGGCGAAAACGGCCTGGAAGCCGAACAGGGCCGCGCTGCGATCTGGGAAGTCGATAGGGCCAGCGGCACACAGCGGATTTTTGCCTCCGGCCTGCGTAACCCCAACGGCATGGCCTGGGAGCCGCAAAGCGGCAAGCTGTGGACGGCGGTCAACGAGCGCGATGAAATCGGCAGCGACCTGGTGCCGGACTACATCACCTCGGTCAAGGATGGCGGCTTCTATGGCTGGCCGTTCAGTTACTACGGCCAACATGTGGATGTACGGGTCACGCCGCAGGACCCGGACCTGGTGGCCAAGGCCATCGCGCCGGACTACGCCGTCGGGCCACACACCGCGTCCCTGGGACTGACCTTCGCAGAAGGCAACACGCTACCGGCACAATTTAGCCATGGCGCGTTTATAGGCCAGCATGGCTCGTGGAATCGCAAGCCGCACAGTGGCTACAAGGTGATCTTTGTGCCGTTCGAAGGTGGCAAGCCGAAGGGGCAACCGGTAGATGTGCTGACCGGCTTTCTCAACAGTGATGAGAAAGCCATGGGGCGGCCAGTGGGGGTGGTGATCGACCAGCAAGGCGGGCTGTTGGTGGCGGATGATGTGGGGAATAAGGTGTGGCGGGTATCGGCTGTTAAATAAATAATTTGCCTCCCCAAAAAAACAACTGTGGGAGCGGGCTTGCCCGCGATGGCGGTGGATCAGCCAGGAATCTATCCACTGATACACCGCCATCGCGGGCAAGCCCGCTCCCACATTTTTGATCGGTGCAGGTCTTAAGGGTTACGCGCCAGGTGCTCGGCCGGCAACACGCGCTTGGCGCTCAGGTAGGCATTCTGCCAATAGGCCTTGGACAAGGTATCAAGTTTCACCGTACCGCCAGTTTGTGGCGCATGGACGAAGCGCCCTTCCCCTACATAGATGCCGGCATGGCTGACCTGCGAACCACCGCCCGTGGCAAAAAACAGCAGGTCGCCGGTTTGCAGCGCATCTTCACGCACGTCCTGGGCACGCATCACGATCAACTCGCGAGTGGTGCGCGGCAGCGAGATGCCAGCAGCATCGCGGTAGACAAAACCAATCAGGCCGCTGCAATCAAACCCCGAGTCCGGCGTGTTGCCGCCCCAGCGATAAGGCGTGCCGACCAGGCCCAAGGCGCGAAACAGCACATCTTCGGCAACCGGCGAAAAGTTCTGGGTGGTGTAGTTGAATACCGGCTTGGGCTTGACGGCCACAGGCGCAGGTGGAGGACGGCTGGCGCAGGCACTGAGCAGCGCGGCGCAGACAAGAAGAATTAGGCGGGCCGAGGTCGACATGGGCAGAACAATCCTGATCTGGATGCGGCTTTCGCTGCCGAACGCTGAAAACTAGACCGCGCAAGCAAGCTTGCGCGGTCAAGTTCGCAACAATATCTCAGGATTCTAGCGGTTACGCGTCAAACTTCAAGTATCACTTTAAGTTTACTTGCGAGCGGTAACGGTAGTCGGGGCCATCGCCAGTGCGCGCTTGGCTTCAATGAAGGTTTTGCTCCAGTAGCTGTCGCCCAGCTTATCGACCCGCACCCCACCGCTGCGGCGGCTGCTGGAGTGGATGAACTGGTCATCACCCAGGTAGATACCGGCGTGGCTGACACGACCACGGCCATTGGTACTGAAGAAAAGCAGATCGCCAGGCTTGAGGTTGTTCCGTGCGACCAACGGTGCATCCACGTTGATCATTTCGCGGGTGGAGCGCGGCAGGTTCATGCCAGCTTCTTCACGAAACAGATAACCGATAAAACCGCTGCAGTCGAAACCGGCTTCGGAAGTACCGCCGAAACGGTAGCGGGTACCGATCAGGGACATGCCGCGTTCGAGGATGCTGTCGGCCAGCAGTGGCAACTGATAAGGCTTGCTGTCAGCGAACTGGGCCAGTTCTTTTTCGGTCGCCACCTCTTCTTCATAAACAGAAGAAGACTGTGTTGCGACGAATTTGGCTTGATGTTGTTGCTGTGGCTTTTGCTGCTCGACCACCTGCTGGGGGTGGGTGGCGCAACCAAACAACAGAGTAACGAGTGCGAGAGGCACGAGGGGTGCGAAGCGATTTAGCATGGGCACGACCGTGGCTGATATGTAAAGAAGTCGAGACTATGCCTTCTATGACATCGATTTGCAAATTCAATCGTGATCTATGTGACTTCTTGTTTGACCTATGTCATCTAAGCCCTTAAACCCCATTTAGAGCCTTTTGCGTGGCCAGAGCGGCCCAAACGCAGGTTTTCTGGCGCCTGGATTTTGCCAGAAGCCCCGGTTTCAAAGGGCTGGCTACCAGCCGAGGGTTTCTTTGAGAAAGGGAATGGTGAGCTTGCGCTGGGCCTGCAGGGAGGCCTGGTCGAGCTGTTCGAGCAGGTCGAACAACGCGCTCATGCTGCGGGTGCCACGGGTAAGGATGAAATGCCCGACTTCATCGGTCAGGTGCAGGCCACGGCGCGATGCGCGCAGTTGCAAGGCACGCAGCTTGTCTTCATCGGACAACGGACGCATCTGGAAGATCAGCGCCAGGGTCAGCCGCGACTTCAGGTCCGCCAGCTTGACCGGCAGTTCCCGAGGCGAGGTTGACGCGGCAATCAACAGGCGCCGACCGCTGTCGCGCAGGCGGTTGAACAGATGGAACAGCGCTTCTTCCCAGTCCGCCCTGCCGGCAACCGCTTGCAGGTCATCCAGGCACACCAGTTCGTATTGCTCGAGGTTGTCGAGGATGCCGATGCCACGGTCCAGCAGTTCGGCCAACGGCAGGTAAACCGCCGGTTCACCCAACTGCTCAAAGCGCAGGCAGGCAGCCTGCAACAGGTGGGTACGCCCCACGCCGTCCTTGCCCCAGAGGTAGATCAGGCTTTCCGTCCACCCGGCGTCGGCTTCGCAGAGCCGCTCGACATAGCCGAGTGCAGCGGCATTGGCGCCTGGGTAGTAATTGATGAAGGTAGCGTCGTCACGCAGACGCACACCTAGGGGCAGCTGAATCGGTTTCATGCTGACTGAACGGCTCCAATCGAACCGTTAGTGGCC
>Ga0265296_1002624_pt1 | contig 17777 bp, 14 predicted proteins | sample MunlanPumphouse1_FD_189073 | JGI IMG/M metagenome (GOLD analysis project Ga0265296, IMG submission 189073) | Groundwater microbial communities from a municipal landfill in Southern Ontario, Canada - Pumphouse #1 | ecosystem: Environmental > Aquatic > Deep subsurface > Groundwater | place...
AATATCACGGATGCAGAAAACAGTGCGATCGATGCGCAGAAGGCATATGACAGTTACGTGCAAACTAACGTAGCCAATTTAACCAGGGCGGATATTGCCGCGCAGAAGGACAGGCTTTTGTGGAATGTCCAGAAGGCCCAAACCAATCTGGATAACATCAAGCTCCAGACGGATGCGTCTATCGCCACCGCCCGGAACAATGTAACCACAGCGCAGAATTCACTTCAGAGCGCCCAGACTAACCTGGCGCAGATGAAGGACAATCCCCCGGCGATCCAGCAGAAACAAAGCGCAGTGGCAACGGCCAGGGCCGCTCTGGATAAAGCCAGGGAAGATCAGGCCAACATAACTACCGACCCCGTGGCTGTGCAGCAGAGGAAGAGCCAGGTCGCAACGGCCAAGGCTATACTGGCCAAGGCACAAGAGGATTTGGCAACAATACAAGCCGGCCCCGATACTCAAGATATCGATCTGAAGCAAATTCAGGTAGACAACGCGCAAGTTGCTCTCGATGATGTCAAGGAACAGCTTCAGAGGGCTACCATTGTGGCCCCCTTCGATGGCGTGGTCGCCAGTGTGGGCGCTACGGCAGGAGACCAGGTCCCTGTTAATACGAATACGGTTATCGTCGTGCTGGTTGATACCACAAAAGCGGAGGTCGATGCCACTGTCGATGAAATAGATGTAGCAAAGGTAAAAGCCGGACAAACGGCCGCCATTACCCTTGATGCCATACAAGATGCCATGCTTAGAGGCACGGTGACTGCTGTCTCACCAATAGCTCAAACGCAGTCTGGTGTGGTCACTTACAAGCTCTCGATAGCGATAATGGGCGGTCCTCCGCCTGGCAGCCTTTCACCGGACAGTCCTCCATCAGGCGGCCCTCCGCCTGGCCGTCCTCCTCTTGCCGGTAGTGGCGGAAGGCCAGATATGGCAATTCAAAATCCCCGTGGATATGACCTGAAAGCCGGCATGACCGCCTCGGCTAACATTATAGTAGAGAACAAGCCTGATGTGCTTCTGGTTCCCAGCTCCGCGATCACGAGAAATGGCCGCGATAGCGTAGTCCAAGTGGTAATTGCTGAAGGCAAAACCGAGCAGCGTGTAGTCCAGACCGGAGCAACGAATGGAACGCAGACTGAGATAGTCAGCGGGTTGACGGAAGGTGAGAAGGTTGTGATAGCGACAACAATAGCCACCACTTCTTCGCAAAACTCCGGGATGTTCCGTATGTTTGGGCCGGGAGGTCCTCCACCTGGCGGAGGTGGCGGGCGGCCGCCGGGTTAGGATAATCGTCATGATTAAGATGGAAGGCATCAAGAAAACCTACAAGCTGGGCAGCATTGAGGTGCATGCCCTTCTGGGCATCGACATTGAGATCAAAAAGGGTGAGATGGTGGCCATAATGGGATCATCGGGTTCCGGCAAGTCTACGCTTATGAACATTATGGGATGCCTGGATCAGCAGACCTCCGGCATTTATGAACTTGACGGAGTCGATATCGGCCGCCTCAATGATAACCGGCTTGCCGAAATCAGGAACAAGAAAATCGGTTTCGTATTCCAGACATATAATCTCCTGCACCGGACTTCCGCCCTGGCTAACGTGGAATTGCCGCTTATCTATAGCGGGGCCAACAACCGCCGGGAAAGAGCCCTGGCGGCGCTGGAGCGCGTCGGCCTTGCCGATCGAGTGAAGCACAAACCAAATGAACTCTCCGGCGGACAGCAGCAACGGGTCTGCATTGCCCGGGCGCTCATCAACAACCCTTCGATAATCCTGGCTGATGAGCCCACAGGAAACCTTGATACCCGCACCGGCAAGGAGATCATGAATATCTTCACCGAGCTGAATCAGAAGGACAGGATTACCATCGTTATGGTGACTCACGAGCACGACATCGCCGAATACGCCGAGCGTATCATCTACGTCCGCGATGGCATGGTGAGTAACCAGGAGGTGCTCAAAAGATGACTCAGCTATCAACTTTGGTGATCGCGCTTAGGGGCATCTTCGCCAACAAGCTGCGTTCTTTCTTGACAGTTCTTGGCGTTATTATCGGCATTGCCTCAGTGATTGCCCTCTCATCAGTGGGTCAAGGCTCTTCCCAAATGATCAAGGATCAAATCGGGAGTCTGGGTTCTAATCTTCTCGCTGTGCAACCGGGGGCAGCTTCATCGGGATTCGTGAGGGGAGCGGAAGGGAGCAGGCTGTCCCTCACCTATGAGGACGCTCAGGCACTTACCAGTTCACCGTCGATGACTGCTATTAAGGCAGTAGCGCCTGAGGCCTCGACCAGGGGCCAGGTGGTTGCCGCCGGCGCCAATGTGAACGCCAGAGTATACGGAGAAACCCCTCAATTTCTGGAGGTGCGCAACAAGACCGTGGCCAAGGGGCAATTTATCACCCAGCCCGATGTAGATAGCAAGGCATTGGTCTGTGTTCTGGGCAGCAATGTGGCCGAGGAACTGTTCGGGAATGGCGACCCGCTTGGACAAACTGTGAAAATAAACAGACTGCAGTTCACGGTGGTTGGCGTCATGAAGAGCGAGCAAGGGATAATGAGTGCGGACGATTCGATATACGTTCCCATTACTGCAGTCATGTACCGGCTGAGTCCGCAACACAGCAGCAGCGGCGGACATTCCGTCGGAAGTATATATCTTGAGGCAGTGAACACCAAGCAGAACGACCTGGCAATTGCGCAGGTCACAGGGCTACTCCGCGAACAGCATCGGATTGCGCTGGGCGATGCTGATGACTTCTCTATCACGAGCCAGAAAGACCTGATGAACACACTCACTGAGACAAGCGACACCCTCACGATGCTGCTGACTATCATAGGGGCCATTTCGCTGCTGGTTGCCGGCATCGGGATCATGAACATCATGCTTGTTTCGGTGACTGAGCGCACAAGAGAGATCGGCATCCGCAAGGCGGTGGGAGCCAAGCGACGCAACATCCTGATGCAGTTTCTGCTGGAAGCATCGGCTATCAGTATCATTGGCGGGCTGATCGGCATTGGCGTTGGGATTGGAACTTCAAAGCTCCTGTCAGGGGCGATTACGCTGGGAGCGTCCACTATCGAGACGGTGATCACGCCGAATACCATCATCCTGGCATTCTTCGTGGCGCTGGCTGTTGGGATCGTCTCCGGAATCTATCCCGCCATGAGAGCGGCCAGGTTGAATCCCATCGATGCCCTGAGATATGAATAGTTGGAGAGGGCATCAGTTGGCGCTACCACATCGGATGCTTCTGAACATGCGAACGGGTGTCCCGTAGTGGCACGTTGCAACGTGCCACTACGCTTCCGTGTAAACACACCCAAATCCGCCGGGAGTGAAAACCACGGGGGCATTACGCCAGCGCTGATATCGGACAATTCACCAGTTCTGTTATTTTATCCCCGATCTCTTCCGGGGACAGGATAAAATCAACCATCCCTGTAGAAACGGCAGCCTTAGGCATGCCATATATCACACAGCTATCCTCATTTTGAGCAATGGTGGCGCCACCGAGGCTTTTGATATGCCTTATCCCTTTCGTTCCATCAGACCCCATTCCCGTCAGCACCACACCGATAGTGTTAATACCGGAGCTGCGCTGGATGGATTTCATGGTGACATCGATGGCAGGACGCACGTAGTTGATCTTTTCTCCGGCAGCCAGTTCTATAGTCCGATTGTTCTGAAGCTTCATATGCACATCGCTGGGCGCAACGTATATGGTTCCATTCTCCAGCCATTCCCCATTTTCGCCCAGCTTGACCTTCATCCTGGATAACTCTGCCAGCCTCCGCACGATTGATTCATTGATGTATTTTGGCATGTGCTGGACAATGAGCACCGAGGCATCAAGCACAGGCAACCGTGCAATCACCAGGGAAAGAGTTTGTGGGCCGCCAGTAGAAGCGCCAATCACAATAATTGTTCTGATTTCCATTCAACACCTATATTGACGAGCCGTGAACTGAAGCTCATCAATTGATTATTTCCGATTGCTGACCGATTCCTGACTGAGGTCCTTCCAGCCACCGGCAGTATTCTTCAACATTTGCAATCAGGTCCCTGGGCTCAAAGGGTTTTTTCATGTAATTGATCACGCTTTCCGTCAGTTTTTCCATATCGGCATCGGGGAATTCTTTCGCCGTCAACATTGATATTATGTTTCCCTCGGCCAGCCCTCTGCTATTAATCTCTTTGACGGTATCCCATCCGTTCATCTGTTGCATCATCACATCCATGAGTATTACCCCTTTGAATCCCTTCGCCAATTCTTCGATACACCTCTTCCCACTTTCAATCGGGATGACATCGAAACCGGCCGTTTTGAGAACCACTTGCACGGTGAATCGGATACTTGGCTCGTCATCTACTATCATTACCCTTCTTCTCATTTCATGGTCCCCCTTTTCCAACGAACATTGATGACCCTTCCCTTCTGATCCCCAGGGCTTGTTCTACGCTGAGAACAAACTCTTCAGCCTGATCAACACAGACCGGAAAACTGAGGTAAAATGTGGTGCCCTTTCCCAACCCCTCGCTCTCAACCCAAATCTTTCCCCCATGTTTTTTCATAATACGGCTGCATATTGCCAGCCCCAGGCCTGCCGAACCTAGCTCGTGCCGCGACTCATCTACCTTGTAGAATTCTTCAAAAATACGGCTCGCCTGTTCCCCTGTGAGTCCTATTCCAGAATCCCTGACGGATATGGTGCTGAACTTATCATCAAGCTGGGCATCAAAAGTTAGCGTGCCGCCTTCAGGGGGCATAAATTTAACGGCATTGCTGATCAGGTTATCCAATACCTCCATAATCAGCAGATCATCGGCGGGTATGATTATCTTGCGATCAATCTTGTTTTTAATGGTAATGCTTCTCTCCGAAAAGTTGTGGCTCTTTCGCCTGATGACATCCGCGAGAACCTTTGAGAAGTTCACCTTGCGGATGTTCAACTCAACTTTTGACGAATTAATGGCCGCAAGCTGCACGGTCTTTTCCACCAGATTCTTCATGTACTGCACATTGCGTCCTATCACATCTAAAATTTCCCCGTCCCTGGCATGCTCCGGCCCTTTCCCAAGCATCGGCACCAGGGCCACCAGGGGCGTCAACGGGCTCCTCAAATCGTGAGCCAACTGGGAAATGAAGTCTTCTTTCTGCTTGAGCATTCTCTCGATCTGGATTGTCCTCTCCCGAACTTTTCCCTCCAGGTGCATATTTATATCCCTGAGCTCATTCTGCGTTGCCAGAAGCTCATCGTTCTTCCGCCTGATTTCTTCCTCCGCTTTCTTCCGGTCTGTAATATCGGTGATAAATCCTTCCACTGCCAGGAATTCCCCTTCGGGAGAAAATATCCCGTCGCCTTTTTCCAGAACCCATTTCTCGTAGCCGTTGACGCACTGTAACCGATAAGTGATCTGAAAAGGGCATAGCTGCTTCACCGCCGAGCGGATTATCGAAAGGACCATGTCCCGATCATTCCGGTGTATCAGATCGATGTACGAAATCGACCGTTCGCCTGTCAGATCAGATGGGCCATAGCCGATCAGCTCAATGCTGCCCTCGCTTACAAAGCTCATCTTTCTTTCATCATCGATGTGTCCGCGGTAAGCCATGCCGTGAAGATTGCTCAACAGCGAAAGTAAAATCCGTTCGCTGTCTTTCAATTTGGCACGGGTCTGCCTCAGCTCAGCTTCGGTGGCAAGTTGAGTGGTCACACGCTTCACCACCTGAGGCAGAAACTCCAGAAAGTCGCCGTCCTTGATCACATAATCCCTGGCCCCGAGTTTCATCATTTCCACGGCAATTCTTTCATCGCCTTCACCTGTCATTACTATGAATGGGGCTACAGAGTGAGTCTGGCCGAGCTGGTAAATTATTTGCTTGGCCGTCATATCGGGCAACCGATAATCCAGCAATACCAGGGTCTCGGGATTGCGCATGATGATCTCAATAGTTTCGGCGCCCGTTGATGCGCGGGCCGGCCTGAACCCCGCCCTCACGAGGGTTTTATCAATCAGGCGGGACGTGGCTTCATTATCCTCAGCTATGAGAATTTCCATGCTTGATCGGAGATCACTCTCATTTGTTAGAGCAGTTTCCATTGATGGTTGGAACCTCCACAACTGAAAGGAAAAGGCCCAGTTGCTGGACGGCATTGACAAACCCTTCGTATTCGACAGGTTTGACCACATAACTGTTACACCCCAGGATATGACAACGCTCAATCTCCCTGGGATCATCCGTAGTGGTGAGCATGATAATGGGCATTAGCTTCAACCGTTCATCAGCCTTCATGCGCTCCAGCACCTGGACCCCATCGACCTTAGGCATCCGTATATCGAGCAACATCAGATAGCTGGCGTCACTTTGCACCTTTGACGGTTCGTTTCCGTTTCCAAAAAGGAAGTCCAATGCTTCCTGTCCATCCTTCAAATGGATGAACTGATTGTTGATACCTGAACGTCTGAGGTTCTTCTGAATCAGCCTGGCATGCCCTTCATCATCTTCGGTAATGAGGATGGTGACTTCTTGATTGTTTTTCATTGCACACCTACTTTCTGTGTATTCTGAATGCCCGGCAAAGTAACGATGAAGCGACTGCCCAAACCCGGATTAGATTCTACCTTTATATTGCCTTCCAGCCGGTCCAGTATTTTGGTGACGATTGTCAGCCCCAGGCCCTCCCCACCAGCGCCATCGGATGGATCGAGCCGATGAAAGATTTCGAATACCTTCGTCTGCTGCGTTTCGGGAATACCGATGCCATTGTCCTCCACCACATATGTAACTGAGCCATCAACCTCGTTTCCGGTGACTTTTATCGAACAGGGTTTATCAGGATCCCGATACTTGATGGCGTTGTCAATGAGGTTAGAGAAGACCATGTTGAGTGACGTAATATCCCCCCTGCATGAGGGCAACATCTCTATTTCCAGGCGTACGTCATTCTGTTCTATTCTGTATTCAAAGCTCTTGCGGATATCGGATATCAGCTCGTTCATGTCCATATCGGTTATGTTTAGCGCCGCTCGTCCTAACCGGGAAAGACGCAGCAGGCCGGAGAGCAGCGAATCCATTTTGGCAACACTGGCATGAATATAGGAGAGGGAACTGGGGATATCGGATTCTACTATCGGGGCTAGTTTTTCACGCGTCCGGGCGGAGATGTTCTCGTATTTCAAAACGGTGGACAGTTCCTGCAAGGATAAGTCCAATTCCTTGCTAAACCCCTGAACATTGACCAGCGGCGATCGGAGATCATGTGAACTTACATATACGATCTGCTCAAGCTCCTTATTCTTGGTTTTAAGCTGGCGATTGAGCTTCTCCTTATCACGTTCGGCTCGTGTGCGTTCCTCAAGTTCCTTTCTAAAAAGATCGATTGCCTCCTGCAATTCTTGCGTCCTTTCATAAACCCTTATCTCGAGCTCATTGCGGGACTGCTCCAGCTCCACCTCAGCCTCCTTGCGTTCGGCGACCTCTTTGCTCAATCCCTCGTTGGCCATCGATAATTCACTGGTCCTCGTTGCCACCTTCTCTTCAAGGCTGGCGCTGTATTCTCGCAGTTCTGCCTGAGTCATCCTCAGGTTAGCAGTCATTCGACCAAAGGCCCGTGATAACTCTCCTACCTCATCCTTGGCCGATGTTGAGACATCATAATCCCAATTCCCGTTCACGATCTCTTCGGCGCCCTTTCGGAGGTTCAACATAGGTTTAGATATGTTTTTTGACAATATGATAGCCAGCGAAGCTCCGATTGCCAGCACAATCAGCAAGCCCCAAATCATCTTGCGTGTCATGTCCGAAATGGGTGATAAAGCCTCATGAGCGCTCATCTGCGCAACCATGGTCCATCCGGTATCCGGCAATGGTTGCGAAATACAAAGCACTTTCTCGCCAAGGTAGTTCCTGGTAAGAACTGCCCCTTTGCCCTCATGTTTCATCAAATCATTCAGGTCGATCTTCTGATTGAGGACTGCGTTCCCGTCAAACCTCGATGGAGTGATCATGTATCCTTCTTTGTTGACTAAATATATTTCACCCGTATCTCCCAAACCAGTAGTATCCGTTGTGATCCCAAAAAGGGTTTTCTCTCCACCCATGAGTATCACCACTGAGTCCAGCTTTTCCTTGGTAAAGACCGGCGCTGTTGCGCCTAAAGAAAGGCCTAAAGGAAAGCCTGCAAGAGGTACCTCCATGTAGCCTTCACCGATGTAAGCGCCTTTCATGCCCTGCTGAAACAACTCACTGCCGCTAACATCCACGCCAATCAGGTAACTAGGGGAAGCAGATATCACTTTTCCGTCACTACCCACCCACAAGATTTCTCGCGTATCTGGGATGGGCGCAGCCAAGCCCATCAGGAAGTTACCTGCCATCTTTTCTACGAAGGAAAATGACGATTTTGCTAAGCCTGAATCAATTGCCCCTTTGTAAATCCCTCCTACCGATGCTATCATTTCAGCCTGGCGTTTCTGACTTTCCAGCATGCTATCGATGTGTTGTGACCGTGCCTGAGCGTTGGTTGTCAAGCGCTCGCTGATCTCGTCCTTGACAATGTTCGTTGCTACAGCCCTCCCAATGAGGGTTGCAACGCCTCCGCTTAAAATAACTAAAACGAAGAACAGTATTAGAATCTTTAGTCTAATGCTCATTCAGCCTCTCCTGACGGTTTCACACGATGAACGCTAAATCCAGCCTTCACGTTTGTCGAATAGATATAACTCGCGCTTGAAATACGATCAGCCAACCTTGCCCGATTTGAGTTTAGTCGACTTTCGGACTCACTGTACAGTTGGCCTGCCCGCATTTTGTATTCATGCAAACCACTAATTCAGCCCAAATCAAGCGATTAGCCATTTCTTCATTAAGCCCGAATGGCAGAGTGCCACGGGCTTTGCCCGTTATTTTGCAGCTCCCCGCAACAACAACCCACACAAGGCGTTGAAGGGCGTCAAGTGAAATTATATTATGTAAAGTCGCACGGCTTTGCCAGTGGGTGTCTGATATTGGGATTGTTTTGCGTTCAACTTATTGCTAGAATCGTGCTGGTAGCGAATTTGAGGTGACACGAAATGATTGTTGAAATGGTCACGGGAGCCACAAAAGAACAGGTAGATCACGTAGTTGACAAGGCTCGTGCTCTGGGATTCGGAATCCAACTGAATCAGGGAACCGATAAGACCGTGGTCGCCATTCTGGGCAGCCATACAGGCAAGACATCAACCGATATTTTTGCCGTTTTGCCGGGTGTAGAGAGCGTTTCCCGTATTATGAAGTCTTATAAACTTGCCTCACTTGAATTCAATCCAAAGCCCACCAAAATAAAGCTGAGCGGAATTGTTATCGGGGGCAAACGATTGGCAATCATGGCCGGACCATGCGCTGTGGAAAGCGAAAGCCAACTTATGGAGACCGCCAAAGCGGTCCAGAAACTTGGGGCCACTGTGGTGAGGGGAGGCGCTTTCAAACCGCGAACTTCTCCTTTTGCATTCCAGGGTTTAAAGGAAGAAGGGGTGAAGCTGCTTGCCAAGGTCAAGACTGATTTAGGCATTCCTGTCATCAGCGAGGTCACTGATATCAGGGACATCGAACTTCTGGCTAAAAACGTTGATATCCTGCAGGTTGGAACCAGAAATATGCAAAATTTCACCCTGCTGAAGGAACTGAGCAAGCTGAGGAAACCCATACTGTTGAAAAGAGGTCTCGCTGCCACTGTCACGGAATGGCTTACGGCGGCGGACTACCTCCTGGCTGAGGGGAATAAAAATGTCATCCTTTGCGAGCGCGGGATAAGGACATTCGAAGACAGCATCCGGTTTTCTATGGATATAAGTTCAATCGCGGTAATCAAGCGCTTCAGTCATCTGCCGATTATCGTCGATCCCAGCCATGCAGCGGGACATTATGCTTATGTGCCTAGCATAGCCAAGGCAGCCATCGCAGCCGGAGCGGATGGACTGCTGATTGAGGTGCATCCCAATCCGGAGGAGGCGCTGGTTGATGGACTGCAATCGCTCAATTTGCCCAACTTTGAAAAATTGATGAACGAACTGAGGCCCATCGCTGAGGCTGTTGGAAGGTCGATCTAGTATTTGCTTACAATGAAATGGTTATGCCAAGCGTTCATGGTTCGACAGGCTCACCACGAACGGAGCTTATTTTTCCGTTCGCCCCCGTATCAAGTACGGGGCAGGCTCTGAGCCCGTCGAAGGGGAATGGAAATATCCAGATGTAACCTCTGGTCAAGTCTTATCAACCCCGTTTGCAGGCTCAATCCATTTTCTTGGGTATCCACCCCTGCCTCCGCAGCCACCAGTATACAAAACCGGTAGCGATGACCGTGGAGCCAATCATCAAAATCAGATACCACCACAAGTCCTTGGTCCCGATATCAAAGACGGAATTGCCTAACACTGTAGCCAGGGTATTGGGGACAAGAACAGCAGTGCCTATGATAGTCAAATAGATCATCAGCAAAGCCAGCCTGTTATTGAGACTTTGAAGCTGATTATTATAGATGCTCTGCAAAACTTCCAACCCGGAAGCCAGAACTTCGGACATATGCTCCGCCAGCCCGATCTGCCTGCTGACATCATCAGCCAGAATACCCAGTTTATTAAGAAGAATTGGATCGTCTGTGATTAGCTCAGCGTCTCCGTAGCGCAGGGTATGCAGCACATTTACCGTGTCCCATAGAGCATTCAGGTAAACAATGAGGGCATGCTTCATGCGATAGATCTCCGGACCCAGTTCGGCTCGGGAGATATTAGGATCGATCATGCTTGCATTGAGCTTATCGCCCAGTTCCTCAATCTCTCTCAGATGCTCAAAATTCCGGTCGTTATTCTCATCGATAATGCGCATGACAAGCATGGTCAGCTTATCTGGCATAATAGCGTTGACAGGTATCTTCTTTAAAAAGGTTTCGGCATATCGGCGCAAACGGTTGAATCTTCGGTCTATGTTGAGTGGATGTATGGTCAAAATGAAGTTCTTTCTCACAAGCAGCAAAAGCGGATATGGATGAACCTCAAGCAGTCTAACCTGGATGCTGGGAATCTTCATTCCCATTTCGGTATCGAAATCCTGGTATTCCGAATGCGGCGCGCTGAGCAACAATGAGACAAGCTGAGAGCTGAAACCGAGTTGGGAGGCAACATTGGGTGCTTCTGCATCGAAGTCATTGGTCACGTAGTCCACCCAGGCGATGGTCGCGCCGTTAAGCATCTCCAGAAAGCCGGCCGCCGATTCAGCGCCCCCTTTGAAGATAGTCCCGGAAGGGGAGAGGGCAACGCAAAACCACGGCTTTTGAACGGCTTCGGGCTCGCCATTGATTTTATCTGGCTGTCTGGTTGTCCCATTAGAAGTAATTTCGTTCATCGCTACATTCCCTCTCGCTCATCTTGGCGATGCTTTCATCCTTGCGCAAGAACTACCCTTACCATTCTAGACCCTCACTGCGCCCTTTTCAACCACAGAAATGCCACCTTAAACCGTGGATTCTCCCATGCGAGCAAACAGATTACACGGGTGATCCGCAACTGCCTCTTATCCTATCTCAATTTCATGATCTTTGAGCAGTTGAACGCAAAAAGCACGCGCTGGATTCGGGGTCCAAAATGGCTATTGCCGTCATCCTGAATAGCATAGTATAATGGGCTGGGCCATGAGAAACATGAAAGTAGCTCTTTTGAATTCTACTCCTGACCCTGGGTGTATTGTAGCTGCTGCTGCCAGACTTGTCACCTCAAAGATCAACTCCGGAAAGCTTCGGGAAAAGTTAACTTCAGAGCGATCGTGTGCCGCCAGTCGCCAATTGGCCAGCCATCGTTTTGCCAGCTACACTCAGCAAAGTCAGCGATATGTTTCCTTCACCCAAATCAGATACATTATCCCAGCTACTAGTGTCAACAAAGGCTTCACCACTAAATTTCATGAGATGGCAAAGGCCGGTTGCGATGAGCATCAGAGCTGCGGATTATTTCCAACCAGAGAAAAGAAAGTAGGCGGATAGGTTGCCCGATATCGGGTGATTTAACTCTTGATTCAACAAAGGAGGCAAGATATGACGGCAAAGATCATTTCGGGAACTCAGGTTGCTGCAGAGATTCGGGCAGAACTGAAGGTAAGGGTCACTAAACTAAAGGAACAGGGCGTTACGCCGGGATTGGTAATCATTAGAGTTGGGGATGATCCGGCTTCCGTCTCCTACGTGACCGGCAAGGAAAAGGCCGCCGAGGAGATCGGGGTATGGTCGGAAACCTTCGTCCTGCCGATAACGGCGACGGAAAAAGAACTCCTGGCCAAGGTCAAGGAGATGAACAAGGCCAAGCATGTGGATGGCATTCTTGTCCAGCTCCCGCTCCCCAAGCACATCAATCCGGATAAAGTGATCAATATCATCGATCCGGCTAAGGATGTCGATGGATTCCACCCGGTCAACGTGGGCAAGATGCTCATCGGTGATCCTTACTTCATGCCCTGCACCCCACACGGCGCGGTGGAACTGATGGTCCGCAGCGGCAATTCCCCTGATGGCAAGCACGTGGTGATCTGCGGACGCAGCAACATCGTGGGTAAGCCTCTCATGGCCATGCTGGTGCAGAAGAACAAGCGCGCCAATGCCACCATCACCGTGGTTCACACCGGAACCAAGGACATGGCTAAATATACCCTTCAAGCGGATATCCTGGTGGCCGCGATGGGATCTCCCGAGGTCATCAAGGCTAATATGGTCAAGGAAGGCGCAGTGGTCATCGATGTCGGCGTTAACCGTGTTGGCATGAAACCCAGCAAGAATGACCCGACAAAAATGGTCCCCGACCTGAGGGGCGATGTGGACTTTGAGGCCGTCAAGAAAAAGGCCAGCGCCATTACCCCTGTGCCGGGCGGCGTGGGCCCAATGACCATTACTATGCTGATGATGAACACCGTGGTAGCTGCCGAACGTCGTGCCGCCGATTTAAAGAAATAAGATATCATTGGGTTGGCTTGTGCTCAAACAATATTCGAAATCCATATTGTGAAAATAAATTAAGGTATATATAAAAGGAGAAGAGGAGAATAATATGTCTTACGATGCAACCAAGATGGCTGACTGGCAAATATCGGAAGCGGCAGAAGCGAAAATGCCGACACCCGAAGACTGGGGAAAGACCCTTGGCCTGAAAAAAGATGAGATGCTGCCGATGGGTCGGTTGGCCAAGATCGATTTCCTGAAAATCATCGAACGCCTCAAAAATAATCCCGATGGCAAGTACATCGATGTGACTGCCATCACTCCCACTCCATTGGGCGAAGGGAAAAGCACCACTTCACTGGGACTGATTGAAGGTCTGGGCAAGCGGGGCAAGAAAGTCGGCGGTGCGCTGCGCCAGCCATCAGGCGGCCCGACTATGAACGTCAAGGGCACGGCTGCGGGCGGCGGCAACGCGCTTCTCATTCCGATGACCGAGTTCTCGCTGGGTCTTACCGGCGATATCAACGATATCATGAACGCCCACAACCTGGCCATGGTGGCGCTAACCTCCCGCATGCAGCACGAGCGCAACTACACTGATGAACAGCTTGAAAGGCTCAGCGGAATGCGCCGTCTGGATATCGACCCCACCCGCGTGGAGATGGGCTGGATAATGGACTTCTGCGCCCAGAGCTTGCGCAACATCGTCATTGGCCTGGGCGGCAAACAAGATGGTTACACCATGCAGTCCCGGTTCCAGATTGCCGTCAGTTCAGAGTGCATGGCCATCCTGGCCGTCATCAAGGACCTTGCGGACATGAAGAAGCGCCTCAATGAGATCACCGTAGCGTTCGACAAGACCGGCAAGCCAGTGACCACCGGCGATCTTGAAGTCGGCAATGCCATGTGCGCTTTCATGCGCAATACCATCAATCCGACCCTCATGTCCTCCGCCGAATATCAGCCGGTGCTGGTTCATGCCGGCCCGTTTGCTAATATTGCTATCGGCCAGTCCTCCATCATCGCCGACCGCCTGGGTTTGAAGATGTGGGATTATCACATCACCGAGAGCGGCTTTGCTGCAGACATCGGCTTTGAGAAATTCTGGAATGTGAAGTGCCGCTATTCCGGACTGAAACCCCATGTGGCTGTGCTGGTCGCCACAGTTAGGGCGCTCAAGATGCACGGCGGTGGCCCCAGGGTGGTTCCGGGCGTCAAACTGCCTGAGGCATACACCAAAGAAGATCTGAAGCTGGTGGAAAAGGGCTGCGCCAACATGGTCCACCTGATCGGCGTCATCCGCAAGGCAGGGATCAATCCGGTGGTATGTGTCAACAGATTCTACACCGATACCGATGCCGAGGTGGCTCTGGTCAAGAAGATCGCGGAGCAGGCAGGCGCGCGCTGTGCCGCATCCGAGCACTGGCTGAAAGGCGGCGATGGCGCTCTCGACCTTGCCGATGCCGTGATCGATGCCTGCAACGAGAAGAACGACTTCAAGTTCCTTTACCCGATTGAGATGAAGCTACGAGATCGTGTCACCAAGATCGCCAAGGAAATATACGGCGCCGATGGCGTTTCGTGGAGCGCCGATGCTGAGTCCAAGGCGAAAATGCTGGAGAACGATCCGAAGTATGCCGATTATGCCACAATGATGGTGAAGACCCACCTGAGCCTGACCCATGAGCCCACTTTGAAGGGCGTTCCCAAGGGATGGACGCTGCCGATACGCGATGTGCTTATTTATTCCGGCGCCAAGTTCCTTTGCCCGATGGCTGGTACTATCAGCCTGATGCCCGGCACCGGCTCAGATCCGGCTCTCAGAAGGATCGATGTGGATGTGAACACAGGAAAAGTCAGCGGGCTTTTCTAAAAATTGGTCCCTTAAAGGGGTTGAAAGTCTGTTTGGGAAGTGCTATAATTCTAAACGTTTCCTGGTGACTATAGCGGGGTGGAACCACCCGTTCCCATCCCGAACACGGAAGTGAAACGCCCCTACGCAGACGATACTGCTTTGGTAACGAAGTGGGACAATATGGCGTTGCCAGGAGACTAAAGGGCTCATCGAGAAATCGATGAGCCCTTTAGTTTATGGGATATCCAAACCTCATTCCCCAAGGCGACCACAGTGGGCCTCCTCTACCTGGGTCGGATTTTCCCCAGCGCTTCTTGCAGGTCAGGCGGTAATTCGGATTTAAACTCAACAGGTTGCAAACTCACGGGCAGCCGGAACCCCAAGCGGTGAGCGTGAACAAACTGTCTGGCGAGCAGGTTCGTTTTTCCGCCGTAGACAGCATCCCCGACCACCGGATAACCAATGGATGAAAGATGCACCCTGATCTGATGAGTGCGCCCCGTCTCGATGCGAACCTCAAGGAAGCTGTAATTGCCCAGATATTCCTTTACCCGATAGACGGTTCGCGCCTCTCTTCCTGTGGATACAATGGCCATTTTTTTGCGATCCTTAGGATGGCGTCCTATCGGGGCTTCGATAGCTCCATTTCTCGGTGAGAGATGTCCCGACACCAAGACAAGATACCACTTTTGAACGGACCGTTTCTTGATCTGACCGGACAAGCTCAGTTGGGCCGCATCATTTTTAGCTACCATAATGAGTCCGGAGGTATCCTTGTCCAATCGATGCACGATCCCCGGGCGGATTGATCCCTTGATGCCGGCAAGATTGGGACAGTGCGCCAGAATGGCGTTCACCAGCGTTCCGGTGCGATGTCCGGGAGCCGGATGCACGGTGAGCCCTGCCGGCTTATCGATCACCATGAGATCATCGTCCTCGTAGACGATACTCAAAGGGATGTCTTCAGGGTCAACCGATATGGGAGTCGGAAGGGGCACGGTAATAACGATCTTCTCCCCGATAACGGCCTCCTGGCTTGCCTTGGCTGGATTGCCTTCAACGAGAACCTTCTCATCTTTGATCAGTTTCTGAATGTGGGAGCGCGATAGTCCCGAATGTTCAGCGATGTATTTATCCAGCCGAACTCCACCAGTTTCAACAGTCATCTCAATAATCTCAGCCATCGACCTATTTTACCATTTTGGCGATATAATTTTGACAAATGCCTGAACTGCCGGTCCTCAAAAGCAACCAGGGGGGTTGCAACCCAAATTTGCCGGAGTGGGGATCGAGCGCGTTGAAGTTTTGCAGCCGCTGGTCATCCGCCAGCCATCAGCATCCGAGTTCATATCCATCATCACTGGCAATGTCTTTCGCAAAATAGAAAGGCGAGCCAAGTTCCGGCCCTTCACTTTTGAGAGCGGGTATATTCTGGCGATGCACCTCATGCTGGTCGGCAGGCTCCAGTACTGTGAACCTCAAGAGCGGCTCAAAGCCAGGACTTGCCTTGTTTTCCATCTGACGGGAGGTAAGCAGCTTCGCTACTTCGATTCCAAATTAATGGGAAAGGTATAATCTGGTGGAAAAAGGAAACCTGGGGTCAATTCCTCGCTGGAACGATCTGGGACCCGATGCCCTGGCTGAGGAGGTAACACTGGATGTTTTTTTCGGAATCGACTCAACCGGCAGTCGGGGCAAATACGGAAAACACATGCTGAGAGAGTACACCTTACAACAGATGAAGGATTACAGCCCCTCTTCCCTCTCTACATATCCCAAACCGGTTATGATTTCCCCAACAGATGAATCGTTACACCTTTTTTCTTGTAAGCCGAAAAATGCTCATCAACGGTGTAAATATCGGTACAACCGGCATCTAAAAGAGACGCCAATATCAATGAATCAAAACCGTGAAGGCCAGTTCCGTGAGTAATTTGCCCCGCTTGAAGCGCCGCGTCTGGAGTGAGTGGAACAACATCAACTGCTTTTTGTATATCTTCAACGATAGTCTTCCACTTAGTGAACCCTCCCTTCAGCACCTTTTTCTGAATCTCATAGAGCACGACAGCCGACGTTATCAACTCGCGCTCTTTCCAGACCATCTGCGCCTCTTCATTAGAGTCGAGAATAAAAAAGAAGCTCGAATCAAGCCCTGCAATCATCTTCCGAACTCCTCTCGCGGTGAAATTCCTCCCAGGCAACAATACCCCCAAAACTTGACGCTTTCAAAGTCTCAAGCACTCGCCTTTTAGCTTCCTGTTTCTCCTCGCGTTTCAGGTATTCCTCTACCGCTTCCTGCACGATATTTGACATAGCCACAGCTCGACCGGCCGCTCTTGACTTTACCGCATTCAATGTGTCGTCATTCAGATATAGAGTTATACTTGGCATAATTCACCCCAAAAATATAGTATAACATACTATATCATAAAGAGTGCTATGACACAAAATAAAAGAGCGGGGCCACCGTGGCTCCCGATCTTTCTTTATGCGGCCAGGAGAAGGAGAAACACCAAGCCGCTCAATTAAAGCATCTCGATAATCGCCAAGATCACCGGCCAACCGATCCGGTTTTTCTATGGAGAGGAAGGCACCACAAACCCAGCCCCTGGAGAACTCCGTTTTAAGCTTGGGGAATCGTCTAGTGTTCAGAGGTTTACTGAAGCGCTTCAACTGCCGCTATTTTTCAACAGCGCTGTAGGATGGCTGGGGAACCAGGATTCGAACCTGGGCTAACGGATCCAGAGTCCGCTGTCCTACCTCTAGACGATTCCCCAACTCAATACGCCCTTGATTATAACCGAGTTGGTTGTAGCCTGACAAGCCCGAATCCAGCGATTCCATTCTGATGCCCAGCTACCAATTAGGCATGAAACACGATAAAATTCAGGTAGTTCGAAAGATCACCGGATGGGTGAAAACAAAAGAGGGAGTTGGTAGCTGGCTATGAA
>Ga0265296_1002625_pt1 | contig 17773 bp, 16 predicted proteins | sample MunlanPumphouse1_FD_189073 | JGI IMG/M metagenome (GOLD analysis project Ga0265296, IMG submission 189073) | Groundwater microbial communities from a municipal landfill in Southern Ontario, Canada - Pumphouse #1 | ecosystem: Environmental > Aquatic > Deep subsurface > Groundwater | place...
TACCCCTTTGAATTAACGCCACTTTTTTTTGAAATACTAAAATATACTTATTGCCAGGAGAGGTTCTTGCAAAAAGCCGTTTGGTCACTTATGAGATGCTTCGGTTGCTTCTTTCCCTCAGAATGACAGGCAGGGAGATATTTGCAAGAGGCTCTTTTGGCAATGAGTATAAAGAAAAGTTTTGGAAAAAATGCATGCGGAAAATAAAGACGCGGAATTGTACAAACCCCAAAGAGCTTCACCAAGGAGTTAACAAGCTATATTCCCGTGGTTAATGGTTTAAAGCAGAGGACCTGGCTGCCTTTTCCTGGGCCAGGGCCGCAGCTAAAAGATCATCGCCCCGGCTGGCCGCGGCTAACAGGCCGCCGAAGAAAAGACCCAGAAAGGTCCCGACAAACACGCCCAACAAGACTCCGAGCCAGAACATAGTTCACCTCTTTGAACCATTCCAATCCGGTCCCGTTATGAACTATGTTATTTCCAATATTCGTGCCATAAAAATAATATCAATTAAATCACTTCGTTACACTTTGTAACGAAGCGGCCATTGTTTAGCTTTCGAAACAAATATGGAGTCTGCGTTAGGATTACTTTACAAGATCGATTCCCTGGTACTCTGCTATTATACGCAACGACTTAATTAGTTCTCATCCGAAAAAGTTTAAAGATGCAAACGGCTTCAAAGTCCCCCTTTGAAAAAGGGGGATTTAGGGGGATTTTCGGGTAGTTATAAATCCCCCCTAACCCCCTTTGGTAAGGGGTGGATTTTAAAGGCGTTTCCGGATGAGAATAATTAATTGAACATATGCGTTCTCCGCGCCTCTGCGGTGAAAAATAATTAACCGCAGAGACGCGAAGGGCGCAGAGAAAAATTTGTCAAATTATTTATGACGCTTAGGTATATTAATTCTTAACTGCGGTAGTCGGCATTGATGCGAATGTAGTCCTCGGTATAGTCGCAGGTATCGTAGTAATCAGCACAGTCGCCATTGTTAAGCTGGATATTCAGCATAAACGTGCCCGACTTGATGACTTGCTGGGCGGCGGCTTCAGCCTCCGGTCCCAGTCCCTGGCCGTTTTGCATTACGGGATGAGCTCCGAAGGCAATCTCCACCCGTTCCGGATTGAAACGGGCCCCGGAACGCCCCAGCGCGGCCATAATCCGGCCCCAGTTGACGTCCTCCCCGGCTATGGCGGTTTTGACCAGGGGGGAGAGCGCCACGGTCATGGCGGCCTTTTTGGCGTCAGCCAGTGAGGCCGCGCCTTTAACGACAACTTTATAGACGTGGCGGGCGCCTTCGCCGTCAGCCACCACCTGCCAGGCCAACTCGCCCATCACCTGGTTCAAGGCCTCGCCCAGAGTGGTCATGGCCGGGCCGGCCGCGTCGATTCGTGCGTTTCCCGCCAACCCGCTGGCCAGCAAAAGAATGGTGTCATTGGTGGACGTGTCCCCATCTACGGTGATCCGGTTGAAACTGACCGGCAGTGCCTGTCGCAGGAGCGTTTTCAAAACCTTGGGCGCGGCCGCAACGTCGCTGAAGATAAAGACTAAAAGCGTCGCCATATCCGGGTGAATCATGCCCGAGCCTTTGGCGATACCGGCCAGAGTGAATTTCTTACCGTCAATTGTGCCCTGGACCAGCGAGGCCTTGGGACGGGTGTCGGTGGTCATGATAGCCCGGGCCGCCTCTCCCAACCCGTCGGGGCTCAAGGCCGCCACTAATTGGGGCAGGGCCTGGGTGATACGGTCCCCGGGCAAAGGGGTGCCGATGACCCCGGTGGAGGCCGGCAGCACCAGGCGTTCCGGGATATTGAGCAGTTCCGCGGTCCGCCGGCAGGTCTCCCGGGCGGTCGCGAGGCCTTGGGGGCCGTTACAGGCATTGGCGTTGCCGGCATTCACCAAAATAGCCTGGGCGAAACCCTTCCGCAGGCGTTCCTGGGAAATCAGCACCGGCGCAGCCTTTACCCGGTTGCGGGTAAACACCCCCGCGGCGGCAACGGGAGTATCCGCCACCATCAAGGCCAGATCCTGCACCCCAGGTTTTTTGATGCCCGCGGCGGTGGCGGCAAAACGAAAGCCCGGAACTATCATCTTCTCGCGTCTTCCTTTATTTTTCGGGTTGCAGGGATGGCCCCTTATCTGACCACAGGGGTAGACCCGCGCTCTTGGTGGGGTTTAACGGGAATCTCAGGAATACAGGGAACGGTTTTCCTATTGAGGCTTCCAAGTACCCTCGAAAAAACCCTGTGACTTCTCCACTGAACTTATTTTTTAGTAGTTGCGGGCAATTTTTGCAATAATTTTTCCGCTTGGTCGGCCCCCGGAAAATCCTTGGAGATCCCCAACGCTTTTTCAAGATATTGCCTGGCCTCCGGTTTTTTTCCCTGTTGGTCCAGCACCACGGCAAAATGATACAGGACATCCGGATTTTCGGGCAACAGAGCCGCGGCTTTGTCCAGGGCGTTCAAAGCCTTCTGGGGTTCGGCCTGCTTATGACTGATCCAGCCCAGGGTATCGAGCACGTGACCATTCTCCGGGGCCAGAGCCGCGGCTTTTTCTGCCAGTTGCCGAGCTTCGGGAAGATTGCCGCTTTCGGAGAGAAGCTCAGCCAGATTATTCAGCGCGGCGATATCTTCGGGGTGTTGAGCCAGGATATCTCGATATATCGTGGTGGCGGCGCTCACATTGCCCGTTTTCTTATAGAGCATGGCCAGGTTAAATTTTTGGGCCATATTTTCGGGATCGAGAGCCACAACCTGCTGGTTCGTTTCTATGGCCCGCTTGAGGTCACCCTGGCGCTGATAAGCCAGGGTGAGGCCCTGCAAAAGTCGGGGATTATGGGGAGCAATTGAGAGCCCTTTGTTCAGTTGGGCAATGGCCTGGTCGTATTTTTTTATGAACCCGTAAAACAGGCCCAAGCGATAATAGGAGAGGGGGTCCTGCGGATATTTCTGCACCCCCTGAAGGAAAATCTTTTCCGCCTGGTCATATTGGCCGGCAACCTGATAAGTAGAACCTAGCAGATCGTAATCCGTGGGCCCGGCGGTGGGAGCACGAAGCAATTCCTGGTAGATGGCAATAGCTTCAGGGAATTTCTTCTGTTCCACAAGAAAAGCGGCCAGGCCCTTTTTGAGGTCAGGATTTTTGGGGGCCAGTTGGATGGCCTGGCGCATCTGCGCCAGAGCGGCGTCGGGCTCTTTGAGGGAGGCCAGGGTTTTCCCTAATTCCCAATAAGGCAGGGGTTGTTTGGGTTGCAGCTGGATCGCCTTTTGTAGGGTTTGGCGGGAATCCTGGTTCAAGCCGGCTTCCCGGTAAGCAATCCCCAGGGCCAGATAAGCCCTGGCGGGGTCAGGCTGAGCCAATTTAAGCGCCTGATCAAATTCTTTCTGAGCCTGGTCGGGATGCTTTTGACCCTTATAAGCCGCTGCCAATAAGACATGGAGCAAAAAGCCCGAGTCCCCAGGGGGGATGCGATTCGCCAACAAGTTAACGGTCTTATCGTATTTGCCGGTAAGGTTATATAAGCGTGCCAGGTTTACTTTGACTCCCGCGTAGTCTGCCGGGGTGCCTGCCAGGCCCTTCTCGAAATGGGCGATGGCCTCGGGTAACCTGCCTTCCTTTTCCAAAAGCAGCCCCAATCTCTGGTTGGCCCTGGCATAGTCTGGGTTGGCCTGAAGGGCTTTAAGAAATTGGGCCTGGGCTTCACCAGACTTGCCCTGGGCCAGATAGATATCCCCTATCTTGGTCAAAGCCGTGCTTTGCTGAGGATTTAATCGGACCGCTTCCTGCAAAGCCTCCAACCCGGCGTGCGTCTGCCCCTGCAGGGCCAGGATGGCTCCCAGGAGTTCCTGGGCCGGGGCAGATTTGGGGTTTTGTTTGAGAACCTCTTTCACATTAGCCATGGCCTGTTTTAAGTTGCCGGTGTTAATCAACTTGATGGCCTGGTCAAGCTGAGGGTCAGGGGGAATGTCAAGGTTTTGGTACGAGGACGGCAGGGCTGGGCCAGGCCTCGACTCGAGGCCGCCCGGAGCTGAGGGGGAGAAATCCTTGAAATCGAGGGAGAACCCTAAACACACTTTAGGTAGGAGCACCAGGAGAATAAGGGTCAAAACAAGCATGCTGTTGGAGACTACTTTAAGGCGCATAAGGGTGAACCCTCCTCGGTCAATGACAGGATGCCGTGGTACATGGGTTTTTTAATTTTATCAGTAATGCAATTCTCATACCTTAAGGCTAAAAGTTTTCTCTCTGCAGCCCGGAAACTGGTCATAAAAAAAACAGGGAGGTGCAGACTCTCACCCCCCTGTTTAGTCATCCACAGGCCTGGGTTAGGTCCGTTTCATTCTCCTCCGCAAAGGAATCAGGCCCAACAGGCCGGTGGCCATCAGGTACACAGTCGGGGGCACCGGAATGCAGGTCCAGTGGTCAAACTCAGTGGCGACGATGGCGCCGTCCACCAGGGCATTGATCACAAAGTCAAAGTCTCTCTCAAAAGCCCGGCAGCAACCTACCAAGGTGACATCGAATTCGAATAGACGTTCAATGTCCCGGGTAAAATCACCCGTATAAGATGCAGGGGTAGTCGAGAAGAACGGGGTTATCCCAGCAGGCAGACCGGCGATTTCCAGTGCAACCGTATGGTATTCCGACAAGCTCGTCGTGATGGCAGCTAAGACAGCCGCTACGAGATCCGCTTGAGCGGGATGATCGAGATACTGGCCACCGGTGGCGTTGACCATAACGGTTTCCTGTCCGGTGGAGTTTTTGGCGCCCACGTCAACGGCGATCAACTTGGTGAGCGGCGGGCCCACTAAGGCCGCGGTGGCTTGAGCCAGAGTCACGCCGGTGGGGCCACTGGGGTCATGGCCGGGGGCATCGCCGAACTGGACCATTATCTGAGCCGAGCCGGCCCGCCAGCCGGAAGCGGCCGTGGTCGCTTGCTGGATCCCGTACAGATTGGCTTCCGGAAAATCCCCGCCGCCGCTGGCGACCCAGGCATTAAGGCCGGCCTGGACGGCAGCCTGGTTGGCGGTCATGGCCTGGTCAAGCCGGTAGACAAAAGCATCGCCAACATCCCTGTATTCCCCGACGGCCCATTGCACGTTACCGAGGCCGGCGGTAGCGGCCAAAATGGCCGCGGCATTGGCTTGCACAGTACCGATGGTGCCGCCCATGCTGCCGGTGGTATCCGACAGGAAGAAGATATCCGTTTGGGTTGTGGTGGGGGTCCCGGCACTAACGGTCACCGTCTTGTGGATTGTCGCTGTAGTCAGTGAGGTCGGTGAGGCAAAGACGGTCCACGTGCCCGGGGAGATGTCATCCGCCAGCGCGCCAAGCGGTACCATGAGCATGGCGCAGACCGCTAAAAATCCAAAAAGTTTCCAATGTCTCTTCATATAATCCTCCATCTTGCTTGGTTATCCTCGGTTTCTTCCTCCTTGAAGGTTAATGGAACGCTGGTTGCGTTCGCATCGCCGATACCCGGAAAAACCCCTAGCGTTATAAGAATTGACTCGCGGCTTGGGCACACCTCCTTAGTCCTGGAAATAAACTTCACGGAAATGGGGAAGCTTATGTCTTTTCTCCCCCACGAACTTTCCGCAGTAACTCGGCCAATGGATTCAGGCAACCCGGCTCTCTTGCCTAGACCCGTAGCTTTCCGTCCGACTACGCAATGGGGTTGGCCTGATTTGGAGATTGTTCATCTCGGCAGCAGAGTTTATATGTATACGTGGATGTATATTAATCACCTTTAAATATTTTGTCAATACATGTAAAAATGTTTACAGATATTTTTAATATAATAAACATGTTGTAAATATTACTCAAATAATTACCAAAAAGGAAATTAAGGGAAGAAATGCGATGCCACAAATGAAGCAGCCTTTGGGCCATGCCCCAGGCAGGCAAAGGGGCGAGTCCTAAAATTTGGGTCCCCCCCAACTATTATTCAGGCGCGGGGTTTGAGGACTGGTAAGGACAGAAGCCGGGGGATGAAAGCTGACCACTGCTGAAAAAAGCAGGGCGACCCAGTGGGTCGCCCTTGCTTAGGCGGGTTAGGAGGGGGGCTTGGGGGATATGGGCAGGGATATTTTGTTAGCGTCCCTGGCCCTCCCCCAAAACTCATTTACCGCAGCATTTCTTAAATTTCTTGCCGCTGCCGCAAGGGCAGGGGTCGTTGCGGCCGACTTTTTTGTTAGGCCGCTGCTTGGGTTGGACGGCGCTATCGCCATGGCTGAAGGCCATGGGCGTGGCCTTGGGCCTGGCCTCCGGCGGGGGTTCGTGGTGGGGCTGCACCTGAAGGTGGAACAGGGTGCCCACCGAGTCCGCCTGGATGCGGTGGATCAGGTCCATGAACATGTCATAGCCTTCCCGCTGGTATTCCCGCAAGGGGTCCTTCTGACCGTAGCCCCTCAGACCGATACCGTCCCGCAGATGGTCCATGGACAGCAGATGCTCTTTCCAGTGGTTGTCCACGATTTGGAGCATGATCATCTGCTGCAACTGCTGGAAGACCTCGGGGCCGATCTCCTCGTTTTTGGCGGCAAAACGGCCTTTGACCAGGTCGTAGAGCACGTCACTGAGGTCGCCATCCAAATTTTCCAGGGAGACCCGAAAGCCGAACTGTTTATGGAAGGCGTCCCCAAAGGCTTTGTGGTCCCACTCCTCCGGCAGCTTATTGGCGGTGTATTCTTGGACGATCTCGTCCACCAGTTCGGCAGCCATATCCATGAGGTCTTCTTCCAGGGTTTTGCCGCCCAGGATCTGGCGGCGCTGAGCGTAGATCACCTCGCGCTGCTTGTTCATTACATCGTCGTATTCGATGAGTTGTTTGCGGATGTCGAAGTTGTGCCCTTCCACCCGCTTTTGGGCCTTTTCGATGGCGTTGGACACCAGGCGGTGCTCGATAGGCTCGCCGTCATCCATTCCTAAGCGGCCCATGAGGCCCTTGATACGGTCAGACCCGAAGATGCGCAGGAGGTCGTCTTCTAAAGAGAGATAGAACCGGGAGGTGCCGGGGTCTCCCTGGCGGCCGGAGCGCCCCCTCAACTGGTTGTCGATGCGGCGGGACTCGTGGCGCTCGGTGCCCAGGATGTGCAGGCCGCCCCGTTCCACCACCCCTTCGCCTAAGACGATGTCGGTGCCCCGGCCGGCCATGTTGGTGGCGATGGTCAACATACCCATCTGCCCGGCATGGGCGACGATCTGCGCCTCTTTTTCATGCTGTTTGGCATTGAGGACTTCGTGTTTGATACCTTCCCGCTTGAGGAGCTTGCTCAGGTGTTCCGATTTTTCGATGGAGGTGGTGCCCACCAGCACCGGCTGCCCCCGCTGGTAACAATCTCGAATATCCTCCACCACCGCGCTGTACTTTTCCGCTTCGCTCCGATAAATGGAGTCAGGGTGGTCTATCCGGATCATCCTTTTGTGGGTGGGGATAACCATGACTTCCAGGTTGTAGATCTTTTTGAATTCTTCGGCTTCAGTGTCGGCGGTGCCGGTCATGCCCGCCAGTTTTTCATACATGCGAAAGTAGTTTTGGAAGGTGACGGTGGCCAGGGTCTGGTTTTCGTTCTCGATCTTTACCCCTTCCTTGGCCTCCAAGGCCTGATGCAGGCCGTCGGAGTAGCGCCGGCCGGGCATAAGACGGCCGGTGAACTCGTCTACGATGAGCACCTGACCATCCTTCACGATGTAGTCCACGTCCCGTTTGAACAGGTTGTGGGCCTTCAACGCGGCTTGGAGGTGGTGCAGGACCTCGATGTTCCGGGGATCATAGAGATTAGGCAGGTTGACCAACTTTTCGGCATGAGCCACGCCGCCTTCGGTGATGAGGACGGACCGGGCCTTTTCGTCCACGGTAAAATCTTGTTCGATTTTCAGCTGCCGGACCACCTGGTTAAGGGTGTAGTAAAGCTGGGTGGACTCCTCCGCGGGGCCGGAGATGATCAGGGGCGTCCGGGCCTCGTCAATGAGGATGGAATCGACTTCGTCCACGATGCCATAGTGGAAATCCCGCTGGACGTACTCCTCCAGGGAGAATTTCATGTTGTCCCGAAGATAGTCGAACCCGAACTCGTTGTTGGTGCCGTAGGTGATGTCCGCGGCATAGGCCTGGCGGCGCTCGTTGTCGTCCAGGCCGTGGACGATGGTGTCCACCGTGAGCCCCAGGAAGCGGTAAATGCCGCCCATCCATTGAGTATCCCGGCGGGCCAGATAGTCGTTCACGGTGACGATATGCACGCCTTTGCCGCTCAGGGCGTTGAGGTAGGCAGGCATGGTGGCCACCAGGGTTTTGCCTTCACCGGTTTTCATTTCGGCGATCTTGCCCTGGTGGAGCACAATGCCGCCGATGAGTTGGACGTCGAAAGGGCGCATCCCCAGGGCCCGGACAGAGGCTTCCCGAGCCGCGGCAAAGGCTTCAGGCAGCAGGTCTTCAATAGTTTCGCCCCGATCCAAACGCTCCTTGAACTCAGGGGTTTTAGCCTGCAGCGCCGCGTCGGACAGATCCCGGTATCCCGGCTCCAGGGTTGTGATCCGGTCCACCAAGGGAGCTATCCGCTTCAGTTCCCGGTCGTTTTTACTGCCAAAGATTCTTTTCAAAAAGAGATCGATCATAGGTGTATCTGCCAATAAAAAACCCCGATAAAGCCAGGCTCCACCGGAGGAATGAGGGCGTGGTTTAAGGTGCCAGAGGGCTGGCCGCGGTGTCTATTTTACTGCCGGCCACGAAAACTTTCCTTTTAAAAAATAACGCACCGCCCCCAGGCTGTCAAGCTAGTCCCCATTCCCTGAGGCCGCCAGATCCAGGTGCATAGGGACTTCGTCGCAGTCGGGAAACTTGACGCAGTTGACGCAATCGGCCCAGACAATGGGCAGCAGTTCTTCCCGGGAGACGACCTTAAAGCCGAATCGCTGGAAAAACTCCGGCACCAGGGTCAGGAGGAAGATTTCGCTCAAGCCGATGGCGCGGGCCTCGTGCAGGCAGGTCTCTACCAGGCGGGAGGCGATTTTCTGCCCCCGGTGGGTCGGGGCCACGGCGACGGACCGGATTTCACCCAGAGCGGCCCAACAGATGTGCAGGGAAGCGATGCCGATAATCGGGCCGTGGCCCTGCCGGTAGACGTAGTAATCCCGTAACTGGCTGTAGAGATCGGCCAGGGTCCGGGGCAGGATGCCACCATCCCGGGAGAATTCCGCCAGGAAGCGGCGGATTTCCGGAACTTCATTAATCTTGGCTTTGCGTATCATTATAGGGATCAAGGGTTACGAAAAGATGATTAGTACGTTATAATTTAAGATTATATCATTAGCTTAAAGGGAAAACCATATGTCCGTCATTGCCAAAGATAACTATGTCTGTTTGGAGTACCGTCTATGGTTGGATTCCGGGGAACAGCTCCGGGGCACCCCGGAGGCCCCGGGGCAGCTCACCTTTGTGGCCGGGTACAACGAGCTCATGCCGGCGCTGGAACGCCGTCTCATAGGGCTCCGGGAGCAGGATGCGGTGGAGTTTGTGGTACCCGCGGCCGAGGCCTTCGGGGACTACGACCCCGATTTTGTCCAGGAGTGGAGCCACAAGGTCTTTCCCCCGGGAATGGAGTTGGTCCCGGGCCAGAAGGTGATCCCCGCCAACCTGCCATTCCCGCCGGAATATCCCCTGACCGTCAAGGAAGTCAGGGAGGATTGCGTAATTCTGGATATGAATCACCCCTTTTCCGGCCGAGACCTACGCTATCAGGTGAAGGTGGTGGAGGTGCGCTCAGCCACCCCGGAAGAACTGGAACCCTTGAAACAATGCAAGTCCTGCGCGGATGATCTGAGCTGCGAACACTAAAGGAAATCACGTCAAGGCGCAAAGTCCCAAAGAAAAAAGGGGAGGGGGCTTAAGCCCGCCTCCCCTGCAATTTTTTTGCACCCGCGGTGTTTAGGTCTCGGTAACCGTAATGGCGCCCGAGGGGCAGACCTCGATGCAGCTTTCGCAACCCAAACATTCGTCCTCATTTACCGGAACGGCCTTTTCGTTCTGCATCTCAAAGACGGCCACAGGACACACGTTAACGCACTCTTCATCGCCGGTGCATTTGTCTTCGTCAACTTCAACCCGCCAAGCCATTTAACCTACCTCCTTAGAATTTCGCACCATCCATTCAGAATATACCAAAATTTTGCAAATCTGAAAACCGGGGAACATTTTTAGGAAAAATTCAGGGCCGGTGTAAGTATTTGCTGGAAGCTGATAGCTATTAGAGACGCACCCGTTCCGGCGACTGGCATTTCAGGCCAGGGGCGGAGGTTTTCGGCTCAGAATCGCCGTGGTATTCCCGGGCTCGGCGCACCAAGGCCACGGCCCACTGGGGGCAACCCAGGGCGTGAAGGTGAGTATAGGTGGCCAGGACGTTTTGAAAGAGGAGGCCTTCCCGCTGCCCACCGATGCCAGAACCCCGGTTGACCTTAAAGGCCATGGGGAATTCGGGAACCGGGTCAGGCACCATCTGAGAGTAATGGAATTCATGGCCCTTGAGCACGGTGCCCCGGGGAAAGTAGGGGTTGTCTCGGGTCACCTCCAGGATGGTATAACCATGGCCCTGAGGTTTTTTCCCCATGATAAAATCAAAGGGGAAGATCCCTGCCATGGGAAATTTTTCGCTGCCGACCTGGATATGCTCCCCCAGATACATGAGGCCGCCGCATTCGGCATAGATGGGCAAGGCGGCTTGGGCCGCGGCTTTGACGGAATTACGAAAGCTTAAGTTCTCGGTCAGGGCACGGGCGTGGGTTTCGGGGAAGCCACCGCCGATATACAGGGCGTCCAGATGGGGCGGCAGCACCGGATCGTCCAGGGCGCTAATTTCTATGACGGTAGCGCCGGCGTCCCGCAAGGCCTCAAGGTTTTCGGGGTAATAAAATTGGAAAGCGGAATCCCGGATGACGCCGATAATCGGAGGATGGCAGTCGGCGCCAAAAGTCCGCGTCGTGGCGGGGGCTTCCGGCAAAGGCGGGGCTTGGGCCGCCACCTGCCAAAGGCCCTCCAAATCCAAATAGCGCTGGGCCAGGTCCCGGGCGGTGGTTATGGCCCGAATGGCCGTGGCGTGTTCTTGGGGCGGGACCAACCCCATGTGGCGCTCGGGAAAGACCGCGCACTTCAGTCGGGGGATGGCCCCCAGCACCGGAATGCCGCAGTAGGTTTCGATGGCCTGGCGGATAATGGCTTCGTGGCGAGGGCGGGCGATCTGGTTGAGGATGACGCCCCGGATGGGGACTTGGGGGTCGAAGTGCTGACACCCCAACACCAGGGCGGCAGTGGTGCGGGTCCTCATGGTGCAGTCCACTACCACCACCACAGGAGTGGCCAGGAATTTGGCCAGTTCCGCGGTGCTATACGTGCCTTGGGCATCGAGGCCGTCGTAGAGGCCCCGGTTGCCTTCGATCAGGAGGGCGTCGGCCTGGGCGGCATGGCGGGCCACAGAAGCCAGAATCTGGTCCCCCTCCATGAGGAAGGGGTCCAGATTATGGCTGGGGCATCCCGCCGCCAGGCAGTGCCAGGCCGGGTCGATATAGTCGGGGCCTTTTTTAAAAGGCACCAACCGACGTCCCTGGTCGCGCCAAGCGGCCAGAAGCCCCAACGTCAAAGTGGTCTTGCCGGCCCCACCCCTGAGAGCTGCCAGCAGCAGCCGGGGACAGGGCTGTTGCATCAGTGCTTGGCTGCTCCTTCTTCGTGGGGAATTTCGATGAAACTCCCGCCGAAGTAGGTGTAGACGCAGCGGCCGCCGTCAATGAGATCCTTGATCGCGAACTTGATATCGTTCTTGGGCTGATCAGGATGCTCTTTGAGCACGGCTTTCTGGATGTCCATGGCTTTTAACTGCTTTTTGCCCTGGGCTTTTTCAACCATCTTGAAGATGTATTCGTTCAAATCTTCTTTGGATAGTGCCATTTATCTCACCTGCTTAGAATTTGAAATGCATCGACGTCCGGTAGGTGTCATACGCCCAACGGTAGTCATCAATGTGCTGGAAGGTGAAGGGAATTTCACATACTTCAAAGAACTTTTCCCACCCGATCCGCGTAACCCACTCGCCCACGCGCTCGAACTTGTTGGCGCCTTCGGCGTACTTGATGAGGATCTTGCGAATGGCCTGGACCACTTCCGGCCAGCGGGGCGGATTGTTGGGCAGGTACGGCACCGCCAGCTTGGAGAACATGGGCGGGCTCTTGGCGTTGGATACTTTGCCACCGACCAGCAGGGCTACGCCACCTTTCTCGGCATCGAACACCGGCAAGGCCGGGCACATGGTGTAGCAGTTGCCGCAGTACATGCAACGCTCATCGTTGATCACGACGCTCTTGATGCTCTTGTCCGGATGAGGCCGGATGGCGCCGGTGGGGCAGGCGCCGATAGTGGTTGGAATTTCGCACAGGTGGCGCAGCCTCTCGTGGTTAACTTTGGGAGGCGTGCGATGGATGCCCAGGATGGCGATGTCGGAGCAGTGCACCGCGCCGCACATGTTGAGGCAGCAAGCCAGGGCGATGCGCACCTGGGCCGGCAGTTTGTGGCTGCCGAAGTACTCGAACAGGTCATCCATGACGGCCTTAACGACACCGGAGGCGTCGATAGCCGGGGTGTGGCAGTGGACCCAGCCCTGGGTGTGAACGATGCTGGTCACCGAGTGGCCGGTGCCGCCCACGGGGATACCCATCTTGGAGCAGGCATCCTTCAGGCCGGCGATCTTGCCCTGGTCGGTGAGCAGGAACTCGATGTTGTTCCGGGAAGTGAAGCGCAGGTAGCCGTCGCAGAACTTGTCGGCCAAGTCGCACACATCCTTGATGAAGTCGGTGGTCACCAAGCGGCCGGAACCGCCCCGGACGGAGAAGATTTTAGCGCCGGAATCGGACACATGCATCAGCACGCCGGGTTCCAGGATTTCATGGTATTTCCACTTGCCGTAGTTGTCTTTGATGACGGGCGGCAAGAATTTGTCAAATTTTGGGGGGCCAATATCAGTTATACGGTCAGCCATTTTCCTCATTCCTCCTTATGATTCGGCACTAGGCCAGACAAGTATGCTTTAATGAGAAAGTTGCCTCATTATTTGATGTATTTACGACCCGCGGCCTCGGCCTCGAAGTCTTCGGCGTGCCAGAAGAAGAAGGGGTTAGCCCGGGGGGTTCTGACGGTCTGAGAAGGCGCCGGCAGGTCTACGCCCAGGAAGAAATTCCGCATGCCCAGGCGCAGCATCAATTCACCCACGCGCTCCCGGTTTTTGCCGTTTTCCGACCACCATTCGTGGATTCTGCCGATCAGATCAATAAACGGTTCATAGGGCGCTTCCATTGCCATGAAGGGCACGATAACCCAACTCATCTGGGCGCCTTCCAGGATGGGAGCATGGGAACCCAGGAGCAGGGTGGCGCCGCCTTCGGTGCCGGGCCGCAGGGCCTGGGGCATCATGTTGATGCAGTGCATGCAATGGTTGCAGTTCTTGTTGTCGATGCTCAGCTTGCCGCCCTCATAGCTCATACAGATGGTGGGGCACAGGTCGGTGACATCGGCCTTGATGTCCAGCTTGGTATAAACGGTGCCGCCGCCCGCAGGCTTGATTTCGCCGGCGGCATAGGCTTTCACCGCGGCCTGGTCGATGCGGATGTCGTCCTTCCAGACGCCGATGACGCTCATGTCGGCCCGGGCCACCGCGGCCACGCAGTCGTTGGGGCAACCGGAGCATTTGACTTTGAATTTATAAGGGAAGGACGGGCGGTGCATCTCGAACTGGAAGTCTTGGGTGACCTGGTAGCAAAGGTCCATGGTGTCATAGCAGGACCATTCGCAACGGGCCTTGCCCACGCAGCAGGACGGGGTCCGCATGGCGGAACCGGAGCCGCCCAGATCCCAACCTTTGGCCGTCAGTTCGGCGAAGGTGGGTTCCAGTTCGTCGGTGGTGGTGCCCAGGAAGATCATGTCGCCGGTGGAGCCGTGCACGTTCAGGATGCTGCTGCCATGCCGGTCCCAGATATCACACAGGTCCCGCAGGGCCGCAGTGGTATAAAACCAGCCGGAGGGCTGGTTGACGCGTACCGTATGGAAATGCTCGACGCCGGGGAATTCGTCAGGGATATCGATGTAACGGCCGATGATGCCGGAGCCGTAACCCAGGACGCCGACGATGCCGCCATGCTTCCAGTGGGTAATCTTGTCTTTGTACGAACGCTCCAACACTCCCAGCAAATCCGCCGCTGATTTTTTCCTACCGGCGACCCGCTTCAAATCCTTTACGAAGCTGGGCCACGGACCGGACTCCAGTTGATCCAACAATGGAGTTTTATGCATGAACACTTTCCTCCCTTAATTAAATGGTCCCCTATGGGCTTATCCTTTTTTTCACAAAATCACTCCTATCTCATAATATCGCAAGGCATTTGTCAACTAAAAAATCCATACCCTAAATTTCGTTAAGAATTTTCAGCGGGCCGATATCTCGTAAAGCCTCGGCGCAGCGCGCCGCTGGACCCAGCACCAGGGTCACCAACTGGTCGGGTTGGAGATGGTCTCGGGCCGCGGCGGCCGCGGATTCTATGTTGACATTGCGTATTTGTTCACAATAGTTCTTTAAATAATCCGTCCCCAGGTCGTAGAGATCCATGGAGAGCATCTGGCGGCCGATACCCCGGGAGGTTTCCAGGCCCAGGGGAAAATGACCCACGTAGTAGCTTTGCGCTTCCGCCAGTTCCTGAGCCATGACGCCGTTTTGGTGAACTTCGGTGATCACCGACCGGATCTCACTCACCACCTGCGCGGTGTTTTCCGCGGGCGTAAAGGTGGAGACGATGAAGGGGCCCGGAGCCCGGCGGAAGGAATAACTGCTGCGGATGCCGTAGGTGAAGCCCAGATCCGAACGGATGCGGGCCATGAGCCGGGAAGAAAAACCGCCTTCACCCAAGATGTAGTTCACCAGCTTCAGGGGAAAGTAATCGGCGTGGGCGCGGGGCAGGCCCAGGTGGCCTACCCGAATTTCACTCTGGGTCAGGTCGGGCCGGTCCAGGAGATAAACTCCCGGGGCACAGAGCTTCGCAGGAGCCGCCGTATAGAGCGGGCTGGCCGGACCGCCTCCCTGCCAGGGACCCCAGATCCGGGCGGCCTCCTCCTTGACCCGCTCAAAGGCCGCCATCCCCACCACCACCAGGGTGGAAGTGGCTGGGGTGAACTCCCGGCGGTAAAAGTCTTTGAGATCGGCCAGGCCGAGATTATCCAGGCTACGGAGGTCCCCCGACACCGCATGGCCGTAAGGCGAATCTCCGAAAAACAGGCGCAGATAGCGGAGATTGGCTATTTCCCGGGGATCATCCTGCTGGTGCACCAACTCAGACCGGCGCCGCTCCAGCAACAGGGGAAACTCGTCTTCGGGGAATCCGGGGGTCTGAACCACTTCGGCCAGGGTGGCCATCAGGTCGGAAAAATCCTCGGCCAGTCCTTCCACGTTCACCAACGTCGCGTCCCAACCGCTTTTGGCGTCCAGGCTCGCGCCCCGGTTTTCGATGTCTTCGGCCAATTGCAACTGGGAGCGCCGGGCGGTGCCCAGGGTGAGCAACTCGGCGGCCCAATCGGCCACGCCGGGTTTGTCCACCGGATCGGTTTCAGCGCCCCGCTTGGCCATGAACGTCAGGGAAAGCCAGGGGACCCGGTCGTACTCCACGCCTAACAGCTTCATACCCCCGGGGAGGGTAGTTTGGTGGATTTCCGGAATAGAATCTGTCATGGTAACTTCCTCATTTACTGGGTTTCTTTTAAGAACATCCCGATTCTTTCGGCGTGGTATTTCCAGATCGGCTTCGGAGGAATGTGAGGCCCCTCCAACACTTCCACGGCGGTAAGACTGGGGAGCAGTTCTTTGGCCCGGCGAAGCGCCGGTTCCACCGGAATGAAAATATCCGATTTAGCGAGGAACAACAGGGTCGGGGCCTTAAATCCGGCCAAAGTTTCTTTGTCGAATGGACCCGGAGGAGGCACATTTAATTTGACGTGGCGCAGGGTTGCGTCGAATACTTGCAGTGAATAGTCATCTAATTCGCCGACCAAAGGCTGGACAGCGCCAATCAGGCGTTCCCGGCTGGGAAAATAGCGGTAAAGCAGGCAAGGGATAAAAAACTTGACGGCCGAACTGAGGAACGGGACCCGGGTGAGGCCGGCGGGCGCGATCAATGCCGCTCGGGAGATACGCTCCGGGGCATACGAGGCCGTTTCCAAGAGAATGCCTCCTCCAAAGGACATCCCAATAAAGGGAAGTCGTTCGAGACCAAGGCCGTTCAAGACGTCCACCATCCATTTGCCATAATTCTGGTTCCCGGGCGGCACCCGGGTCTGGGTGCTGCGGCCCGGTTGGCCGATGGGGTCCGGGGCGTAGAGCCGGTAGTCTTTAATAAGAGGGAGAAACCACTCCAGGATGCGAGGCGCCCCGGTACTGATGCCGGTCAACAGAATCACGGGCGGCGCATCTGGGAGGCCGGCAGCCAAAACATGGGTATGGCCGAAGCGAGTTTCCACCATTCGGCTTTCAGTTTCGACCGCGAGACTGGCTAGCTTTTGCTCATAGAGGGCAAGAACTTCAGCCTGGCCCTGGACGCTTCTGTAAATGGAGGCAGTGGACATGCGGTTTTCCTAGATACTATCTCCTATTAAGCCAACGCTTCTGGGGCCTCGCTCTCCTCCGGCGGCACCGGCTCCAATCACCACGGTTAATGTAGGGCGGGCACCGCCCACCGTGAATAACTGAGGGTTCATTCGGAGGCCGTTAACTTTCAGGACGGAGACCCCACCCCAAGAGGGCTGGAAATACCTCAAAGTCTATTTAATTTAATAAGCCAGGGTGTGATAAGTTCCCTCTGGCTGAAGATTTTGAACTTCCCCACAAATTCCTGCGTGGCCAGAATCGTGCCATTCCGGGCTGAGACTCCCACTCCTAAATGAGTAAAATCGGGGTCGAGCAAAATGGCCCGGTGTCCGGGGCTGCTCAGCCAGTCATCCACGATTTCTTTGGCCAGGCTCGAAGCGTTGCTGGTCTTGTAGCCCCAGGCGCTCCAAATATTCTCACCTATAGAGCGCACCCAGTGGCGGTAATTGCTTGATATACGTCTATGATAGGGTACTCCGTCAGGGGTGGTGTGGTCAAAAAACCGGCGCACCAGCATGTCATTGCTATAGGCCCGGGCCACATCCCGCAGTTCATCATCTTTGCTTAAAGGGGCTACACTTTTTGCCCGCCTGTGTTGATTGGTCAGTTCAAAGACCAGGTCTTCCACCTTTTCCAAATACTTAACCCCCGGCGGCGGCAAAACCGGTTTCAGCGGTTTCACCACGGGCGGGGCTAACGCCTGGTTGGCCAGAGGCATCACCAAAGGGCAGAAAGCTAAAACCACCCCCGCCAGGAGGCCCACTATCATTAGTTTCACCACAACTGATTTCATAAAGCAGCAGTTTGCAGTCAGTAGTTAGTTTCCACAGGGATGCGCCTTTAAAATTCCCCCCTTTAACAAAGGGGGGTTAGGGGGGATTTATAGCGGCCCGAAAATCCCCCTAAATCCCAGTAGTGTCCGGCAAGCATTTTGCAAAGACCGTTCCCCATCAGAATGTCAAAAAGGCAGCCGCAGGCTTAACAGGCTGTTGCTCAAATACATTCTCTTGAACTACATTTGAGCACTCCCGGGAGGCCGGGCGATAATCTTGGGACGATGATTCAAAAGCAGCCGGCCCAGCTTAGAGAACCTTTACTGGTGATT
>Ga0265296_1002626_pt1 | contig 17773 bp, 19 predicted proteins | sample MunlanPumphouse1_FD_189073 | JGI IMG/M metagenome (GOLD analysis project Ga0265296, IMG submission 189073) | Groundwater microbial communities from a municipal landfill in Southern Ontario, Canada - Pumphouse #1 | ecosystem: Environmental > Aquatic > Deep subsurface > Groundwater | place...
CACAGTCAGCTCAATAAACTGCCCGGTGCGAAAAGAAAAATCTTCTTTCAGGCGTAAGACAAAGCTCTTGATCGCCGGGGTCTCAATAATTACTTCTTCAATTACAGCCTCAAGCGGCTGGTAAATGTTTTTCGTCATATAGCCTTTTTAAAATGGCGCGGATATCAATTTTCCCCGGGCAGGCCTCAATACAGCGGCCGCAGCCGCAGCAGGCCTGAATCCCGAGATTGTCTACAAAAAAATCAAATTTTTTCAGGTAGCGGTTGCGCAGGCGCATATAGCGCAGCTTCAAAGGGTTGGCCCCGCCGGCTACCCGGCTGAAATTTTTCAACAAACAACCATCCCATAAACGCAGCCTTTGATAATTTCCACCCTGCGGCTCGTCGGCAAGCAGAAAACAATGGCAGGTATCGCAAATAAAGATACACCCGCCGCATTCCACGCAGGTGCGCGCCTGCTCCTGCCAGAGTAGGGAATTGAATCCGGACAGCACGATTTCTTTTAAAACCTCTTTCGGCGGGATCTTGTGGTACTGCAAGTGTTCTTCCAGGCGCCTTACCGCTAAATCCCTTTTTGCCTGCCTGCCGGATAACTGGCCGAAGCTGGCCGGATTAAGTATTTCTCCAAGCGCGCCGGCAATAGCCTTAGCTTTTGGCGAACTTACATCCAACAAATATCCGTTATTTAACGCAGAGAGGTTAAAATCAAAACCCTCCTCGGAAAAAGGGTTAATTTCAAAAGCTCGGCAGAAACAGGACTCTTTGAAACTCGGGCAGTCTCCGGAAATAATCAAAGCGCTTTCTCTTCTTTGTTTATAAACCGGATCCGGCTCATTGCCGCCTAAGAAGACATAATCCAGGATTTTTAAGGCGAACAAATCGCAGTTCTTTAAACCGCAGATTGCCAGCGGCCTTTGGCTGGTGGAAGGCTCTTGCTGTGAAAAATAGCCGGTGACCTCTTCTTTGAAATGGGTAAAAAACTGCCGCACCGGCTCAATACAGCGGTATTCGTTGAAACAATTGTTTTGCGCATCCATGCCGGAGTATTCTTTTAAAGAATAATCTTCAGTAGGCAGGTTAAAGCCATGCTCGCATCCCAGCTTTACCGGAGAATTGACTTTTACCGGCAGAAAAAGCTGGAATTCGCTGGCGATGCGTTGGTAAAACCGCTGGAGGTCTTCTTGCTTTAAAAAATAGGTTTCCATTTGCAGCAGTATTTTGGTTTATTTGTTGATTCGGGAGGACACCTTGTGAATATTATCACAAAATAGCCGCAACGCGTAAGAAAAGAATTTTAACATAATCCCCTGAAACTGTCTACTATTTTTTAGGAGAACACGAATTTCCGCGAATCCAAAGCCGAATTACCACGAATTATCGTTGGAACTATTCGTGGTAATTCGCTAAGAATTTGTGGCAATTCGTGATAAAGTGATTTTTCAGCAATCCCTTTACGCTTTGGTTAATCTGGCTTTCACTAAATCGCTGACTAATTTCGCGTCTGCCTTGCCTGCTGTTTTTAAGCTGACCTCCTTCATTACCTTGCCCATGTCTTTCATATCTTGAGCACCGTTGGAGGTAATCGCTTCGGCAATGATATTTTTAATTTCTTCTTCGGATAACTGCGGCGGAAGATAAGCTTTGAGGATTTCCAGCTCTTTGGTTTCTTTCTCCGCCAAGTCCAAGCGGTTACCTTGCTTAAACTGGGTGATGGAATCTTGATGCTGCTTAATCAGCTTATTAATGACTCCCAAGATTTCCAAGTCGTCAAGCAAATCCTTTTTCTTGGCCAGCGAGGTATTCATGAATTCCGCGCGCAAAGAGCTCAAAAGCGTGCTTTTCAGGGAATCCCTGGCCTTCATCGCCTCTTTATAATCTCCGAGAATTTTTTCTTCTAACATTTCTTCTTCTCCTCGTATAATATGTTTATTAGCCAAGTTAACCGCGTTTATCAGGAAATCAGGTTATCAGTGGGTAGATTATCAGGATACCAGTATATCAGATTGCTCTTTTTCCCTGATCCCCTGATACTCTGATATCCTGCTCACTGATACCCTGATAACCTGATATACGCTTTTTCCCGCTGTCCGTTATCCAGCTGCGGGATCCCGCTAAGGCGGGAAACATGTTGTTACCTTACTGTTTTTTCGCTGTCTCTACCTTACGCTAAAATTTAGTATACGTTTTAAACTGCGCCAACCTTGCCTCTAAGCATTTCATAGTCAACCTAAGTGTTCTCTCATGGCCAAAGCCTTCGACGTTAAAAGACGCGGCAATTGTGCCGTAGGCAATTGCCTTCTTGATGCTTGCCGCGTCAAGTTTTTTCACCCGGGCTAAATATCCCATAAACCCTCCGGCAAAGGTATCCCCGGCTCCGGTAGGGTCGATCACTTTATCAGTCGGAAAAGCCGGCAGAGCAAAAAGATATTTTCCGCTGTAGAATAAGACTCCGTGCTCGCCTTTTTTAATCAAAATCATCCGCGGCCCCAGAGAGCGCAGGTACTTGGCGGCCTTAATCAAATTATCCTCGCCGGATAAATCCCTAGCCTCCTGGTCATTAGCCACAAAAAGGTCAACCTTTTTTAAAACCGGCAGCAGGCGGTTGCGTTGATGATGGATCCAATAATTCATGCTGTCTAAACCCACTAATTCCGGAGAACGCAGGCTCTCTAAAAGGTGGCGCTGGATGTCCGGGTCAACATTAGCCAAGAAAACATACTTGATCTTTCTTTGCTGCGCGGCTAAATGCGGCTTAAAACAAGCTAAGACCCCTAACTCTGTATTTAAGGTAAACGCGGAATTCAAATCGCCTTTGTATTCGCCTTGCCAATGGAAGGTCTTGCCTTCTTGCCTGATCAGGCAATCTAAATTAATCCCTTTACTCTTCAATAGCTTGATGTATCTATCCGGAAAATCCTCACCGATTACCGCCACCAGATGCACGTCGGTAAATAGGCGCGCGGAAAGAGAAAAATGCGCGGCTGACCCGCCTAAAATCCTCTGCCGGCTGCCAAAGGGAGTTTTGACGGTGTCTAAGGCTACTGTTCCTAAAACTAATAGGCTCATTTGACAAAAAGTAGGGTAAGAATTGCTATTATCATACAATAAACTCCGAAATAATGCAACCGGGCTTTCTGCATCAGCCGCTGTAATAACCAGAGCGCCAAAAGGCCGCTGGCAAAACTAAAAATAGAGCCGATAATTAAACCCGGGTTTATTGCCAAGCGCACATCTTCGGCTTCTAAAAGCGCTGCCCCGAAAATAGCCGGGATGGCGGCTAAGAAGGAAAAGCGAAAGCAAGTCTCTCTCTCTATCTTACGAAAGAGTAACGTCGCAATAGTAATACCGGAACGGGAAATTCCCGGAGCGATAGCTAAGCCTTGAGTGATGCCTAAGATAATCGCGTCTTTGAGATTTATTTTTTCCCGCTTGCCGGACTGAAATTTTTTGGTCAACAGTAAGACTACTCCGGTAATTAAAAGTGCGATTGCCACGGCTTTCGTGGACTGAAATAACCCCTCAAAAAAGTGTTTTCCGGAAACGCCGATTATCCCGGTAATTAACGTCACTAGAATAATAAAAATTACTGATTTTATATCGCGCAAAAGTTTCAGGATATCGCGGAAGAAAAAAACCAGCAGGCTTAAACAGGTGCCCAGATGCAGAACAACCGCCACTGCCACTTCATTGCCACTCATCCCAAAGAGCTTCTGCAAAATCACCAAATGCCCGGAGCTGCTCACCGGAAAAAACTCGGTTAAACCCTGAACTATTCCTAAAAAGATGTATTTATACATAACCATTACTGTCCAAATTATAGCGAATGCGATACGAAACGAAAAGGTGTCATTGCGAGGAGGGCTTTAGCCCGACGAAGCAATCTTTTAGATCAAAAGATTGCTTCGCTTCGCTCGCAATGACACATACTATGCTAAAATAGAAGCGGTCCCATTATCGAGCCTACTTAAGGAACCCACCCTTCTTACTTAGTGGAAGAACCTTACTTCATTTTTTATTTTCGATACTTACAATGCAAAGGGCTACGCCGCTAACTATGTAAATTACGCCAATAATAAAGGCATCGGTTCCAGTATAAGTATAAGTAGGCCTGCCAATGCTGATACTTCCTGACACAATACTTGAGCTACCAATAATAAAGAAAAGCAGCCCGAACCCAAAACCGATAAATCTTTTTAACATAAATTGTTTCATCCTCTTTTTCCTGTTAAAAAATCGATTAATGCATCTGTCGCATTTTATCGCTCAAAGTCGATTTTATGTTTTACCTAGTTCGCAGATTTTTTGGGTGACGAGGCATGTTTTGAGCAGCACGTTGAAGATTTTTGCGGCTTAGTCCACCCTAGAACAACCTCAGGTGGCGCAAAAATATTCATCGAGCGAGGGTTTGCCGCTGGAGCAAACCCGAGCGGTGCTGCGAAAAATGTGCCTCGGCAGGACCCAAAAAATCGTAACAGTTCAGCTCTCGGAAGCGTTCCGACGAGATATGTCATTGCGAGCGATTTTTGCGAAGCAATCTTTTTTAGATTGCTTCGTCGCTGTCGCTCCTCGCAATGACAAAGTACTTCTAAACGCTGAACTGTTACAAAAAATCACGCACATTGAAATTCTACAGGTAATGGCGCATGCAATTGCAAGCGCTTACCGGTTACCGGATGCGGAAATTCTATTGTCTTGGCGTGCAGCATCAAGCGCTTGGCCTTGACTAAAAAATCCCGGCGAAAAGCAAACCGGCTATCGCCTAAAATCGGATGGCCGATCTGCTTAAAATGAATCCTGATCTGGTTAGTGCGCCCGGTTAAAGGGCTTACTTCCACAATCGCGAAATCTTTTTTATTGGCAATTAATTTGTAATGGGTCAGCGCAGCCTGGCCTTCGATGCGGTTATTGATCTCTCCGCGGCTGGCAGTTAAATTTCCGTTGACTAAAGCAATGTAAGTTTTCTTGACCTTCTTCAGCCGAAAAGCCTCCATCATCTTCTGCTGGATAGACTTTCCCTTAGCATAAATAATCAACCCTGAAGTATCGCGATCTAAACGATGGCAGGGATGCAGGCGATAGGATAGCTTTCGCTCTGCTAAATCTTGGTTTAAGATACTGCTTAAGGTGCGGGATTCCTTTTTCGGCGTGGGAATGGTCAGCAAACCGGAGGGTTTATTTAAAACTAAAAGCCACTCATCTTCATAGATAATCGGGATATTCATAAATGAGCACATAACTTACGGAACAATATATTCTATCTATAGGTGACGTAAGTTATCTGTGCGAATTTATGCCGGCGAATATGCCTTAATTACGAAGTCCCCGAAGGGGAACGCAGATAATTAAGGCATAGTTCTTGAGCCGGCCATTCAAACAATTTCCAGCATGCGGTCAATGGCTTTTTTGGCGCGCAGGCGAATCTCTTCGGAGACCTTCACTTCTTCTTTTAGTTCTTCTAGAGCCCAGAGGATTTTTTCCTGGGTAGTGCGCTTCATATTCGGGCAAACCGCCCGCTCTGATGCCGGATAAAATTCCTTGGCCGGGTTATCTTCTTTTAAACGGTAAATAAGGCCAACTTCTGTGCCGACAATAAATTCTTTGGCCTTGCTTTCTAAAACATGTTTACACATCTGGCTGGTAGAAAGCACCGCGTCTGCCAAAGAGACAACCGCTGGGAGGCACTCCGGGTGCACCATTACTTCGGCCTTGGGATGAAATTTCTTTTCGCGCAATATGTCCTCCGGCAGAATCTTTACGTGAGTAGGGCAGAAGCCATTCCAAATAATCATTTTTCTTCCCGTAACCTTAGAGGCGTAATCCGCCAGGTATTTATCCGGGACAAAAATAATCTCCGGAGCGTCTTTTAAGCTATTGACTATTTTTACGGCGTTAGTTGAGGTACAGCAGTAATCCAGCTCCGCCTTGACTTCCGCCGAAGTATTCACATAACCCACTAATACCGCTTTGGGGTGCTGTACTTTAAGTTTACGCACATCCTCGGCAGTAATCATATTCGCCATCGGGCATCCGGAGAGCTTATCCGGCATAATTACTAATTTCTGCGGCGAGAGTATCGAGGCAGTTTCAGCCATAAAATGCACCCCGCAGAAAACAATTACTTCCGCATTGGTTTTTGCCGCGGCCCGGCTTAATTCCAAGGAATCGCCGCGATAATCCGCCACTTCCTGCACTTCAGGAAGCTGGTAATTGTGCGCTAGAATTACGGCGTTGCGTTTTTTCTTTAGCTCCAGGATTTTCTCTTCTAAATCGCTAAACTGATTCTTTTGCATGGCAATTAAAGCACTTTCTCGATAATCCCCCCACCGATAACTGTATTTTTATCGTAGAATACAGCGGATTGTCCCGGCGTGACGGCAAATTGAGGTTTTTTAAAAGAGATTTTCAGCCTGCTGCCTGAAACAGCAACCCAAGCCTTTTGTTCTTGATGATTATACCTTATCTTTACCTTCAAGGCAACTTTCTTTTTGATTGGCTCTCCGATAAAATGCAATTCCCCAGCCAAAAATTCCCTTTTTAGGGCTTCTTCTTTTGGCCCTGCCGTAATAGAATTATTTCGCGCGTTAATCTCGCTAATATACAAAGGATAACCTTTAGCAATCCCTAAACCTTCGCGCTGGCCGATAGTATAAAAAGCAATTCCCTGATGTTGGCCTAAGATAATGCCATCCCGGTCAATGATCAAGCCGGGTTTTATCTTGGCGTTAATCTGGTTTTTTAAGAAGGCGCGGTAATCCGCTCCGGGCAGGAAACAGATCTCCTGGCTTTCTTTTTTTTCCGCTACCGCCAGGCCGGCTTTGCGAGCGATTTCCCTTACCTGCTGCTTGATATAATTGCCTAAGGGGAAAAGTATATGCTTTAATTGCTGCTGGCCTAATCTATATAAGAAATAAGACTGGTCTTTATGCTTATCTTTTGCTTTTTTTAATAGGTATTTCTGAACCCCTAACCCTGTACCCTGTACCCCGGCAATACGCGCGTAATGCCCGGTTGCCAAATAGCGCGCGCCAAGCGCTAAGGCTTTTTTTAACAACGCCTCAAACTTCACATACTGATTACACCTGACGCAAGGATTGGGTGTTCTACCAGAGAGATATTCCCGGGAAAAATCAGCAATTACTTTTTCCTGCAGGATTTTTTGCATATTCACCACGTAATGCCGTATCCTAAGCTTATGCGCTACGCGCCGGGCATCGTTAATTCCCTGGATCCCGCAGCAGCGCGGTTTTTTACTGGCAATATCAGGGAGGTTGAAACACATAGTCATACCGATTACTTCCCAGCCCTTGCGCTTTAACAAAAGCGCGGCTACCGAAGAATCCACTCCGCCGCTCATTGCCACTACTATCCGCTTCTGATTTATCATCTTATTAACAAAAAAAGCCCAACATTAAAAATGCTGGGCCTTTTTTGTTTAAAACGAGTTTATATCCTCGTTACTTTTGTGGCCTGTTCACCTTTCGGGCCTTTTTCAATTTCAAACTCTACTTCCTGGCCCTCTTCCAAAGACTTATAGCCATCACCCTGAATTGCGGAAAAATGCACGAATACATCTGCTCCGGACTCGGGAGTAATAAACCCATAACCTTTTTGGTTGGAAAACCACTTTACTTTACCTTTTGCCATTACTTGTTACCTCCCTTCCTCTCCCGCCTGCTATTTCTAGATAAGGCGGGATCCCGCGATTAGCGGGAAAAATTATAGAAAAATGATGGCGGAAAACAAAAAAACCGCCAGGCGAGCTACTTTCCTCTACCTTGCGGCTTCCAGATTCCACTCACTTTTTACTACAGTATGAAGTATACACTAAATTCGGCTTTTGTCAACTAATAATTACTTGCTAACCCTGATTATTTGTTATTTTATCTACCGCCTGATTATCCTTCGCGCAGGTAGCGGCGGGCGTCCCCGGAAAGCTCGGCGATCAACTCTTTCACCGGGACGATCTTCTTAATGCGGTAGGCATTGCTGCCGCACATGGCAAAGCCTTTATCCATATCCCCGCGGTAGGCATTGACAAGCGCTTTGGCGATACAGTAGTTGACCTTACGGGGATCGCAGGTAGCCAAACACTGATAAGCGCAGTTGAAATCGATGCGCTTACCCGTCAAGATCTTCTTGACGAACTCATTGCGGATTACCCTGCCGGGCATTCCCACCGGGCTGTTGATAACCACGATATCTTCGGGCACGCAGGAAAGATATAAATCCTTGTACTTAGGGGAGGCATCACACTCATTGGTGCAGACGAAACGGGTCGCCATCTGCACACCGCTGGCGCCCAGCCTGATCACCCGGGCGATATCCTTGCCGTCGAATATGCCGCCGGCCGCAATCACCGGAATGCTCGTTCCTGCAGCCGCAAATTCAGTTGCCACCGCCAGCACATCCTTAAGAATAGCATCTAAATTGAAATGCACCGGGTCATTGAGCTCTTCCCGGCTGTACCCTAAATGCCCTCCGGCCAGAGGCCCTTCCACGATGATGGCATCCGGCAGGCGCTTATACCTCCTCTGCCAGGTGCTGCAGATAAGCTTCGCCGCCCGGCCAGAGGAAACAATAGGAATGAGCTTGGTCACCGAATTTTTCATCAGCAACGGCAACTTCAACGGCAATCCGGCTCCGGAAATGATCACATCCACGGACTCTTTCTGCGCCATATCGACCATCGCTTCGTAATTAGTCAAAGCGCACATTAAGTTCACGCCGAAAGGCTTTTTTGTCTTGGCACGGGTTTCCCGAATGATATCCCCTAAGGCCACGCAGGAGCGGTCCCCAAAATTCTCTCCTTCCGCGCCCTCCTCGCCTAGGCCCGCCGCCGCGATCACCCCTAAGCCGCCTTCATTGGATACTGCCGAAGCCAGCGAAGATGCCGATACGCGCACCCCCATCCCGCCTTGGATGATCGGGATCTCAATGTGCAGCCCGCCGATTACCAGATCCTTGAATTCTTTATTCACGCGCGCCCCTTATTTAGTTACCACTGAAAAACCCCTCTGTCCATACCATATATTGTAGTTGCCCGATTTATCGGGCCCGATAAATCGGGCAACTACAGGAGTTTTTTAGCGTTATTACACTGAGTCGGTTGCTTATCCCTAAGAATACTGTTCGAACGAACCAACAAATTTATCTTCTCGACTCAGCCAACACGCCTTGTTTAGTTTATATTTTAAGTCAATTTTCCCAGCGGAAATGCACGTAAATCCTTCCCCAGCCCTTATCCGTTTTTTCAAGGCGGGAATAAAGCTTGCGGATATCTTTTCTGTTCAAAAAATTCAGGATACACTTCTTGACATTCTCAGCAGCTTCCCCGTAGGCGATCTCAACGATCTTAGCGCGGTTATCCACCGCTTTTCGGATAATCTTTGCAAGTTTTTCTTCCATGTCCGGAATTACCGGATAAACATTTAACTTTAACTTCACCCCGCACCTTCTTTACATTTAAGATTTGTCTCCCCGCCTTCATAAAATCTATTTTTGTTATTTTCGTAATAGTTCAACTCTTGGAAGTATTCGTGTCACTGCGAGGAGCGACAGCGACGAAGCAGCCTTTTTATAGGATTGCTTCGGCACTTCGTGCCTCGCAATGACACCGACGGGCACTTCTAAGAGCTGAACTGTTACTTATTTTCTGAATTTTTAGAAGGTGCGGGGTTCATCGTTTATAGCCGGCCGGTTTCCTCCGGCCTTTGGTTAGGTTAGGCTACGCTCGCCATTCCCTCGAACTATCCTAAGCGAATATATTCGGCTTCGCTTAGGATTCGCCCTGAGTTCATCGAAGGACGAAACCGAGGGACTAAACCTAGATTTTTGCGGACGCTCACTGCTTTTCTTCCAAGGCTTAGCATCTCCTGCTGATTTCATCCAAGGTTTATGCTTACCCCGCCCCTTCTCCTTTAATTCATTTTCCGCTTGAGCTTTTGCTTTAGGACGCGCGGGATTGATATCAAGGACGCGCCCCATGAATTCCTTGCCGTTAAGAGCGGCTATCGCAGCGAGTGCCTGCTGCTCATCAGGTATTTGGACAAACCCAAACCCTCTTGGCTTAGGCGTCTTTTTCTCCCTACTCATCACGATCACTACGGAGGCGACATTCCCAAAACCTTCAAAAAGCTTCTTTACATCGCCCCCATTGGCCTCAAACGACAAATTACCCACAAAAATATTCATCCCGCACCTTCTCCTTTATTCGTAATAAACTTATTTTATATCCCAATACCTTCTGATCCTCAAAACTTTTGGATATTTAGAAGGTGCGGGATTCATCTTAACCTATCCTGTTTTTTCTTTGTTTTTCTTCTTGATTTAACCACCGGGCATAATAAGCCTGCAGACGGAGATAATTTTCCGTTTTCGTAAGGAAATTCTTTACAGTGAACCGGCTTCAAATTATAATCAACTTTGTGAATGGCGCATAGGCCTTCCGGAGCAAGGAAAGAACAGTGATTATCTTCATAGCTCGTTCCGACTTTATATCCGGAAGGAAAACCTTTATCCTCCTCAAGATGATAAAAATCTCCTTTTAATTCAAGGGATAATATTTTTTTAGCAACTTCTAGATCTACCCACGCCCCAAAATCACAACAGGAATCTTGCTGTCTGCATTTTAAGCAATCGACCTTTCTCATTTTCTTTTAACCGCCTTCGTTCTTGCGCTTCAAGAAAATCGCCTTCTGCGATGAATTCTTGCGATTTTCAGCCTGCCCTGGCTTGGTATTCTGGCAGGCCAGGGTGATTAGGGTTAGGGGTTAATCACTTAAATGATGCCGTATAGTTAAGAATTTTACTTCAAACAACCGTTTTCTGCAAGCTATTTATGATAAGGTAGAACACAACCCCTTAAGCAACCCCGGCAAAAGCTCATTATAAAGATAAGCTTTAGAATGTTTACGGCAGAGGTACTCCAGAAACATAGGAGATTTATTATTTAAAAATTCAGGGTAATCCGCAGGCCGCCTTTTAAAACGGCTCTCCCAGGCCACCCAGTCCTCCAGTATCGTAGAGATCCTTACCCCTGCTTTTGCCTTAAAGGCATAGAGTGTTTTCTGGAAGACCTGGCTGTCATAAAGCCGGTCTGTGGCAAAAAAAAGTTTCTCTATTTTTTTTACCTCGGCTTCGGGCAGGCAATTGCTTTTATATGCATAATACGGCGGGCGGTAATCATACTCTATGCCAAAATCCGCTGCTTCTTCACGCAAAGCCGTACCGGCTAGCACAGCCAGGCGGAAGATCACCACTTTTGCCGGATGCAGCGAGTAAAGCCAGTCTAGAGAGTTCATCAGGCTATCATAGCTCTGATAAGGCAACACGTCTATGAGCTGTATTTCATAATAAAGTTTTAATTTATTTAAAGCACGGATCCCTTTTTTGAATCTTTCTTTATTAAAGGCCCGGTTGACCGCCTTTAAAGTCCTGGGGTTTGTACTCTGGATGCCGATCTCGATATTATAGGCATTGGCCTGCGATAGAAGCCGAGCCATCTCTTCATCAACCAGTTCTGCTTTTAACTCCAAATGTAAATTAGCGCCCTGGTTATATCTGATAAAGATTTTAAGGATCTTTTTTGCTCTTTGGGAGTTGGAATTAAAGGTAGGATCCATCAGGTATACTTCATGGGGCTTATGCGCAAGAATTAGCTTTAGCTCATCCTCTACCCGGCTAAGAGAAAAATACCTCACTACAGGAAAATTCTTATGATAATAGCAATAGTGGCAGCGGGAAGAACATCCGCGCATAGTCTCTAACGGCACGTCCACTATAGATTTATCTTTGAGGCCTACTAATCCGCTTAAGAAAGGCGAAGGAATCTTGCCAATATTGCGCAATAGCGGCCTATCCGGATTATGGATTATCTCTGCGCCTTTGCGAAATGAAATCCCTCTAATGCCAGATAGATCTGCGGGCTTAAAGCGCCCCATCTGGGCAGCTAATTGCGCAAAACTCTCCTCGCCCTCTCCCCTCACCACTACATCAATTGTTTTTTCTTTAACCAATAAATCTTGCGCGCGCGGGCTTACTTCCGGGCCGCCTAAAACAATCTTTATCCCTGGATTTATCTCTTTTAACCGGCGGCAGATATTTAAAATTTTCTTAATGTTCCAGAGATAGCAGGAAAACCCGATCAGATGGGGCTCCAAGTCAAGGATTTTTTTTATGATGGCAGGCGTATTCTGGTTTTCATTAAAAACCCGTATGGTTACATCAGATGATGGCTTAATCTTTAGAAGATAACCCTTTAAATAATAAAGGGCCAGCTGAATGTCGGTGCCGGTTTCCAGGCGAATAGAAGATAAAAAAATTTTCATAGCCATGTGCGCTACAGCAAACTAACACAAGCCCCCTTACGCACATTCCGTGGATGCATGGCTTTGTAAGCCTTTGCAACCGTGCCAATATCGCGGCGCTTCATGTGCTCCGTCACAAAATCAGTTCCCGGAGAAAGATACAACGGCCGGCGCTTTTTTAGAAGGCGTATCCCGTAGCGCTCAGGAGCATCGGCAATATCAGTTCCGAAAAAAAGGTGGAGCTGCTGGCCGGCGGAATTTCCCGCGATCTTTATCCCCAGCCGTTTTAAAAAATCCAGCGTCTTCAAACTTGACTCCTTGCTCTGTCCAGGCAAACCGTAGAGCGTAAAAACCTCAGGCTCTATCCCCAGCTCATGGGTAATCTTTATAATTTTTTCAAACTGATCCAGATCAATAGATTTACGTAAAACTTTATTAACTCGCCGATCAACAGACTCAAGCCCATAGGCGATATATCTAACACCTGCCTTTGCCATGAGTGTTAAAAGTGGCCGGTCAACAAGGCCCGCGCGAGTCTCGCACCAGATCTCAACTTTCCAGCGCCTTTTGATAATGCCGCGCATGATCGAGGCAACTCGTTTTTTATCAAAAGTAAACGAGGGATCTGCAAAGAAAAACCTCCTGATCCGCGCCTTAACACAGATAGACATATCAGCAAGCACCCGGCCGGTAGAATGCGCCCTGATACGCCGGCCAAAAGCGCGGGGAGTATAACAGAAAGCACAGTTAAAACAGCAGCCTCGGGAAGCCAGCATAACTGCCACTTCATGCTGGCGCAAATCAAATACGTTAAAGGCATACGGTGAAGGGAGGGAATCAAGATCACCCATCAGTGGCGCGGGCATTGTTTCGATCACCGTATCAGCCCGCATAAAAACAACGCCCTTAATACCAGCGAAGCCGGTTTTGGTAATTATACAACGCGCCAACGCAGGCCATACAATTTCAGCCTCTCCGCGCACAATAACATCAACCCCGCGCATCTGGCGCAGGGCATCTTTAGGCATAAAGCATGCCTGAGGGCCGCCAAAAACCACCACGATCCCAGGGTCAATCATCTTCACAAGCCGCGCCAACTGCAGCGCAAGTTTTATATTAGCCTGATACACGGAAAAACCAACGGCCAACGGCTTGTAGGTAATTACAAAATCCGCAACTTCCTTGCTGGTACGCTTGGTAATCTGATCAACCTCAGCAACCACCGCTTCAATATCATGCGCCTTAAGGCTGGCGGCAATGTAACCAAGGGAAATAGGAAAAAAATCTCCCCCGGAAGGCGGAAGGGTATACAACAATACTCCGGGCCTCATGATAATTCCTCTAAATACCCCCATCGCTGGTATGCCTTTTCGAGCTCATTTGACAAGAGTTCTAACCTGGCCTTGGTTTTTGCGATTTCCGCAGAATCTTTCTGGTAAAAATTAAAATCAGCTAAAAGAGCGTATATCTCTTTCTGTTCAGCTTCTATTTTCTCAATTAGCGACGGAAAATTATTGAGTTCGCGCTGCTCATTAGAGGTAAGCTCTCGCGCGGCTACAGTAATTTTGGGCCGAATAATTTTTTTTGCAGGTTTTGCTTTTAGCGGAGATGACACCTCAGGTTTTCGCTGGCTTAACCAGTCATCATAACCGCCGGCATATTCATTGATCAAGCCGTCTCCTTCAAGGACCAAAGTCGAGGTTACCACATTATTAAGAAAAACCCGATCATGACTGACCAAAATGATCGTGCCGGGATACTCAAGCAGTAATTCTTCCAATAGCTCAAGGGTCTCGATATCCAGATCATTGGTAGGCTCATCCATTACTAAAACATTCGAGGGCTTGGAAAAAAGCCGCGCAAGAAAAAGGCGGTTACGTTCCCCGCCCGAGAGAACCTTGGCCGGTGTGCGCGAGCGCTCAGGAGTAAAAAGAAAATCCTGCAAATATCCGATTATATGCCTGGGCTTACCATTAATAACGATGGTGTCGGATTCTCCGTTAATATTCTCGGCAACGGTCTTGTTTTCTTCCAATTGTTCGCGAAGCTGGTCGTAATAAGCGATTTGGAGATTAGTCCCAAGTATTACCTTGCCTCTTTGAGGCGTAAGTTTACCCAATAAGAGGCGCAATAATGTCGTCTTGCCGCTGCCGTTAGGCCCGAGCACACCGATTTTGTCACCACGCATTATTTGAGTGGTAAGGTCCCTGACCAAACATTTTTCTTCATATCCAAAGCTAAGTTGCGCGATCTTAATAACCCGATGGCCCGAAGGGCCTACTTTCTGCGCCCGCATACGAACCTGGCCGATCGCCTTGCGTTGCGCTTTTTTTTCTTCTCTTAAACGCTCCAGCGCCTTAACGCGGCCTTCGTTACGGCAGCGCCGGGCCTTGACACCTTTACGGATCCAAATCTCTTCTTCGGCTAACTTTTTATCAAAATGGCCCCATTGCGCTTCCTCGATATCGAGCGCTGCAAGTTTGCGCTCAAGGAATGTCTTATAATCACATGGCCAGCTAAATATTTTCCCGCGGTCAAGCTCAAGTATTCTCGTGGCTATTCGCTCCATGAACATCCTATCATGCGTAACAAAGAAAACAGTGCCGGGGTAATTAAGCAAAAATCCTTCAAGCCAAAGCATTGAGTCAATATCCAAATGGTTTGTCGGCTCATCCAGCAGTAAAACCTCCGGCTTAAGCACCAGCGCCCTGGCCAAAAGCGCCCTGCGTTTTTGGCCGCCGGATAACCGGGTAAAATCACTGTCCGGATTAAGTTTCATCTTTGCGATAACTTCTTCAACCTGATTAAACACATTCCAGCTATCGGTATGATTAAGCTTGTCTTGTAACGCATCAAGCTGCCGTAATAATTCCGGAGTATGCTGCGTTTGCAAACGCTGGGTAAGATGATGGTGCTGGCTTAATAGTTCGGCTCGAGCCCCTAGCCCCGAGAGAACAATATCAAAAACAGTTCCCGTAATATCGACGGGCACTTCCTGAGGCAGATGGGCCACTTTAATTCCTTTTTGCACAATAACGTTGCCGTCGTCAACCTGCTGCTGGCCGTTCATCACCTTCATTAAGGTCGTTTTCCCCGCGCCATTACGGCCCAAGAGAGCAATACGTTCACCGGGCTCCAGCTGCAAGTTTAAGCAATCAAAAATAAGCGGCCCGCTAAACGCAAGGCTGATTTCCTGTAAGCTGATTAACGCCATTTTCTAACAAACCTTTTTTTATGAAGGATTAAGAAAGGCAGGCCAAAAGGAAAGATTGCCATACTAAAACCTTTGAAATATGCATTATTCTACCTTAAATTCTGCCCTTTTTGATACTAATTATTATTCCGCAGCTTCAAGAAAGCTACAACTTAGACCCGGAGAGGAGCTCTCTTGCTCCGTCCTTATCTTGAATGTAAACTTCAGGGATAAATTCAATTGAGTTCGGGATAAGATTAGTTATAACTTTTTTAATCCGTGCTTGCTGCGTTTCATTTTGAAGATCAAAGACCGGATTAAGGCTTAGATCGTTTAATAAAAGGATTACCGGTTCACGTGAAAATACACAATCCTTCAAAAGCTGCCTGATAAGAATGTCTAAATAATCCGGCTTGTCTTTGAATACATCCGCAGCGGTTTTAAAAGTAATTTTCCCCCAATCGGAAGCGGCGGTTTTATGAATGAGCGCATAGACGGAAGAATACCTAATCATCTTAATTTCCCCGATGGCTAATTTACTGGCCACATTTATAATGACAGTAGTAAGCTCTGCGTGTTTAAATGTTTTAATCTCTTTGTGTATATCAATGGTCAGGAGGTCAAAAATATAAACGCCGCGCACGCTGGATGCGGCATTGATTGTGCTGCGCTTTAGGAAATCCTCTACCGCATCCCAGAGGATTAATTCATCATTTCGAATAAAATTTAACGCCAAAATATTGCAGGTTTGGCCTTCGTGAATCGCTTTATATTGACGGACTTTTTCCTCATTATGCCCGGCATATGAAATCTCGTCAAAAAGCGGCATGTGCTGAAAGAGATTTGAATTTTGAAATCCGAAATCAATTAAATTCATAATAAGCTAACAGGCGTTCTTGTTAGAAACGCCCCCGGTTTCTCGATATGTGTGGGCGCTAGATAGGATTGGCGTAACGCTCATTACGTCAAAAAGGCTATTGACCTTATCCGATCAACAGCCTTTAAACTATTTCACCTTCATGCTCGTGCGTTCAGCCTTCGATTATCGGGAACTTAATTTGCCGGCTTAACGATAATTACTAAACTTAAGCGGTATAGAAAAATCCAAGCCCTTTAAATGCGCGATAACCGCCTGCAATTCGTCTTTCTTCGGCGAGCTGACCTTAATTTTTTCCCCTTCAATTTGGGTTTGCACTTTAAGCTCAAGCCCTTTTATAATACCTGTTAGTTCTTTTGCTTTTTCCTTATCAATACCCATGCATAAAGTCACTATTTGGCGAAGATATCCCTCAAATGCCTTTTCCGGATCGTTAAATTTGAGGCTCTTGAGAGAGATCTGCCTTTTCGCCATGCGAGTGGCCAGGATATCGGTAAGGGCGCGCAATTTAAAATCGTCATCCGCGACAAGGGTGATCTTCTTTTCTTTGCGGTCATAGGCGATAGAAGCCTTGCTATCCTTAAAGTCATACCGTTGGGATAACTCTTTATTCGCCTGATTTACCGCATTATCCATTTCCTGCAGATCCACTTCAGAAACAATATCAAAAGAAAAATTTGCCATATTTATGGTTATATTTTTGCACCAACCGGTATTTTGCGCCCTTAAGCAGAGAGCCTAACGCGGCTGATTCATCCTTAGCCTTACCACATCAATTGCCTTAAAATTATAGTAGCCAAGCACTTTTACCTTTGCTTTTGACTTGTTGACTAACCAGTCGTGGTATTTTTTCATGAAGCAATCGTGGTCAGCTTTTGCCTTCCACTCATACACCGAGGCATACTGGTGCTGATAGCCGTAGCGCCGCATGGTGAAATAACCCAAGAACCCTTTGGCCTTTTTCGCATGCGCTGCCCACATCAAGCTATCTTTGCGGTAAGCTGGAACTTCTTTGGGCTTGATTTCGAACAATACCGTGTGGATAAACATAGCCCGTATTATAACCTAAAAAACTGGAAAAGCAATAGCTTAGGCAAAAGGGGGAAATGGCGCTTTAGGGCGGAGAGTTTATTTTCGTAACAGTTCAGCCCTTGGAAGTATTCGTGTCATTGCGAGGAGCGACAGCGACGAAGCAATCCTATATTAGATTGCTTCGCCCCTGCGGGGCTCGCAATGACACCGACGGATACTTTTAGGAGCTAAACTGTTACTTATTTTCTTACTCAATTGTTTTTGGCTCTTATTGACGCTCGCATAAGTAATAGGAATATGGTATACTGGTTCCATGAGACCCCATGGAACCCAAATAGAGCTTGAAAGGCGTAGGCGGCGGGCCTTA
>Ga0265296_1002627_pt1 | contig 17772 bp, 15 predicted proteins | sample MunlanPumphouse1_FD_189073 | JGI IMG/M metagenome (GOLD analysis project Ga0265296, IMG submission 189073) | Groundwater microbial communities from a municipal landfill in Southern Ontario, Canada - Pumphouse #1 | ecosystem: Environmental > Aquatic > Deep subsurface > Groundwater | place...
AGTAATCGCCCATTTTGAACACGCAAAGACTTTAAACACATACACAAACGTGCTGCAAAACCCATATGAAGGAATCACAGCCTTCATAAAAGTCGCAGAAACAGACCCAGGCGTTTGCGAAGCAACCATCAGCCCTGAACCAACAACAAAAATTAATCCTTCAATTAAGAAAAAAGTCCGAAAAGGAGAAATGACTTCAAATCCGGGCAACGACAAGTTCGACGACGAATGGGACAACTTAATCAACGTCTCGGCAAAAGATGTTGACGAGGACGGCGAAGTTTCCATGCCGAAGGACAGTAAATTCGTAACATACAAAGTTGAATTCAAACCGGGTGAAGGGAAAGGCGTTTCATCTGCAGTAATCAAGGAAACCCTCTTCAATGACGGCGTCCTCGAAGGCTCAAAAGATGGAGAACTCGTCTTCCAAGGAAATCTCTGGATAGAAGTAGCCTTCAAAAACTCAACAGATAAAAAATACTTCTACGAAGACGTAAAAGACGAAGAAGACAAAGACGACGTCCTGGAAATCTGCGACAACGACACTGTAGAAGTCTGCGTCACCGACCCCGATGGCAACGCCAACGACTACGAGGACATCGCCGACTCGTTCCAGGACGAAGATGAAGGACTGGTCTTCAACAACATAGAAGATGTAAAGAAAATAACAATTTTCTACGAACTTAAAAACGAAACAGCCCTTGATCAAGAAATCTGCAGCGAGCTTGACGCCGAGAAGGACGGATGCGGTGAAGAATTCCCAAATGAAGCCGAATTCGAAGCGTACAAAGAAAATGACCTCAAAGGAGATAAAGTCGGTGAAGGCGACGACGACGCCATAGTAATCGCGATCTGCCCATTTATTCTCACACGTGCGGGAGGCGACGTATTCTTCAGCACCGAACTCACATCAGGAATTGACGTAGCATATTGCTCAGAGCAAAAAAACATCGTCGGCCCGATCATCAAAGGCATTAAAAAAGAAGAACAAAAAACACCAAAAACAGGTATAGGAGATGTAGGCTCTCAGGCCTTCCTAACGACTCCCACACACGACATTTGTAAATATTCAAACGTCGAGGGAGCAACAGGAACAGACAGCGCATTCGATAACCCGCTCGAAAACTTCTCAAGCACAATCTGCGAAATGCAGGCGGAAGTAGCCAAAGAATGGCAGCAAGAATACATCGTAAAACAAATCAATAAGAACATTTCTGCCCTATCGCTTTGGCACGAAACATTGATCACAAATCAATTCCCGCCATCAACAGATACAAATATCTACAGCTACACGGACAAAAACATCATAATCCCGGGCATGGTCGTAGAAACTCCGGCGGCGCAAACATACATCGTAAGAAACGGGGACCTTAACATCACAGGAAACATCACATACAAAACCATAGACATGATAGGCCCGCTAAACCCAAAGGAGGTTCCTTCAGCCGCATTCATAGTCATCGACGGAAACATCATCATTGATCCGGCGGTAACAGTACTGGACGGAACATTTATAGCGATCGACACGGACAGTTCGGGCGCAGATGGTTCGGGCGACGGATTGATCAAATCATACGGATTCTCATACAATCAACTAACCATAAATGGAATCCTTATCGGAAACGTAGCCGACCTATTCTCAAAACGAAGATATTCAGGAAGCGTCTCTCTCGACGAGGGCTCGGTAACAATCAAATTCAGCCAGAACTTCCTATTCAATACACCACCTGGACTTTCGCAATTACTTGATCTGACGCAACTTAGAGGAGCGTTCTAGCTGGGAAGTCTCCTGGGAGCTCGGGGGTTTCCCCGGGGGTTCGGGGGTTTCCCCGGGAGCTCGGGGGTTTCCCCGGGGAAAATTTTACAGGTTGGAGTTTACAGGTTGGGCCGTTTCCCCGGGGAAAAAGCACCAGATTTCCCCGGGGAAAATTTTACAGGTTGGAGTTTACAGGTTGGGCCGTTTCCCCGGGGAAAAAGCACCAGATTTTCCCGGGGAAAATTTTACAGATTAGCGTTTACAGGTTAAACCGTTTCCTCGGGAAAATCCCGCCCAGAACCCCGCCAAATCCAGTCCCACAGAAAATCAGCCCTTTTGCCTTTTCGCCACCAGCCAGAACTGCTATAATCCGCTTCCAATGAAAAGCAATATCTACTTTTTCTACGGCGAAGACACCTATTCAATCTCCAAAAAAATTAAATTTTGGACAGATCAGTTTGAGCAAAAACACGGAGGCGACACAAATATCGAAACAATCGAGGGAAAAGAACTTGATCCAAAGAAATTTGGCACAAATCTTCAGGCAATGCCGTTCCTAGCCGAAAAACGCCTCGTAATAGTGAGAGATTTTCTCTCAAACGCAAAAACGGACGATCAAAAAATAGTCGCAGAAATCCTCGACAAAGAAATTCCGGACTTCTGCGTCTTAGTCTTCTCCGAGACCTCAATACCGGATAAACGAACAAGCCTTTTCAAACTCCTCAACAAAATCGCAAAAGTCGAGGAATTTCAGTCCCTCCCACCACCGCAACTCATTAACTGGGTCATGGACGAAACAGCCAAAAGAGAAGGGCAAATAGGACGCATCGAAGCGGATTTCCTTGCTCAAAGAGTCGGCCCGAATCTTTGGCAACTTTCAAACGAAATCGACAAACTGATAAGCGCGACAACAAAATCTTCCCCCATCACCAAACGCCTGATAGAAGATTTGGTAACTCCTTCTCTCTCAAGCTCAATTTTCCGCCTGACAGATTCAATTGCAACAAAAAACCGCAAAGGCTCACTCCAAGTTTTCAAAACTCTAGTCGACAGCGGCGAAGATTTAATGATGATTTTCTACATGCTCGTCCGCCATTTCCGAATTCTCATCCAAGCCCATTTCTTAGTAAACGAAGGCAACGATCCGACCTCAATCGCAAGAAAATTAAAACAGCACCCATACGTCGCAACCACCGCCTCAAACCAAAGCAAAAATTTCACACGCGAACAGCTCAAAAAAATCTACGAGCAACTTTTAGAAATCGATAAAAGCTTCAAAACAGGCCGTATCAAAATCACCGCCGATGACAATCGTGAACTACTCCTGGAAATAGAGAGATTCATCATTAATACCTGCAACTTCTAGAAATCTCTAGTAAAAAGCCAGATATCTGTCTCTTTCCCACTCCGAAACATGTTGCTTATACTCACCCCACTCCCTAAGTTTCGCATCCCTAAACGCCGCATAAGTATGCTCGCCAAGCGCATCTCTTATAACCTTGTCTTTCTCCAAGAATTCCAACGCATTTCTTAAACTCGTAGGCAGATGCCCTATCCCCATTTCCACAAGTTTTTGTGGTGGCAAATCAAATATATCTTCCTTTGTCGGAGGCGGCGGATCCAGTTTCTTTTCAATTCCATCCAATCCGGCAGCCAACATCACAGCAAAAGCAAGATATGGATTACACATCGGATCCGGAGACCTCAACTCTATTCTGGTTGCATCCGGCACTTTTGCCTTGGGAACTCTAATTAAAACAGATCTATTTGAAGGTCCCCAAGCAATATTTACAGGAGCCTCAAACCCAGGAATAATTCTCCTGTAGGAATTCACAGTTGGATTCGCAACAGCAGTGATAGCATTGATGTGCTCCAAAATTCCCGCAATAAACTGCTTTGCTAAAACAGAGAGTTTGTCTGGCGCTCCTTCATCATAAAATAAATTTTTGCCGTCCTCAGCGCCAGACAAGCTCATATTGGTATGCATCCCCGATCCATTCACCCCGGCAACCGGCTTCGCCATGAAAGTAGCGTGACATCCCTGCTCAGCGGCAACGGCCTTAACGACATCACGGAAAAGCACAACATTATCAGCCTGACTCAAAGCTCCAGCGCAAGCAAAATTAATTTCATGCTGGTTATGCGCAACCTCCGGATGAGCCGCCTCAACATCCAAACCAACCGCTTGAAGCTTCAACATCATCTCGGTTCTAACATCGGGAACTTTGCCGGATTGATGCAGATAATAATATCCATTACTTTCCGAAGCAGCCACAGGATCCCCTTTTTCATCACGCGGAAAAACGAAAAATTCAATTTCCGGAGACAAAACGAAGTTATAGCCCATTCCAGCAGCTCTCTCAATTTGTTTCCTCAAAATACGTCTCGGATCCCCTTCGAAACTAGTTCCATCAGCATCCAAAACATCAGCAACAACCCTTCCCAAAGTACGACCGTTCGAATTCTTCCACGGAAAAACAAGAGCAGTGGATAAATCAGGTCGCAACCACATATCGCTTTCATTTACTTCACGTCCAAACCCCTTTATCGAAGATCCGTCAATCCCGGCATTATCTTTGACCGCGGAAATTATCTGCCTCCCGGGCACCGGCAACGAAAGCGATCTCCCATCAACATCACTGCAATGGATCTCGACCAAATCTGCCCTAGCAAGTTCAAGAACTCTACGGGAGTATTCATTAGACAAACCCAACCCATCAACTTCCTTTTGCAAAACATCCGTACCGCCCCCCACACCACCCCCTGAAGTTTCTGCCATATTTTTTGATTAAAAATTCAAACCGAACACCCCCAATCAGGACTTATTCGAACAGTAACCCTATCAACTCCCGCATCCCTTTCAAACACCGCACTGGCCGTATCCAACACTTTTATCAAAACACCAATAACCTTAGACTTAATATCGCCAGATGTCCGGAAAGGACCAACTTCAACAGATTCTTCCCCACCAGTAACTTCAAGTTTAAAAGTATTGATAATCCTCAACGAACTCAAAAGTCTATCAGAAAGTTCATTTACAAAATCAAGATCATCTTTGGTAGCGGCCAAAACTTCCTTCAAACCAGCAACACACTCTCTCCTGACCCCATTAACAACAAAAGAAACACCCTCTCCTTTACGACAAGGCCCACATTCAAACACAGGCACTTCAACAACTCCAGTATTAACTTTGAAAGCAATTCCACCAGCAGACACCATAGGTTCATTTTCAGCTTGTTTCGCTTTCACCATAAAAAGCTAAGTTAAAAAATACAAACAGGTAGCTATTTAACTACATGGATAGCAAATCAGTCAAGATCAAACCACGTGAATTGCGAAATTTTGATCTGTTGTCTAGCAGACCATTGACCTGTCCAATTTCGCAATTCACATCACACCCTCTCCCCCACCTGTAAACAAAGTCCTTCTTTGAATTGCGGAGCGATAATCTGCAAACCAATCGGCAAACCGCCAGTCGAAACGCCGCAAGGACAAGCCAATGAAGGCAATCCAGCCGCATTCGCCGGGATAGTTAAAGCATCGGCGGTATACATCGCCAAAAGATCATTAACCTTTTCCCCTACTCCGAAAGCCGGAAACGGCGATACAGGCCCGATCAAAACATCAACTTTCTTAAAAGCCCGCGCAAAATCCTCAATAATTTTCGTCCTAACCTTCATCGCTTTCTTGTAATACGCATCGATATACCCGGCCGACAAAACATACGTTCCAATCATGATACGACGCTTAATTTCATCCCCAAAAGCCTCTCCACGTACCACAAAATATTGATCAACCAGATCTTTAATTTTCCCTGAAGCTTCTTTAGACGCTTTCTTCCCAAACCTTATCCCATCGTACCTCTCAAGATTCGCAGAAAGCTCAGCCGGCATAGAAATATAATAAACGGCCACAGCATACTTGGTCATCGGAAGCGAAACTTCAACCACTTTCGCACCTTCCCTCTCAAGCCGCCCAACAGCAGCCATCACAATTTCCCGCGTCTCCTTCTCCACACCTTCTCCAAAATACTCCTTTGGAAGACCAATCTTGAGCCCCTTCACACCCTTCCCCAACACCTTCGTATAATCCGGCACTTCGACATCCGGAGTCGTCATATCTCGTCGGTCATGGCCCGCAATTTCGCGAAGAATTAAAGCAATATCCTCCACACTACGGGCGAAAGGCCCAATTGTATCCCAACTCGACGCCATCGCGGTCACTCCACTCCTGCTAACCCGTCCATAAGTTACTTTCAGCCCATACGTCCCGCAGAAACTCGCGGGCTGACGAATTGACCCACCGGTATCCGTTCCCAAAGCATAAATACACATATTATCGGCAACCGCGGCGGCGCTGCCTCCACTCGAGCCACCGGCAACCTTGCTTAGATTACGCGGATTCTTCGTAACCCCAAAGCAGCTATGCTCCGTAGACGCGCCGCACGCAAATTCATCCATATTTGTCTTCCCCACCATCACCATGCCAGAAGCACGCAGCCTTTCCACAACAGTCGCATCATACGGCGGAACATAATCCCTTAATCCCGGCGAACAACAGGTTGTCCTGACCCCTTTCGTATTGAAAATATCTTTCAAACCGACGGGCACTCCTTTCAAAACCGAGTCGCTTTTCGCGAAACCTTCCTTATCAATCCCACGCGCGCACGCCAAAGCCTCCTTAGAATCAACCAAAACAAACGCATTCACGTCCTTGTTTCGCGCCTCGACCCGTTCCAAACACGCCTTCGTCACTTCTTCGCTCGAAAACTTCTTGGCTCGGAGGCCGTCCGCAACCTTCCTAACTGTAAGTTCATTCAAACTCGCCATATCATAAACAAAGTTATTGTTTTTTTATCGCCGCCTTCACCAAAATCTGATTGGATTCGACCGGCAGCTCGGAAGCACCGAGCAAATCTTCACGCAGCGCGACCGCAGGCCGGCACCTCACCCCAGCCCCAGCCACCGAGCCGTCAAAAGTCCAAGACAAAACCTCGTCCTTCTCCTTCACATTCTCCAAACCCGTTACCTGCGAAGTCTCGGCAACATTCGAAGTATCAACCTCCTCCAAAATCTCCATATATTCAAAAACAGCCGAAAGCTGTCCGCTGAATTTCCCGACCTCCTTGTCGGTTAGCCCAAGACGGGCAAGATTTGCAACATGCCTGACTGTCTCCTTGGAAATTTTCATCGAGGCGAATTCTACACCAGAAGCAGACGGAGTTCAATAAATCTAGGTACGTAAAAAATCATGACTTTCCAGCGGGAGAAGCCAAACTTTTCCCCGGGGAAACGGCCCAACCTGTAAACCCCAACCTGTAAACTTTTCCCCGGGGAAATCCCAGGGAAACCCAAATCCACGCCCCGCTACACTTCCAAAAATCCCTTCTTCCTGTATAATCCCACCGATGGACACAATCCAAAACATAAAGAAAGTTTCAATTCTGTTCTTCATTATCATAGGAACCCTCCACATCGGCTCCACATTGTTCATATCCAACGGGCTATATCTCAAACAAGCCCTTATCATAAACAAAACCCTCGACATACCCTTCATCATCACCGGCCTCATTTATGGGCTCTCCAGTCTCCGACTTTCCCTTGCGCAAGAACAAAAATCGCATACAATACTGGACACAGTCCTAGCCGGAGCGATAATAGCAATTTTCCTGGGACTGATAGCTGTAAATTTACTCGTTCCGGACCTTTACTAACCCACTCGGCGCTAACGCGCCAACCCAATGGACAACCAAGAACACCAAATCATAATGTTGTTCGGCACCTTTGACCACCTGCACGCAGGTCACGAAAACGTATTCACGCAAGCGCGAGCGTTAGCGAGACGTTTCGCAAAACCGTTAATCGTCGCAGTGGTTGCCAGAGACAAAACCGTCAAACAAATAAAAAGCAAAACCCCCGACAATCCGGAGAAAACCAGAATAAAAAACTTGGAAGAAACCCTCTGGGCCAACATAGTTTTATTGGGAGAAAAACGCGATAAATACAAAGCCATCCGCAAATACCGCCCGACAATAATCGCGCTCGGTTACGACCAGTTCGTTTTCACGCCTCAATTGGAAAAATTAATAATCGACTTAAATTTAGACACAAAAATTGTTAGACTGGTCCCATACCGACCGGAAATCTACAAATCATCTCTAATCAGAGAAAAAAATGATAAATTCACCTCAATTCCTACTGCTAAAAAGAGCTTTAACATTAAGTCTGTCCAACCTGTACAGAAATAAGTTCCTTTCGGCAGCCACAATCATAGTCGTCGGAATTATTCTCTTCATATTCAACATAATCCTCGCAGTCAATTTCATCGCCGAGACCTCGCTGCAAAGCTTAAGTGAGAAAGTCGATCTCACCCTTTATCTGAAGGAATCGACGTCCGAGCAGCAGACACAGAAAATAATGGACGAATTAAAAATTCTGGACGGCGTAATAAACGTAAGCTACACATCCAAAGAAGAAGCGCTCGAAAAAATCAAAGCAACCTACCCGAATATCTACCAATCATTCGAAAAATACGATCTCGGCAACCCCCTGCCGGCGAGCGTCTCAATCTCAACAAAAAGCCCGGAATATCATCAGGAAATCGAGAATTTTATAAACGGCAGCGACATCTCTCTATACGTAACAAACATTCAAAAATCCGCGGAAGGTTCCGTCCAAGAAAAATCGATCATCACATCGGTCGCAAAAAACTTAAAGAGAGTAACTGACTTCAGTCACCAAATCATATTTTGGATAGTAATTATATTCATCATCGGAGGCACCTTGATAATCTTCAATTCAATCCAACTCACAATCTTCACACGTAGAAAAGAAATCAACATCATGCGATTAGTGGGAAGTTCGATATTCTTCATACATCTTCCATTCATTATCGAAGTAATCATTTACGCCATCCTGGCAACCCTCGTGAATATAGCCCTTCTCTCTGTTATTTCTCACCAAATAAGCATAGACGGCGTAAACCTTTACGCATTCAGCGAAAACCTAAACACAACTTCATTAATCCTCTTCGAACTCGCCACGACAATTGTCCTCGGCATCTGCGCAAGCATTTTATCGGTACATAGTTACCTCAGCAGACCTTTATCAACAGAAGAATGACACACACGCACGACCGCAAAAATCTGAAAGCGGAAGGGATCATTCTGGGATCAAAAGTGCTTGGAGAGGCAGACAAGCTCGTTTTCATATACACCCGTGAACATGGGAAAATCAGAGCCATCGCCAAAGGCGCAGCCAAGCCAACATCCAGATTCTCAGGAGCAACAGAGACACTGAATCTATGCACATTTGAACTGTATGAGAGCTCAAAAAACACACTGATCACCGACATAAAAGTAAAAAGAACCTTTGCGCCAATCCGAGAAAATCTGCAAAAAATCACAAGCGCGCTTATCGTCACAAAATTAACAAACGAACTTTTCTTTGAAGGAGATTCTCTCCCAAAAATTTTCGAACTTATAGAGGAAACCCTGGGAGAAATCGTGAAAACCAAAACGAAATCTCTCCTAATCACAGCCACATTTTCAATAAAACTTCTCGATACCTTGGGCCTGCTTCCAAACTTCAAAGATTCAAACGCCTTTCATCTATCATTAACAGAAAAATACAAAAAACTTCTCAACTATCTCAAGAATAATTCGTTCGAAAAAATTAAAAAAATCAAACTGACAAGCAAGGAAACCGGAGAGCTGAAAGAAATCCTTAAAGAACTGATAGAAAACGAGACCGAAAAGTCCCTTAAGATACCTTTGTAACAGCCACGACGCCATTCACCCCTTCCAAAGAATTCAACACCTTCTCCAACTGTTCCAAATCCGCTACATCAACAACAAGCGAGATTTTCCTATTTTTCCCTCCGACTTCACCAGCAGAATCATGAGAAACGATATTCACCCCGTTAGACGCAATCGTAGACCCGATATCGCCAAGAAGTCCAACTCTCTCATCAGCATCAATTCTAAGACCAACCCTGTACATTCCCTTCTTTCTATCGGCAGAGTCGGCAGGGACAGTTTTGAAACTGGCAGCGACTTTCCTATCCGGATTCAGCCTCTGCAAAAGTAAACAATCCTTCCTATGAACTGTAGCAGCATTTTTCATCGCAGATATGTACCCGACTATCTCGTCTCCATAAGACGGCATACAACACTTCGCCAGCTTGACCTTTAACCCGTCAACACCACCCAGCAATATTTCGTCCTCAATCGCGTAGCGCGCGGAGCGCGCGGAGCCGGAGCGCGCGGAGCGCACAACCTCGACCTTCCTATCTCTTTTCTTCAAAAGCCCCTCGAGGTCGTAAATCTTCCTCACGACACTACCGGCAGTCTGCGACCCCTTTCCAATCTCTTCCAAGATTTTTCCTCTCTCCTGTAAAGTCAACCGCTTCCCGCCAAAATTTTTCAAAACCGACAACGAAGGCGTCAAAAGAGGCTTCCCAAAACGACTCAATTGGGAATTCAATTGATCTTTGCCCATTTTCGCATGCTTCTCCTTATCTTGCGAAGCAAACCAGTTTTTAATCTTCATCTTAGCCTGACTGGTCTTCACGATCCCCAACCACTCAAGTTTTGGCGCGGGATCTTTTCTCATAACTATCTCCACCGTATCTCCATTACTAAGCTCCGTACTAAGAGGAACGGGTTTTCCGTTAACCTTCGCAAGAATACAACGATGCCCGATTTCCGTATGCACAAAATAACCAAAGTCCAGAGGAGTCGACCCACTCGGAAGTTCCTTGACCTCCCCTTTGGGGGTCAGGACATAAATACGATCACCAAAAAGATCCAATTTCATGCTTTCCAAAACTCTGTCATCAGAACCCATATCAGCGTGCAAAATAGCCAAATTTCTCAACCACTCGGCATGCGATTTTAACATTGCAAGCCCTTTACCCCTCGTATCTTTATAAAGCCAATGAGAAGCAATTCCATACTCCGCCTCGTCATGCATATTCTCGGAACGTATTTGCACCTCGACCGGGAAATTAATACTCCCGTCGGATAGTCCAACAACCGTAGTATGCAGGCTCCTATAACCATTTGGCTTTGGCACGGCAACAAAATCCTTGAAACGACTGGCAATAGGTCTCCACCCGCTATGCAACAACCCCAAAGCTTCGTACAACTTAGAGACATCTTCTTCCATGCTTAATAAATATTCAGTGGGAATAACAACCCTGAAAGCAAATACATCGTAAACCCCATCAACCGAACTTAAGCCCTTTTTTAGCATCTTATTATAAATACTGTAAAAACCTTTTATTCGACCCGTAACCTTCACATTCACAAAACCATGCTCCGTGTAAAAATTCTCCAAAATCTCAGAAACTTTTAAGATATAGTCCGTTTTTTTCTTTCCAATCCTGTCCAACTGATCAGCAACTTTTTTGTATCCCTCGAGATTCAGGTATTGAAAAGTTTTATCCTCCAGAATCGTCTTAAATCTATAAACACCAAGCCTGGACGCGATAGGCACAAAAATCTCCAACACTTCCGTAGCAAAAGCTTCCGCGCAATCCTTTGGAATCTTGGACAGAAGATCCATTTGGGCAACCTTAACAGCCAGCAAAATAGCCAAAACACGAATATCCTTCGCCATAACAAGGAAAAGTTTGCGCAATAAATCAATTTTGTCAGCGGACTGATACCTGGTAACCCTGATACTCTTCAATATCTGCAAGCCCTCAAGAAGCCCCACAACTCCATCCCCATATTCTTCCTCAATCTCACTCAAATACAGTCTGCCGGAATCAACCAAATCATACAGAAAAGCAGCTATTATCGAATCTTCATCAGGTTTAAGAGGAATTAAAACTTCAACAACATCCCTGGGTCGAAAAATGAAATTATTTAACTTTTCGTTAGCCTTCCTACCCGCATAAATCTTCTCGGACGTCTCGTACGCACTTGAAAGCCTTTGCCTATCGACCTGAGGCAAATAAACCTTGATATCGTCGATTAAGCCCTCAAACCATTTATCCATAGACCCGATTATAACACTATCTTCCTATTGCTGCAAAATAATCGCATCAATATTGGAACCCGGGACCTCGAAGACTTTTACACCTTTTATTAAGGCCTCCGCATTGACAGATAGATCCTGAATTCTCGGTGCAAGTACAGCAACCGACGCATCTAGTGACTCACTTAGCGCCCTAAGAGCGTTATATTCAGCTTTTTGCTTAATTCTCTTCTGGCCGGCCTCAATAAATAATTGCAAATAATCGTGAGCCTTCTCTCCGTTAAACCCGCTCATCGCATCAAAGAAACTAACCTCATAAGCATCTTTCTCATCCTCAGTTGCGGTATATTCGGCATCTATCCTGGTCAATTCTTGAAGAATTGTATTTTTTGAAGAATCAGCTTCCAGGAGAAGAGAATTCAATAAAGCCAAATAGTCCTGAAGAGCAGCCCTCCTGTCAACATACTTGTTCAAATATTCATAAACATCAACCTGCCTGGCATTATCAATTTTTCTCAATAAATCGATGTAGTAAATCATCGCTTCTTTCGCAGCTCCTTGTCCCTGCCCAACAGCAATAGCTCCCTCAACTCCAACCATCGATCCGCCCCCACCTATAGGGTTCAAATTCAGGCCGGGAAGAACCTTTTGCTTCGAGAATTCAAGACCAAAAATATATGAATTCACGAGTCCGGAAAGCCCAAACGCTTGATCATAACCCACAGGAACAGAAAATTCTTCGGTAGCCACTGGAGCAGCCTTTTCGTCGTCCTTTTCAGTGGCCAGTTCGTCCGCCGTTTCGGCGTCCGGTTCGATAGTCGGCTCCTCTTCACCACCACCCGTGAACAACCCATAGCCGCCAAAAACAAAGAACAAAATAATAACTATTATCGCTCCAACTCCCCCAAAAAGCATATAAACATGCTTTCTACTTATTCCTGCATCTTCCAACATCTCCCAAAATCCGGCTTTCTCATCAGATTCAGTTACATCGGCAACCTCAACTTGAGAATCCTGACCGAGAACACCAATCCCCGCCTCTGGAACAGTCCCCCCCAGCTTTTCAGAAGGAAAAGACGTAAGCGGATCTTTTTGCTCATACTGCACAGCCGCTCCTTCTTCAAAATTAATCTCCTTATGAGGAGGATCTTTGGACTCACCAAAATCATCGTCAGTAGAAGTTTTTGCTTCTTCATCAGTTTCCTTATCTTCAATCATTTTGTCATCCTCTTTATCCTTACTTTCAGGAGCCATAAAAGGCACACCGGAGGGAGCAGTCATCATTTCATCCAACGGCTTGCTATCCAAAGCCCTCTCCTCTAATGGCGTAGGCGCCCCTGGGAAAGAAGGCGCAACAAAAGGCTTTCCTTCTTCAATAACCCCGGGGATAGAAGGCTCCATTCCCTTTGGAAGATCTTTTTCAGGTTTAAGTTCATCTTTAAATCTATGTTCAGCCTCCTCGTGCGGCACATTTGCGTGCACAATATCAGCAGTATCAAAAGGAGGAAAATTGACGGATTCAGCCTGGACAAAATCCTTGGACAGAGCCGGTTCCTTGACAGGTCCCTTGGGCAAAGCCGATTCCTTGGCGGGATCTGGTTTTTCGGCTTGGGCAGGCTCCTTGGCCTGATCGAACTTTTTCACCTGGTCTTTCACCTGGTCAAATTTTTTGCCAAAAACCGACTCCTTCACCTGGGCAGGTTTCTTGGAAAACTTCTTCTGAGATTTTTCATTATTATTGAAATTATTCCCCCTTGGCTTAAAACTATTCTTAAATTGATTTCTTTCCGAAGAATTCGGATTCGGCTTTGGACTTGGCGAATTTCTGGATTCAGCCGGTTTCCTCACCTTCTCATCATCCTCAAAAGGACTTACTCCTCCTGTTTTTGCACCACCTTTATACATTTAGATTCGGTTACTTCAGACTATTATACCACGAAAAAGGCTAAAAAGATAGCACACCAGAGAGCGAATTGGCAACCTATTGTTGCACTATTGAAACCCAGGGAAACAGTCCAATCTGACTTTCCCCGGGGAAACCCCCAAATCTGTAAATTCTAACCTGCAAAACTTTCCCCGGGCAAATTCGGTACCTTTTCCCCGGGGAAACCTTCCAATCTGTAAATCCTAACCTGTAAACATTTCCTCGGGAAAACCTAAACAACCTCCAAAACACAGGCTAGTACAACTTAATACATAAGGCTATAGAATTGGCCGATCAAAATTCTTCCCAAAATATTCTGAAGAATCGCCGCGCCAACGATGCCCAAAACTATAGTAATAATCGCATTTTGCTGGTTGAGTTTGTAGTAATCAATAAGCACATGATAAGTCACAACAAGCATCCAGATTCCAGCAAATAAATTGATCAAATTAAAAATACTATAAACATCGGCCACTCCAACAAAACCCAAAATGAAAGGAATTACTGAAGCCCACATAGCAACCCCGGCATAAGCAACAACCCTAAAAAACGCCATATGGCTCCCCTTCGCGTGAAAAAGCTGCTGCGCGACAATACTCATAAGGAAAATCACAGCAATAATCGAAATCAAAGGAATCAACAGCAACTTAACCTGCATAGACAGAAAAAGAGTAGTCTGCAAAGCAACCAAAATAATGTTCACAACGAAAGGTACTCCCAAAATCACAAAAGCCCACGTGGTCGCATTATTATCGCCGGCAACCTGTGACATCTTCGCTTTGTTCAGTTTCAAAACTTCAAGACCATCCTTGATAAAATCAAATTTCATAGTTCAGAGGGTTAAAATTTAAAACGGTCCAAACAACCTAGGAGGAATTCTACATATATTTATCGGTTCTGACAAGAAAAATTGACAAAGATAGCTTTAGCTCAACACTCTTTATCGATATACTGCTGCCAATTAACCAAAAATCTATGACAAACTCACTTCTTCCAATTATTGCTATGGGAGTAAGCCTATTGGCTCTTCTTTACGCCGTCGCACTGACAGTATGGGTAATGAAAAAGCCCAAAGGCGACGCCAAAATGCAAGAAATATCAAAATCCATTCAAGAAGGAGCAAAGGCGTACTTGAACAGGCAATTTATGACAGTCGGCATTTTTGCGGTGATCATTTTCTTGATCTTGGCCTTCGCAATCCCGGCTGGAGATTACAATAGAGGAGTTTTAACGGCTTCCGGATTCGCAATCGGAGCCTTCTTCTCGGCTTTGGCGGGATATATCGGCATGAACGTATCGGTCCGTGCGAACTCAAGAACCGCTAACGCGGCAAAAATCAGCCTGCAAAAAGCGCTTTCCGTAGCGTTCAAAGGAGGCGCCGTGACAGGAATGGCGGTAGTGGGTTTGTCTTTATTGGGAGTAAGCGGAATTTATTTCATATTCACTCGCGTGCTAGAAATTCCAGCAGCCTCGGCCGCCAATTTATTGATTGGATTTGGATTCGGAGCTTCTTTAATTTCTCTGTTTGCCCGTGTCGGCGGAGGCATTTTCACAAAAGCAGCTGACGTTGGCGCAGATATCGTAGGAAAAGTCGAAGCCGGTATTCCGGAAGACGATCCACGCAATCCGGCCGTTATCGCCGATAACGTCGGGGACAACGTCGGAGATTGCGCCGGTATGGGAGCAGATTTGTTCGAAACTTACGCAGTCACTCTGATCGCAGCAATGATTCTCGCGGCCTCAACCCTCACAAATTCGCTCGGAACAACTGGAATCGAGTATCCCCTGGTTCTAGGATCCATCGCTGTCGTAGCATCAATCCTCGGGACCTTCTTCGTCCGCCTCGGCAAAAAACAGAACATAATGGGAGCACTCTACAAAGGAATGTTGGTAACAGGAATTCTTTCGGCTATCGGTTTTTATTTCGCTACAGATTATTTGATTGGAGACATATATCTTTTCTATGCCGCTTTGGTTGGATTGGGCATTACTCTATTCATAACCATGATCACGGAATATTACACATCAACAAAATACAGTCCTGTTAGAAGAATCGCAAAAGCCTCCGAGACCGGCGCAGGCACAAACGTAATCACAGGTTTGGCAGTCGGACTTCAAAGCACAGTCCTCCCAACATTATTAATCTTAGTGGGAATTTTCTTGGCCTATTATTTTGGCATGAAGGCTCCGTCCGTCGGCAATGGAATCTACGGTATTGCAATAGCCGCCGTGGCAATGCTCTCAACCACAGGAATAGTCATCGCAACAGATTCATACGGACCAATTACGGATAACGCGGGCGGCATCGCTGAAATGGCCGGTCTCGACGAAAAAGTCCGCACGAACACAGACGCATTGGACGCAGTCGGAAACACGACAAAAGCCGTCACAAAAGGATACGCGATCGGATCAGCCGCACTCGCTGCGCTCGTGCTATTTCAGGCATATAGCGAAGAGATAGCAAAAAACTCCGTAGGAGGACCATTAATCTTCGACATTTCAGATTATCGAGTACTAATCGGACTGTTCATCGGAGCGCTCCTTCCGTTTTTATTTGCAGCTTCCACAATGCAGTCGGTCGGGAAAGCGGCATATACAGTTGTCGAAGAAGTTCGCCACCAATTTAAAACTATAAAAGGAATAATGACCGGGAAAGAAAAACCGGAGTACGGAAAATGCGTAGATATCGTAACAAAGGCCGCCCTCAGAGAAATGATTTTCCCGGGAGTACTCGCCGTAGCGACACCGGTATTGGTAGGCTTCATCCTTGGACCTTTGGCCCTGGGAGGAGTGTTGGCCGGAGTGATAATATCCGGATTTTTATTGGCGCTGCAAATGTGCACAGGTGGTGGCGCTTGGGACAACGCAAAGAAATACATTGAGAAGGGCAATTACGGAGGCAAAGGAAGTCTCGCTCACAAAGCAGCCATTGTCGGAGACACGGTCGGAGATCCTTTCAAAGATACGTCTGGTCCCGCACTTAACGCATTGATTAAAGTTATCAATACAATCGCATTGATCATCGCCCCGATAATCGCAGGATATACGGTTTGGAGTTTGTAACACAAAAAAAGCCCCCAAGGAATGGGGGCTTTTTAAAATTCAATCAACGAATTAGTAGAAACTCCACGGAACTGTTTCAACAGTAAATCCATCAGCTCGTACGCGTTCGATCACAGATCCAGCCCACGATCCATTACTTTGAGGATGGCTGTAAGAGATCTCCATTATGAATCCATAATCAACAGCATCGAGCACACGAACCGCTACCATTTCATCTTCAAATTCACGATAACAATCCAAATATTTACTTCCATCCTCGGCCTTTCCAGCATATAAGCCTTTTGCGTTCCCACAAGTTATCACGTCCTCTCTTTGCCCAGCATCAACAAACAGCTTAAACCTATAAGCACATGTCCCATTGTTTGCGTCCAATTTAGCTTTTATTCCATCATAAAGCTCATTAAAAGATTTATACTTTAGACCCTGCGAACTGCCAGTTTCACTAGTATAATTATAAACAGTCTCGGTCTCAGACGGACAAAGAACAACCTTCTGAACAGTCCCAGGGGTTTTCCCAAACATCTTCCCCATCAAATCTCCTCCTTTGAAATAGAGGCCCACACCTCCAGCAAGTACTACGGCAACGGCGACAACCGCAGCGAGCACTTTTCCTTTGTTTGTCATTTTTGTTTTGGTTAATTTTTAATTTGACGAACACTAGAATTATAACATACCCCCCCCGAAGTCAAGCCCTCGCGCGAACATTGTTGTCGCAACATACTTCGCGCCGAGAGTCAAACACGCCTAATCGAGTCCACTAGTGTCCGGCAAACATTTTCAGCAAATAGTTAATTGAGTGTCGTCTCTGATACGAATTTTGTAGAGCTGATGAGGTTTGAGTCCGAGAATGTCAATAATAGATACCCTGTCCATCAACACTTCAGATAAGATTCGGGTGAGCTTCAAAATCGATGATGAAAATTTCGTTTTCCCCTTGATATACGAGATCAAAAGATAATAAATCATCGCTATCCATATCTGCACCAATACGGCATTTTTTGACGTTCCGAAGAACGTTTTAATCTTCAAATGCTGTTTGATCCATT